>Ga0210086_1000075_pt1 | contig 59674 bp, 41 predicted proteins | sample China_Galinas_PW_3_FD_184867 | JGI IMG/M metagenome (GOLD analysis project Ga0210086, IMG submission 184867) | Wetland microbial communities from San Francisco Bay, California, USA, that impact long-term carbon sequestration - China_Galinas_PWB_D2... | ecosystem: Environmental > Aquatic > Marine...
TCATCGCGGTGGTGCGCGCCGACCACGCCGGTGATCGCCCCCGTCAGCGGGTGCTCGACCCCGCGGCGCAGCTCGGCCGGCATCGCCTCCCATTCGGCGATCGAGACATCGTCGCTCTCGTCGGCCGCCCGGCTCAGCTTGCGCAGATCGTCTACGCACCCGTTCCACAGCTCCACCAGCGGCTTGAACTGGCTCTTGATCCCGAGCGGGTTGGCGATCTCGCACGTGTGCAACTCCAGGGCGGCGCTCGCCGGCTTGTACGCGCAGCCACCGATCCGCTTCGAGACCCGCAGCACCATCCCCTCGCCCGCGAACGAGCGGTACCGCTCGGTGAACAGCCGCTCGAACTGCTCGGGGACACGCTGCTTGACCACGCTGTTGACGCTCCCGGGCAGCTCGCCCGCCACGGTCATCGCCAGCCACGCCGGGCACGGGTGCTCCTGCGCGGCGAACCACGACAGCACCGCCGGCAGCGAGGTGTCGTTCCACGACGTGGTCTTCTCGGCCAGCCGGCGCACGTCCGGCTCGGTGAACCAGCTCGGACGGCTCGCGACCAGGTACCACAGGAACGACGACGAGTAGCGTTGGAAGCTCCTGCTGCGCCCCTTGCTCACCTCCTCGGCGTGCAGCCCGCGCAGACGCTCGACCTCCCTGACCACGAACGGGATGTCCTTGCCGTCCACCAACGCCCGGCGCTCGAGCCCGTAGTAGTAGATGAACAGGAACCCGTCCTCGGACGGCAGCCCCTGACGCCGCGACGCCAGCCAATCGAGGTAGACCGCTCGCTGCGCAGGCTCGATCCGCTCGTACCACGGCCAGTACGACAGCCCGCCGCTTTCGCCGCGCCGATGAACGCCGAGCCACGGCGCGATCTGGCTCGGGTCGGCGCACCGGCGGTCCCGGTGCTTCGGGCTCGCCGCGTAGGTCATCGGGTCGTCGATCCGCACGCCGCCGACCTTCAGCGACTGCCCGACCCCGAGCCAGACCGGGTCAGCGACCGGTCCGTGCGGACGACCGAAGCCGTCGTCGTAGCTCACGGTGATCTTGAATCCGAGATCTTCGAGCGACGGCGCCTTCTGGCTGGGCCGGGGTGTCGCGCGTTGCGTTGGCTGCGTGCGTTTCCGTGCGGACTGGGCACGACGGGGCGCGGACCTGCCGCCCCGGCTTGTCCTGCGCGCGGGCTTCTTCTTCGCCTTCTTGCCCTTCGGCCAGAAGATCCATAGCACGATCACAATGCCAATGACCCAGTACCACATCGAGATCACCTGCCTGTGCCGGAGTCCTTGCAGGATATCGCATCAACCAGCACCCAAGACCCGATCCGCCGGAACGGGACGGATCGCCATTCGATTGAGGTCCTTCACGCTCACTCCGAATGGTGACCGATCGAGATCGAGACCTTCCAGGTGAATCGGGGCAGCTCCGGGATGACAAGGCGATCCAGCTCGGACAATGCGCACAAATACTTTGAGATCAGGAGCTTAAGGCATACAAATCACGTGAGCCAAGATCGCCCAGAGCCATCGCGATCGGTTGTTCACTGTCACTGCGATCAAGGGCAGTTGGGCAGGACGACCCGCCTTGGGATCGGATACGGGGGACTTTGGTTGCCGGCTGTTTCGGATCCGTCACCCCCGGTATGCCAGGAGACGGCCCGAGTAACCTCTTGCGTGGCCATCTCACACGGGATCGCCTTGTTCAACTCTGCGTCCACCAGTGGCCACTTCAGGCGACCGTTCTCGTTCCCCAGCTCCTTCACCCGCTTCGTCTTGATCAGTCCTCAAACATCGTACTTACGACGCCACCGACTGTCGGCCGCCTCCGTCACACCTATACCAGCACGCAGACACCGGGCACCGATTCCCCGCGGCTCAGCTCCACCTCCACTCTCACAGAACTTGTTGATGATCTCCTCCGCAGGTTGATGCTCCCTGCCCGTAATCTGATCCTTGGGACCCAGATCCAAACTACAACCCTGGATCCGGACTCGGTTCAAGAGGAATGGTTAGGTTGGTGCCATTTGCACGGCGTACTTCACGGCGAACATTGCGGAGCAGATGCTACAGAAGCCACCTGCTTGGAAGGGTGCCTGGCGAGGGAGGGCAGGACACTGAGCGAGGTTCTTCAACTGCTTCAAGAACCTGACGGCCGGGCCGTCGAGGCCGTCCTTCGGCGGGGAAGTGGTTGTTGACACGACCGGACGGTGTGGCTGTTCATGTCATCCGGAGCATAACGGGTAGGAGGAGGAGGCCATGGTGATCTCGCTGGACTTTGGCTATTGCCCCAATCGGCTCGATTTCACTGTCGGTGACGTGACCATTTCAACCCTGGCCAACATCGACGAATCGGTGAAGGATGTCAACGAGTGCGACCAGATCGAGAGGGACTGGATCTACGCCCCCGAGGCTGAGAGCAAGGACTTCCTGAGTGGCGTAGTCAGGATGCTCCCGTACAGCGATCGGGTGTTCGGTTTGCCGAAGACACACCGGATCGACCACGCGAGCGCGAGCGATATCGAGCAGGTGCGATTCCTGGTGTGGGTGCTCGGCTTCATTCAGGGAATGCGTTTGGCTGACACGGAAGCGGGGTTCCTCGACGCAACACCGATCAAGCCGGGGAAGCTGCACGACATCGTCTGGCTCGGCAAAAGCGATCAGACGGCTCTCGGTCTCGCCGATTCCTTCTGGCTGCGTCACATGGGCAGACCCCGGATCAGTAAGGCGATCGTCGGCATCATCCACAGCCTCTTTCTGAGCCAGACGCCTACACATTTGTGCTTTGAGGAGTTCATCTACCTCTACACGGCCCTGGACGGGTGCCACTACGTCCATGGCCTGATCACTGGTCAGGACCCTCGTAGCGGCAGGCACTCCGAGCGGATCGCCAACCTGTGTGCCGCGTTCAACTGCCTGGTCCCCACCTGGGCGGACAGCAGGACCGGCACGATCGCAAAGCACAGGAACGAGACGCTCCACGAGGGTCTGTTCTTTGACGAGCCGCTTGGCTTCCGGGCCTTCGGCGGAACGAGTCCCTCGGGCTCGCATCGGAACATCTTGCTGGAGATGCGGGGACTCGTGTGCCGGTTCCTATGCGCGATGCTCGGCTTCAACGACCCCGATTACATTACTTCTCGAGTGGACCTGCGGCAGCAGACCGGCCTCCGGCTCTGAACAACTGAATTGTCTGACTCGCTGGATCATCGGCTAAGCTTAGTGGTCGGTGAAGAGGCGTTGCCGTGCTTGGATGCCTGAAGGATCCTCGGTAGCGACCGCTGTAGGCAATGCACTGGGACGCCAGCCAGACCATGTGGGACAACCGAAACGCATCGGTGTACATTCAGGCATAATCGTACGGCGCCCGGAGAATGGAGTATGCGGTGGATCCCAAGGAACTGCGGAGCTTCGAGCAGGCCGGGAGGATTGTCGAGCGGTTTGAGCATGTGCTTGACAGCTACGGGGTACCGATCGCCACGGGCAGCGAGCTTGAGGCCATCTGCCTTGAGATTCAGGATCTTGAGGACAAACGCACTCGCCGGAGCCCTCTCCCAGAGAACACCGACTTCCGTGCCGAGATGTCGCGTGCGATGGGCGTTCTCCACTTTGCCGAGCTTCTCGTGGCGACCTATGACCGAGGACGCCGGCTGGACATCTTGATACCGCACATGGAGCTGTTCAACGAGGCGTCGGTCGCTCAGAACGTCCGTCGGATCGGTGACGATAAGGCCAACAAGCTCTTTGAACTTCTCCTGGCTCTGGCGTGCATGGATTTCGGCACCGAAGTGGCTCTCGATCATCCGATCGCGTCCAAGGGCGACAACCCGGATGTCATGTTCCGCTACGCCGGCATCAAGTGGGCCCTAGCCTGCAAAGTTCCGAACGGGGAATCGACCATCTCCGCCTACGACAACATCAAGGACGCTGTGTCCCAGATTGATCGCAGTGATGCGGATCGGGGCCTTGTTGTTCTGAACGCTCGGAACTGGGTCAACCACGATTTGCTCTGGCGCAAACCTGGCGGGGGGGTGATTGGGAAACCAAACGAGAAGGACATCCACTGGGCGTGGGCGAGCCCCGAGATGCCGTTCTTGATGCTGCAAACGGAGGCTGATGAGCGCTACCGCGCGGTTTTCCGAGACAAGGGGGCGGAGCTGCTTGAGGTCTTCGACGAATCTGCGAAAGCCGCGCCCGCGGTCTTGAATTTCCTCCAGTCTGCAACGCTCATTGTCAGCCCGTACGGTCCCTTGATGTCCCGGGTGGGCACCTTCGCGGTCTGGCCCACAGGAGGGCGGGATGACGAGATGTTGTCCATGGTGACCAAGCTCAACGAAGCCATGTTTCGGCTCCCGGCGATCCCCAGTGTGGTTTGATGGCACCGCAGTGGAAGCCGCACTCAATAGGAGTGGAACCGAGAGAGAAACCGGACGGCGACTTCCTCTGCGAGAAGGCAAGGAGCAATCGCTCACGCTGGGCCTCGCGGTCCAATCTTCACCATCCACCCCTCACGCGAACCCAGATTGTCCAAACCACGCCGCCATATCCGGGTGGAGTGCCGGAAACAATCGTGTCGATGGCGTGGAACCCGCAAATCCCCGCAGACCACAATGAGCCGCCATTCCGATGCCCGACATCGGGCGTGCTCCTTGGAGCGGTTGTGAAGTGCTTTGACCTGAGTGACCCAAGAGTTGGGGGCGAGCGAGCGGCAAAGCACTTGGGGAGTGCGCCGTCACTCGGGCGCCGGGCACGAGAGTACTTCCGCGGAGCGTGGGTTGCCGAGGAAAAGCGGCTGGAGATCTGCCGCTGGACGGTCCTAGCGATCCTCGAAGCTGGTTTGCTCCGCGGCCTTGTCCTCCCCGCCGATGTGGACGGCTCCGCGCCTCCGAAGCTCGAGGACTTCCTGACTTCCCTTCTGGATCGTTGGTTGGCGGAGTGGGACTTTGTATACCACCGCGGTTCATCGGGCTGGCCGCATTTGCCCCGACATCTCAGCGGGTTTGTACTCGGCCGGCAGGTCGTGATCGACCTTGCGCTGCGAGCCGCGGCGCTCATTCAGCTCATGGGCGGATGCCCTCCCGAATCGGTCATTCCGTATGCGGGTGACGACCGGCCAGGACGCGTGCTGGTGCATGCTCTCATGGAGCGAAGCGGCCGGAGGCTCACGCGGGAGGGGCTCGCCGCTGCGATCGGAGTTGAGAAGAGCACGGTGGACGCGTGGATGGATGAGAACACGGTGCCTCGCGAGGAGAACATCCGACGCTTGGCAGAGGTATTCGCTGGAGTCGGAAACAACGCCGAGGTGCTGCTGGCCTGGCTGCGTGTCCAGTATGGACTCATCGGATTGCGCAACCGCCTCGATCAGGAGGTCGGGCACGTATGGGCCCGTGATCTCTTCGCCGCCCTGGCGTGCTTCGTTCAATGGACGCTGGGAATGCACGAGCAGTCCAAACTGGATCGGCGAGTGTTCTTGCTTGGGCAGCTGAGCACGCTGAAGATGGGCAGAGCGGATGCGAGCACTCACTGGGTGCTGAATACCTGGCTCAAGATTGAGGACGACAAGTTCTGGACGGAGGACATCCTGGCAGCCCAGAAGCATGGCGCAGCCCGGCGCATTCAGGATTGCTTCGAGGTGATCGGTGACTGGCCTCGGATCACGGCCGAATGGGATGCAGGTCCGCAGACCAGACTCCTGCCGGCCGAGGAGCGACGACAGCGTCAGGTGGTTGCTTCGCTGGTCTGGATGTCGCCGTGCGCGTTTGCAGACGACCTCTACCCGGAGGCGCTCAAAGGTGGGCCAGCTCAGGAGGTGGAGTGGTGGACGCACCTCGCGAAGGGCCACATGGCTTGCGGGGAATACGCTCAGGCAGTTCCTCTCTGGAGGAAAGCGGTCAATGCTGAACCGGAGAATGCTGATCATCGTTGCCACTACGGGATCAGCCTCTGGCATGCAACGCCAGCATGCGACTTTGATGAAGCACTCGTTCAACTGAGGCGTGCGTGTGAATTGCGTCCGGACTGGGACTATCCCGTCGCTGAGATCGGTCGGATCTACCTGCACCGGGGGTGGACAGACCACGCTCTCCAGCACTTCGAGCAGGCCTCCAGAGCATTGATCGAGTCATCCCAGGACTGCAGCTTCACACTCGGAATCGCACTCGTCCGGCTCGGGAGGTTCCACGATGCCAAGGCCGCTGCAGACCGGGCCTGCGGGATGGACCCGACGCACGCCGACGCCTGGGACATGGCGGCCGAATGCGCCTTTCAGTTGGGCGACAAGATCGAGGGGGCTCGGTGTGCCCGGAAGGCTCTTCGTCTGGGTCTTCGCCGAAGCTACGACCGCTGGGTACGGCCGATCAGAGGGTGATTGTCCAATCTGCACCGCTGACCTTCTCCGTTTCTCGGGCGAAGATGGGCTGAGAGTTCACCGCGGTGGTGACTCCCACACAGGTCGGTGCCAAACGAAAGGAAACGCAATGAGCAAGGGCAACAGCGGTGGCGGCAAGAACGCCTCTGGAGGCGGTGGCAAGGGAGGCGGACGTGGGCGGCCGCCGAACGGACCGAGCACCACCGGCAAACCCTCAGGCGGCGGTCGAGGGAACAACCCACCGTCCAAGTAGCTCTCGCACAGGGCCAGACGAAGAACCAAACCGAGGGGCCCCGGCGGTCTGTGCCGGGGCTCCGCCATTGCGTCCTAATCCAGCGCAAAGCCGCGGTAGATTCTGGTAGCACTCGACGGTTGACTGACGCGGAGTTGATGGCTGACCCGGGTCCAGAAATCCTTCGGGGGCTTTAGGCCAAGGGCGCTCAGATGCTCGCTCGCCGCGAGGACGAGCACCTCGACGAACTTGTGCGCGGCATTGTCCTCGATCATCTCGACTGCAAACAGCTCGATGCCCAGCAACCCGAGGTCCGCGACCACTGGATCCGCACCATCATCAAGCAGGTGACGCTTGCCGAGAACAAGCTGTCCATCGATCTCGACGCAGATCAGATCGAAGTCGTGCAAACACATGACTTCGTTTCTGGAACCGAGCCGTCACCATCACGCCCAACTTGTATCCGCAAGCCAGAGATCGAAGACCGCGGCCGCTTTGTCCGCCTGACTTTGAGGGTTCAGATCAAGAAACTCGACGGTCGCCGCCTGCTGCTGTCGCCCGAAGGCAACGATCTCGCTATCCCGTCCAAGCCCGAACCCAAGCAGCATCTGGTCGATGCAATCGGCCTCGCCTACCGCTGGCACGACGAGCTGGCCAAGACCGGCGAACCCATCGCAACCTTCGCCCGCCGCATCAGCGTCGGCGAATCGCGGATCCACAAGCTGCTCCCGCTCACCTACCTCGGCCCGGCGACACTGGACTCCGTGTTTCGGGGCACGCTCCCGCCGCGGATCACCCTCGGCGACCTGCTCGATGCCGCTAGGCATCTCGACTGGTCCACCCAGCAGCGCCACCTCGGCATCCGCCCGGCCGCCTGAAGCGCGGCCGCGCCCAACCCGGCCCGAGCCCGATCCTCACCGCTCGAATCGCCCCGGGAGACTCTTGCCACGATTCGGCCAGAATCCGCCGGATCTCGGCGTCGCGCCCAGTCTCCGCCCTGCGCCGAAATCGCTAAAACAGCCGCGAATCACGCTACCTCTCGCGCGCGCCGCGGCTCATCGCCGAGCCATACAGAGCATGAAAGCGGAGAGCGATCCCGCATATGTCGATTAGTCTCTCATGCCGCCCGTGTAGCATTGGCGGCGTGGTCCTCGCCTATCTCGATTCTGGGCGCAATCGGGCCGATCCAGCCGGCCTCTTGCCCCCGAGCCCCGACACGGTCGGACAGGAGACTGCTGTAGGTCTCAGGAGCCATTTGGGGTGTCCGCGTTGTCCAGGGGCAAAGGCCGGGCGATAGCACTAAGTCATTCATCCGACGTGGCTTACCGATGTCCGGCCTCGGTTCCCCGGACATCGATGGTGAGCGTGAACTGCTCATCCAGTCAGGCAGTCACTGTTGAGAACGTGCCATGGCTCGGCTTGATTGGACTCTTCGCCGAGGCGAAGCCTACTCAAGATCAGTCGTCCGCGTCGCGGGGCTCGCAAACGCCTTGCATCCAGTCGGTTACCGATTGTGGATCAGGTATCGCGCAAACGGAACACAGTCTTGCGCGTCGCCCCTGGTCGCGGCGTGCATCGAGCGGAAACGTCATAAACCGACAGCACTGCACATCTTGTGTGAGTTGATCGAGTGTGCGTCTCCTGTGCAATTCGCATCGTCGCGATGCTGACGGCGCGGCGCCGGTTGCAATGTCACGCACGGATGGTATTCTGCTCGTCTGTGGGGTGACGGTCGTGCGCGTTCCTACCGCCACCGGGACAAGGCCACGGCTCAGGCCGCGCGGGACTCAGGATTTGGAGCCCGCCCGTGATCGAAGTGTCGTTGAAGTACATCGCTGGCGAGATCAAGACGCTTCCGGGTCTGTCCGGCGACGTATCGCTGACCGGCGTGCATGCGTTAAAACCGGACCGCAGCACGCTGCTGGGGGTGGGCGTGTCGCTGGTGAACGTGGAGGAAGAATCGGCGTTGCGTAACACCGACCACGTGATTCGGAACGGTGCGACGACGAAGTACCTCGAGCCTGCGGTGCACCTCAACCTGAGCGTTCTCATCTGGTTCGACTTTCAGAAGTACGAGACCGCTCTGAAACACATGTCTTCGGTGGTCGAGCTGTTCCAGCACAAGCGGTACTGCTCGGTGCGTAACCAGAGCGCTGCGAATCCCTTCCCGCCGAAGCTCGAGCGGCTGCTGTTCGAGATGCACTCGCTGGGGTTCGAGCAGCTCAGCTATCTGTGGGGCGTGGCGGGGGGCGTGTACCTGCCGTCGGTGCTGTACAAGGTGCGGCTGGTACGGGTGCAGCGTCAGGCGCCCGCGGCCGCCGGCACGGTCAAGGCCGTCTCGGTCACGACGGGACCGGTATGAGCTTCGCCGTCGAGTACAAGGAGCTGTGGGGAGTGGAGGTCCGGGCGGCGGGCGCGGCCGGGCCGCTCGCGGCGTTCCGTGTCGAGCCGACGCTCGCCGGGCGGGCGACGCTGGCGGGCTACCGCATGATCGCCCGCTCGTCGGCGGGACGCTCGCAGGTGTTCTACACCTGCAACCCGCACGCGGCCGAGCCGCTCAACGCGCCGATCACCGCGAGGATGCGGGTCGGCTTCGCCGTGCGCGAGGCCGAGCCCGACGCGGCTCGGAACTACCTGCCCGAGCTGTCGGGGGGCATCGGGCCGAACGTCTACGCGGCGAATCTCGACGACGACGGTGATGTCGTGGCCGGGGGCGGGTCGGTCGTGTCGGGCGCATCGGTCGGGGAGGACGAGGGCATCCGGATCGTCCCGGGCGTGTTCACGTACCGCCCGGCGGTGGTGTCGTCGTCGGACCGCCTCGTGGTCGTCTCGACGATCGGCACCGACGACGCGGACCGCGAATTCGAGGTGCTCGCGGGGGCGGACGAGGTGTCGATCGATCTGACCGGCGGCGTGCAGGGCCCGCTCGAGGTCGGGATCAAGACGGAGGCCGCGCGGGCGCGGGTGTACGCCGACGACGAGTTGACGCACGACCCGCCGGTGGCGGTGGTCGACCTGTACTGGGAGACGAGGCAGGACACGGTGGGCGCGGGCGGCGTGAGCTACACGCTGCCGCTGGCCGAGCGCACCGACGAGTAGCGAGGAGCAGAAACCCACATGCCCCGGGCGCTGGCCCGGAGGGAGCGAGCATGACGACCTACCAGACCCCAGGCGTGTACGTGGAGGAGATCTCGGTATTCCCACCCTCGATCGCGCCGGTGGCGACCGCAATCCCGGCGTTCATCGGGATGACCAAGTCCGGGCACGACCTGCCCCCGACGCGGATCACCTCGCTGAAGGAGTTCGAGGAGAACTTCGGCGTGCCGGACAGCGTGACGGTCACCGCCAACGTCATCGTCGAGGACGGTGTCACGACCGCCACGCTCGACTCGGCCTCGATGACCGATGTGTTCCCCAAGCCGCTGCTGTACTACGCGGTGCGGATGTTCTTCGACAACGGCGGCGGCCCGTGCTGGATCTGCTCGATCGGCGCCGCCGCCGACAAGGACAAGTTCAAGAGCACCATCACCACGCTGGAGTCGTACGACGAGCCGACGCTGATCGTCTTCCCCGATGCGCTGCACCTGGGAGACGACGACGCCTACTACGACGTGGTGAACCACTCGCTTAAGCACTGCGAGAAGATGCAGGACCGGTTCACGATCTTCGACGTGCGGGGAGCGGACAGCGACGACGTGGGCACGAACTGGTTTGACGCCGCCAACGGCGCAGTCGGGCGCATGCGCAGTAAGGTCTCGAGCACCCTGTCGGAGAAGAAGTACGGCGCGGCGTATTTCCCGTACCTGGACACCTCGCTGAACCCGTACGAACTCGCCGACACGTCCGTGACGCTCAGGAACGTGGCGGGCGCCGGCGAGGTCGATACCCTGAAGCTGAGTGACATCGAGGAGTCGCACACCGCGATCTACGACGCAGTGAAGCAGGAGCTGACGCAGTACAAGCTGAGAATGCCGAGTTCTGGGGCGGTCGCCGGTGCCTACGCGGCCAACGACCGTTCCCTGGGCGTGTGGCACGCCCCGGCCAACCGCAGTCTGACAGGCGTGGTCAGCCCCACGCTCGATATCACGCTCGACAACAACGACCAGCTCAACATCGACGCGACGAGCGGCAAGTCGGTCAACGCGATCCGTTCGTTCACGGGCAAAGGGACGCTGATCTGGGGCGCGCGGACGCTGGCTGGAAACGACAACGAGAACCGCTACGTGAACGTCAGGCGTTTCCTGATCTTCGCCGAGGAATCGATCAAGAAGGCGATGGACTCGTTCGTGTTCGAGTCGAACGACGCGAACACCTGGGTCAAGGTCAAGTCGATGATCGAGAGCTTCCTGACCAAACAATGGCGGGACGGGGCGCTCGCGGGCGCCAAGCCCGAGGACGCGTTCTACGTGACCATCGGGCTGGGCAAGACGATGACGTTCGACGACATCCTCAACGGGTACATGAACGTGGAGATCGGACTCGCGATCGTGCGCCCGGCCGAGTTCATCGTGCTGAAGTTCATGCAGAAGGTGCAGACCTCCTGACGGGTCACGGCCGGGCGACCCGGCCCCGGCGCCGCCCGCCGGGGCGGCCGACCGGACAACGAAAGCGAGCACACCATGTCGACATACCCGCTCCCGAAATTCCATTTCCAGGTCGATTGGGCCGGCACGCGGATCGGCTTTGCCGAGATCACCGGGCTCGAGGTCGAGCACGAGGTGATCGAGTACCGCGACGGCTCGATGCCTGAGTTCGGCAAGTTGAAGATGCCGGGGCTGCAGAAGTTCGCCAACATCACTATGAAACGGGGCACGTTCGCCACCGACAACGAGTACTTTGACTGGTGGAACACGGTCAAGATGAACACGATCGAACGCCGTGACCTCACCATCAGCCTGCTCGACGAGGAGCACCGTCCGGTCGTGGTCTGGAAGGTCAAGAACGCTTGGCCGACCAAGGTCCAGTCCACCGAGCTTAAGTCCGAGGGCAACGAGACCGCGATCGAGTCGATCGAGCTGGTGCACGAGGGCCTGGTCGTCGAGACCCCGTGATGAGCGTGACGTACCCGCCGGTCGCGTTCCACTTCTCGGTCTCGTTCGACCTGCCCGGCGTGCAGGACAACGACTTCCGGTTCCGTGAGGTCTCCGGGCTGACGATGGAGCTGGACGAGTACGCGCACGCCGAGGGCGGCGAGAACCGCTTCATCCACCGGCTCCCGGGGCGCGCCAAGTACCCGGACCTGACGCTCAAGCGCGGGATGGTGAGTGACTCGGTCGTGACCGATTGGTGCCGCGAGGCGGTACACAACCTCGACATCTCGCCCACCACCGTGTGGGTGTCGCTGCTGGATGAGGAGCACACACCGCTGCGGACGTACACGTTCGTCCACGCGTGGCCCAAGAAGTGGGTCGTCGGGGACCTCAACGCCGAGTCGAGCGCGGTCGCGATCGAGAGCCTCGACTTGGCCTATCAGATGTTCACGGTGGAGTGAGCGATGCCGGTGGTGATCAGCGAGATCGTGATCCGCGGCGAGGTCGAGCCGGCCGGCGCGCGCGCCGAACCCGACGCGCCAGCGGGGCGGGGCGCCGCGCTGTCTCCGCGCGAACGCCGCCTGCTCGTCGAGGAGGTCGTCGAAGAGATCCTGCGCGTGCTCGAGCGGAAGGGGGAGCGCTGAATGAGCGACGGCGTTCTGATGAAGCTCACCCTGCTTCCCTTCGGGGACCCGGAGACCGACCAGAAGGGCTTCCCGATCGGGCCCCCGTTCGTGGCGCAGTTCAACCCCGAGTCGTTCTCGGTCGACACCCAGTTCAAGTACTCCGAGGAGAAGGGGCAGGGCCAGCAGAGCGCCGAGCAGAAGTTCCAGTCGGTCGAGCCCAAGACGTTCTCGTTCGACCTGCTGCTGGACGGGACGGGCGCCGCCGAAGCACCGGTCGACGTAACCGTCGCGGTGAAGCTCTTCCAGCTCACCACCGGGTTCTCCGGGCTGACGCACCGCCCGTACTTCCTGATCGCGATGTGGGGCACGTTCGTGATCAGTTGCGTGCTCGAGCGGTACACGGTCAAGTACGAGATGTTCCGCCCGGACGGCTCCCCGCTGCGGGCGACCATCTCCGCGAGCTTCAAGGAGCACGTGGCCAACCCGCTCCGCAAGCTGGTGATGAACCTGATGTCGCCCGACGTGACGCACTCGCACGACGTGATCGGCGGCGAGCACCTCTCGCTGGTCACCCACCGCGTGTACGACGACACCCGCTACGTCGTGCCGGTGGCCGAGGCCAACGGGCTCGACACCCTCCGCCGCATCGAGCCCGGCCGAACCCTCACCCTTCCACCCGTGGTCTGACCCGAGCGATGTCAGCAGTCCCCGCCAGCCCGACCGCCTCCCCGACCGACCTGGTCACACTGACCGTGAAGGTGGACGGGGCGGACGTCTCCTCGGAGATCCAGCTGATCACCGCGGATGTGGCGCTCGAGGTCGGGCGTATCCCATCGGCGTGCCTGGTGGTGCACGACGGCGACGTCGCCGAGCAGGACTTCGCGCTCAGCGCCGCCGCGACGCTCAAGATCGGGGCCTCCCTGGAGATCCTCGCCGGGTACCACAGCAGCGAGCAGACACTGTTCAAGGGCGTGATCACCGACCACCGCATCAGGGTCCGCCCGGACGGCGCCAGCTCGCTCGAGATCCGCGCCCGCGACCCCGCGTTCCGCATGACGCTCGAGCGCCGCTCGGCGTTCTTCTCAGACGTGACCGACAGCGAGCTGTTCGAGGAACTGATCCGCGCGCACGAGGGGTTGAGCCCCGCGGTCGACGCCACGAGCACCCGTCACGACACGATCGTCCAGTACCAGACCAGCGACTGGGACCTCATGGTCTCGCGGGCCGAGCGCCTGGGTCTGGCGTGCCTGGTCGAGTCGGGCACGGTGCGGGTAGCGGCGTTGGACCCCGGGGCGGCGGCCTCGGTGTCGGTGGGGTACGGCTCGGACATCCGGACGGTCGATCTGCGCATGGAGTCCGGGACGCAGTTCGAGCAGGCCGACGCCAGCGCGTGGTCCTCGGGCGACCAGGCGACGGTCGACTCGTCGGTGACCGACGCGCCCGAGCCGGCGCAGGGCGACCCGCCGGGACGGGATCTCGCCGAGGCGGAGTCGCTCAGGCTCCGTCACTCGGGCGCTCTTGACCAGGCGGATACCGACGCGTGGGCCACGGCGGCGCTGGCTAGGTCGAGGCAGGCCCGCGTCCGCGGCACGATCCGGATCCAGGGCACGTACGACGTCGCGCCGGGCGGCACGATCGAACTCGGCGGGCTCGGCGACCGTTTCGCGGGCACCGCGTTGGTCGGCGGCGTCCGTCACCAGATCGGCGAGGGCGACTGGGTCACGAGTGTGCAGGTCGGGCTCGACCCGCGGTGGCACCACGAGCGGTACGCGATCGACCCGCCGCGCGCCTCCGGGCTCGGCCCCTCGGCCGGCGGGCTGCAGATCGGGGTGGTGACGCAGCTGGCGAACGACCCGGCGGGCGAGCACCGCATCCGCGTGCGCCTCCCGCTGGTGGACACGACCAACGACGGCGTCTGGTGCCGCGTCGCCACGCTCGACGCGGGCGATCAGCGAGGCAGCTTCTTCCTCCCCGAGTTCGACGACGAGGTCGTCGTCGGGTTCCTCGAGTCGGACCCGAACCAGCCCGTCGTGCTCGGCATGCTCCACAGCAGCGCCAAGCCGTCGCCGTTCACCCCCGCCGACGACAACAACGAAAAGGGCTTCGTCACCCGGAGCAAGATCCGCATCGCGGTGGACGACAGCGTGCCGTCGATCACGATCGACACCGAGGGTGGGCACTCGCTCGTGCTCGACGACGGGGCCGGCACCGTCCTGCTGAGCGACAGCAACGGGAACACGATCACCATGGACTCGGGCGGGATCGCGATCGAGAGTTCGGGCAACGTGGCGATCTCGGCCGGCGGCGACGCGACGGTCGAGGGGACGAACGTCAAGGCGAGCGCCACCGCGTCGTTCGAGGCGACCGGCTCGGGCGGCGCGAAACTGACGAGCAGCGGATCGACCGAAGTCAAGGGCTCGGTCGTGCAGATCAACTGAACCGGAGGGACGAGCATTGGGCATGGCGGCACGGATCACGGACTTCCACACCTGCCCGATGGTGGAGGCGAGCGGGACGCCGCACGTCGGCGGGCCGGTGCTGTCCCCGGGAGAGGCGACGGTGCTCATCGGCGGGCTCCCCGCGGCGAAGGTGGGCGACCAGGCCGCCTGCGCCGGATCGCCCGACACCATCGTCGCGGGCTCGTCCTCGGTGTTCATCGCGGGTTCGCCCGCGGCGCGGATGGGCGACAGCACGGCGCACGGGGGCTCGATCGTGGCCGGGTGCGCCACGGTGATGATCGGGGGCTGAGGGTGTCGGACGCGCCGGAGTTCGTCGGGGTCGGGTGGGCGTTCCCGCCAACGTTCAGCCGCCGCAGGAAGGCGGCGGTGATGTCTTCTGGCGTCGAGGACATCGAGCAGAGCCTGCGCATCATCTTCTCCACCACGCTGGGCGAGCGTGTGATGCGGGCGAACTTCGGCTGCGGGCTCGACGTGTACGTCCAGGACGCGATGAACGCCTCGCTGCTCGGCTACCTCGAACGCCTCGTCACCAACGCGGTGCTCTACCACGAGCCCAGGATCGATGCCGACGAGATCACCATCGAGTCGGACCAGTCGGGCGGGCGGCTGCTGATCACCATCGGGTACACCGTCCGCGGGTCGAACTCGCGGTTCAACATGGTCTACCCCTACGACCTGGAGGCATCGGGCTGAGATGAGCGACGCGTGCTCCAGACGGGGACCGCTGCGGCGGAGCGGGACGACCCAGGTCGACCGCGTGCTGCGCGAACTCGACCCGGGCCACGCCCCGCTGGACGAGCGCTCGTTCGGCGACCTCCTCGTGTTCGCGCAGCGGTACGCGCGGCAGCTGCTCTACTACAGGCTCGACCACCAGCCGACCGACGCGGACTGGAGGACGCTGACGTTCGAGCCGTTCTTCGCCAGCGACCCGGCGGCGGTGTTCGCGGCGACCGAGCGGCTCCCCGTCGCGACCTACCGCTCGTTCTCGCGGACGCTGCGCCGCTGGCTCGTCGCCGATCCCGCGCCGAGCGACGACCTGCTCAGACGCCACGCGGCGCTGCTCTTCCGGCTGCCTGTCCTGCTGCTGCGCCGCCTCGGCGACCACCTCGAACGGCTCCCCGAGTCGGACTCGCTGCGCTCGGCGGCGTCGATCCTGGCCCAGCGGGAGATCGGCGAGCCGCTGCGCCGGTTGCTGCGCTACGAGAAGGGCTCGCGCACCGGCACGGACACCGCCGAGAAGACGTACAACGACATCGACCTGCTCGATCCAGGGTCGCTGAACCCAGCGTGGTTCAACCTCGACGGGAACTCCAACGGCCCCCGTGTTCCGCGCGCGATCGCCGACGATCTCGCCGGCGCGCCGGCGCTCGCCGATATTGAGATCGCGGGCGGGCTGTTGTCGCGGGTGGTCTCCGACGGGTTCGAGAAGCTGTACGAGCGGGACACCCACGCCGACGACGTGCCCGGCACACCGCCGGACGCGAGTCCCTTCTCGGCGGCCGGCGGCGTGTACGCCGACCTGCGCGCCGCCCTGTCCTACGGCGGGCTCACCAAGGCGCTCGAGCAGATCCCGCACGCGGTCGAGCAGATCCAACTGGCGGCGTCGGCCTCGCTCGAGCACGCGCTGACCACCGACGACCACGACGCCCAGTACGCGCTGTGGCTGACCTTCTGCCGACTGTTCGCGACCCACCAGGCTGACCTCAACGGGTTCACGGCCAAACACCGCGAGTTCTACTACGAGCGGGTGCTGCAGCTCTCGCCGCGCGATCCCACGCCCGACAGCGCCCACCTGCTGATCGAGCTGAAGAAGTCGGCCGACAAGCACGAGTTCGAGGCCGACACGGCGTTGAACGGGGGCAAGGACGACGGTGGCGCCGAGGTCACCTACCTCGCGGACCGCGACACGGTGCTGAACCGGGGCGTGGTCGAGCGGCTGTTCGCGGTGTACCGCCCGCGGGCGGGCGCGGGGGCGGGTGAGGTGCTGCGCGCGTTCGCCTCGCCGGTGGTGAACTCGGCCGACGGGGCGGGGGAGGAGCTGCCCGAGGACGAACCGGCGTGGCCGCCGTTCGGCTCCGAGAGTTCGCCCGCGGCGCGGATCGGGTTCGCGCTCGCCGACCGCAAGCTGTTCCTCCGCGAGGGGACGCGGACGATCACCGTCACGGCGACGCTCTCGGCCGCGCCGGGGTCGCTCTCGCCTGGGGCGTTCCGCGCCCGGCTGACCGGCGAGGAGGAGTGGATCGAGGCGGGCGTCTCGGACGTGACGGTGTCGGGCTCGTCGCTCACGCTCGAGGTCACGCTCACGCCCGAGCAGCCCGCCGTCGTCCCGCACGACCCCGAGCTGCACGGCGCCGAGTTCGACACCGACCTGCCGATGATGATCGTCGAGCTGACGCTCGACGCGGACACCGACGGTTCCATGCCGGCCGCATCGGCGCTGACCGCGCTCGACCCCCTCGAGCTGACTGGCATCGAGCTGCAGGTGACGGCGTCGGGGCTGCGTCGGTTCACGGCCGCGTGCGATCAGGGCGTGCTCGACACGACCAAGCCGTTCATCCCGTTCACATCGCAGCCGCATACCGGGAGCGCGTTCGTGCTCGGGTCGGCCGAGGTGTTCTCCAAGCCCATCGATGCGCTGAAGATCCGCTTCGAATGGCAGGATGAACTCAACCGGACCGACTATTACCACCAAGACAAGGCGGACGAGTTCACAGCCACCGCCTGGCGACTCGCAGGGGGAGAATGGGCCGAGCACCAGTCGGATCTCACGATCTTCGGCGTCCAGACCTCGCTCCCGGCAGAGATCTACGAGGTGCAGACGCTCAGCGCAGGGCTTGGATCGGTCTCGGGATTCACGGTATCGACCGGGTTCTACGAAGGGCACAAGGTGATGCTCACCGCGGAAAAGTACCCATCGATCATGAAAGCGATGCTCTTGCAGCAGGGATTGGGCACACCGGACGTGCTGGGGCAGCCCGCAGCCAAGACCATGTATCTGGCACCGCAGATGCAGACCTCGGAGTTCGAATTGGCGCCCGGCGTCTGGGAGATCGAGCCGAATTACCCCCCTGCAAAACAACAAACGACCACGATCGATCTGAGTGGCGTGCCCGACCCGGGCGCGGAGCAGACGCTCAAGGACCCCCCGTACGACGCATCGAGCGTCGCCGGGTTCCTCCGCCTCACGCTGAACAAGGGCTTCGGGCACGCCGAGTACACCGACAAGAAGACCTACGCGCTGATCCAGATCGCCAAGTACGGCGGCTGGGAGCCGGCCGACACCGACGAGGTGAACTACACCGCGGAGGTCATGCCCAGGGAGCCCTACACCCCGACGCTGACGTCGCTGACGCTGAGCTACACCTCGCAGACGGGCGCCCCGGCCGAGTTCTTCCACGTCCATCCGTTCGGGTACGAGGCACTCGCCTCGCCCGGCCGCCTGCTGCCGGAACTCCCGAACGAGGGCGAGCTGTACGTCGGCGTTTCGGGGCTGGCGCCCCCGAGCGCGCTCACGCTGCTGGTCCGCGTGGCACCGGGCACGGCCAACCCGCTCAAGTCGCTCGAGCAGGCGAGCTGGGGGTATCTGGTCGGCAACGAGTGGAAGCCGGTCGAGGCGCAGCACCTCGACGACGGGACGTCCGACCTGGCCGACACCGGGATCGTGACCATCACGGTCCAGGGAGTGTGCGACACCGATCACACCGTCCTGCCGGGCGGGCTGCACTGGTTCCGCCTCGCGGTGGCGGAGGACTCGGACGCGGCCAACGACCTGCTGAGCGTGGACGCCCAGGCGGTGCGTGTAACGTTCAGCGACGACGGCAACGACCCGCAGTTCCTCGCCAAGCCGCTGCCCGCCGGCACGATCTCGAAGCTCAGGCGAAGCGACGCGGCGGTCAAGTCGATCACGCAGCCGGACGAGTCGCTCGGGGGGGCGCCGGCCGAGGACGACGACTCGTTCGCCGTCCGCGTGAGCGGGCGCCTGCGCCACAAGGACCGCGCCTCGACGCTCTGGGACTACGAGCGGCTGGTGCTCGACGCGTTCCCGGGCGTCTACCGCGTCAAGTGCCTGCCCCACACGGCGTTGTGCGAAGGATCGGACGCGGCCTCCCTGGCGGATAACGAGCTGAAGCCGGGCGGCGTGGTAGTCGTGCCCGTTCCATACGTCACCGAGGGCGGACCGATCGACCCGCTCCGGCCCTACGCCGACACCGCCACACGCTCGAAGATCAAGACGTTCCTCGAGTCGCGGGTCTCCCCGTTCGTGCGGCTCGAGGTGCAGAACCCACGGTTCGAGCAGGTCAGGTTCTCGGGCAGGGTCGCGTTCACGCCCGAGGTGACCGACACGGGCTTCGCGCTGGCCGAGCTGATCGCGGCGCTGGTGGACCATCTCACGCCGTGGTCCTCGCGCGGCGACGACATCACGTTCGGGGGTGTGTGGCACAAGGCATCGGTGATCGACTTCCTCGAGGAGCGGGAGGGCGTGGACTACCTCACCGACGTGCGGATGCTCCACGACCCCGACCTCTCGGGCAGCTACCGCGACGCCGACCTGGAGACCGTGCGCGCGACGTCGGCTCGCTCGATCCTGGTGTCGGCCTCGGAACATGACCTCAAGCTGGTGGGCGCTCCGTGACCGAAGCCCAGACCATCTCGAAGGACAAGGCCCTGCCCGAGTCGCAGGACTACGAGAAGCTGCGCGAGGCCGGCGTCGAGTACATCCGCAAACTGGCGGGGTCCGTCTGGACGGACCACAACACGCACGACCCGGGCATCACGGCGCTCGAGGTGCTGTGCTACGCGCTCACCGACTTGGGGTACCGCACCGGGTTCCCGATCGAGGACCTGCTGACCGACCCGGACACCAAGAAGATCCCCGACGCGAGCGAGACCGGGCTCTTCGAGGCGCACGACATCCTGCCGTGCGCGCCGCTGACGATCGCGGACTACCGACGGATGCTGATCCGGATCGCGGGTGTGCGCAACGCGTGGCTGGACCCGCTGCTCGACGGGCCGCTGGCGGCGTCGACGGAACCGTCGATCTTCGCCGACTGCGCCTCCGACACGCTGACGTACAACTCGGAGAACCCCGTCACCAAGCAGCCCAACCGCCCCGTGCGGGTCTCCGGGCTGTACCGCGTGATGCTCGAGCTGGAAACCGACACGACGCTCGGCACGCTGAACGAACTCCGGCTGGTCTACCGGGTGCCGCGCGGCGGGCTCGAGGGCGTCACGCTGTGGCTTGATTCCGAGCAAGCAGAGGTCGTCGGCGCCGGGGTCGTCGCGTCGCGTTCGATCGCGGGGCTGCTGGTCGAGGGGGTCGATCCCGGGCCGGCCCGGCACCTCGACCTGGCGAGGGTCAAGCTCACGCTCGACGACGGGTCGGAGTTCCGGCTCGGGCTGCTGGTGATGGTGGACCAGGACCCGGGCGGGGCCGTCCCGAAGGACGCCGCCCTGCGCCGCGACAAGATCGACACCGCGCTCACCGACGCCGCCGACGACGGGCCGGTCAAGCAGTTCTGGGCCAAGCTCGCGGCCCGCCAAACGGCGTTGGCGCGGGCGCGGTGCGCCCTCCACGCCTACCGCAACCTGTGCGAGGACTACCTGAGCCTGGGCGTGGTCGAGCCGCAGCACATCGCGGTCTGCGCCGACGTCGAGGTCGACCCGAGCGCGGACCTGGAGGAGGTCCAGGCCGCCGTCTTCCACGCGATCGAGCAGGTGCTCAACCCGCCGATCCCGCGGTACACGCTGGAGGAGATGCTCGGGCGCGGCCTCCAGCCGGACGAGATCTTCAACGGCCCGTACTTCGACGCGGCGCTGACGCACGACGGCGAGGCGGTGTTCACGCGGCCCGGGTTCGTGCTCGACGACGACCTCGCCGCCGCCGACCTGCCGACGACGGTCCACACCTCCGACCTGATCAACGCGATCATGGACCTCGAGGCCGAGGGCGCGGTGGCGATCCGCAACGTGCTGCTGCGCCCGATGCGTGCAGACGGGACGCCCGCGGGGCCGAGCCAGCGCTGGTGCCTGCCGGTGGAGCGCGGGCGTCAGCCGCGCCTGATGATCGAGCGGTCGCGCCTGCTCTTCCACAAGCAGGGGCTGCCGTACCTGGCCGAGCCCGACGAGTTCGCGGACGCGCTCGACCGCCTCCGGGCGTTGGCGAGGCGCGACGCGTACGTCGACCCCGACCAGCACCTCGAGACCCCGACCGGGCGGGCCCGCCGGACCGAGGCGTTCTACAGCGTGCAGGACGACTTCCCGGCGACGTACGGCGTCGGGCAGGCCGGCCTCCCGCGCAACGCCGGCACCGAACGCGACAACCAGGCACGTCAGTTCAAGGCCTACCTCACCGTCTTCGACCAGGTGCTCGCCGACTACCTCTCGCAGCTGGCCAACGCGCGGCGTCTGCTCTCGCTCGACGGGACGCTCACACGCACGTACTTCTCCCAGTACCTCGCGGGGATCGCCGGCGTCCGCGACGAGTTCGGCGCCGAGTTCTACGCCGACCCCGCGTGGATGCAGGACGACAACAACCGCGCGTCGCTGACCGAGTCCGAGTCGGGCGTCACCGAGCGACGCAACCGGTTCCTCGACCACCTGCTGGCCCGGTTCGCCGAGCGGTTCACCGACTACGCGATGCTCCAGTTCCGGCTCGACGGCGACCCGCTGCACACCGGCAGCACGCTCATCGACGACAAGATCAGGTTCCTCGGCGAGTACCCGTCGATCAGCCGCTTGCGGCACACGGGGTTCAACCAGCGCCCCGACGACCCCGCGCGGATCTGGGACTCGGACAACGTCTCGGGGCTCGAGCGACGCGTCGCGCGGCTCCTGGGCATCGACGACTTCACGCGGCGCGACCTGGCGTGCACCGAGCTGTTCGGCTTGCTGTTCTCCGCCGCCGGCGGGGGCGCCGACTACCGCGTCGAGATCGCCGGCGACGCCGGCACGCTGTTCCGCTCCAAGGAGATCTTCGGTTCAGAATCCGACGCCCTGGACGCGGCCCGGAGGCTCTCCGGCGGGATCCGGCTTCGCCCCACCTATCGGATCGTCGACCTCCCGTTGAGCGAGCGGGTCGGGCTGACGATCGAGCACGACGGGCTGAGCCTCAGCCACGACGGCTCTTTCGAGACCGAGGTCGACGCGGTCGCCGTCATCCGCGCGATCGTCGAGCGCCACGACGCCCTGCTGCTCGGGAAGGCGTGCGACCGCGAGGGGATGCACCTGATCGAGCACCTGCTGCTCCGTCCCCGCGTCGACGGTGATGCGCGGCTGCCGGTCTGCCTGGGCTGCTATCTGAACGAGGGCAAGCCGATCTGCCGCGACGACGACCCGTACTCGTTCCGGATCACCGTCGCCCTGCCGTACTGGCCCGAGCGGTTCACCAACCTGTACTTCCGAGAGTTCGTCGAGCGCACGATCCGCGAGGAGACGCCGGCCCACATCCACGCGAAGATCTGCTGGATCAGCAACGAGCAGATGGCGTTGCTCGACGCGCGCCACCGGGCGTGGCGCGAGGGGTTCGCCCGCGACCCGCTCTCGGCTGCTGCGCGCGCTGCTGCCGACGACCTCGTCGAACTCCTCGCCTCGCTCAAGTCCGTCTACCCCGCCGCGACGCTCCACGACTGCGCCGACGACGGGGATGACGGGATCGTCGTTCGTCTCGGGACCACCAACCTCGGCTTCTTCTGAGAACACCCCACCGCGGGAGGCGCCGCCATGACCACGCAGACCTGGTACCCCATATTCGAGAGCGGGCAGGTGCTCACCAGCCGGCACCTCAACGATCTGGGCAGGTACCTCGAGCAGCAGGACCGGCTGAGCCGCTCGCTTCTGACCGGGATCGGCGTCGTCTGCGGGCTCGAGCCGAGCTTCGACGAGTCGACCAACACGCTCACCGTCTCCGGCGGGGTCGCGGTCACGAGCGAGGGGTACCTCATCACGCTCGGGACGACGGAGCTGACGCACCAGGCGAAGTTCGCGGTCGAGCCGCCCCCGGCGGACACCGCCGAGCAGACCCCCGAGGCCGAGCCGTATCCGTTCTTCTTGAACGACACAGAAGCGCCGCGGACACTCTGGGAGTTGCTCAAGGCGGGCGAATCGCCCGCGGACGGGAGCACGCCGACGGCGCTCACGTCGGCCTTCGTGGCGGACAAGGTGGTGCTGCTGTACCTGGAGCGCGCCCGGGTCGGGCTCAAGAGCTGCGACGTGAACAGCTGCGCCGACAAGGGCTCGGAGATGCGGTTCACGCTCCGCAAGCTGCTCGTGTCGCGTCAAGACGCCGAGGAGATACTCGAGAAGGAGGGTGAGTACACTGACCGCCCGGTCCACCGTCACGCCCATCCCCGGTACGGGCTCGCACGGCTCGAAATCCCGAAGATCAACCCCTCGGGCTACGGGATCGGCAGCTTCCCGGAACTGGTCGGGCGGATCAGGGAGATCGTCCGCCAGATCACGCCGGCGCTGGAGAACCAACTCGAACTCTCGTGGCGGGCCTTCGAGCCCCTGCTGCGCCCCGTGTACACCGACGAGATGTTCCCGAACGGCCCATTCCCCGATCGCCCGTTCGGGCGGCTCGTGTCGCTCGGGCTCGAGAAGACAGACACGGTGCAGTACCTGTACGACGGCCTCCACGACGCCGTCCGCGCGTACAACGAGTTCCTCAACGCGTCGTTGGTCTATGACGCCGAGTGCTGCCCGAACCCGGAGCGGTTCCCCCGGCACGTCCTGCTCGGGATGCCCGGCCCGCCGGCCGAGGCGTTCGCGCCACGGGCGGGCGACGCGATCAAGCCGCTCGCGGCGGATTCGGGTTACGGGCCGCAGGAGCGACCGGTCCGCTACCGGCACTACTTCATCCCCTCGCCCGCGCTGCTCGGGGGCGACTCGGCGCTGCGGCGCGTGCAGAGCCTGCACTACCGCCTCTACCTGCTCGCGTACCGCTTCAACGCGGCCGGTCGGTCGGGCGAGGAAGTCCGCGTGACTCCAAGCCGGCACGGCGACTCTCCGCTCTCGCGCCGTGCGCTCCCGTTCTACTACGACTTCGTGCCCGGCGACGACCTGCACCGCAACTGGTCGTACGACCTGACCACGGCCGGGCTGCTGGGAGAGGTCCCCGCCTACTCGTTGCTGGCGGGCTCGACCCACCCGCACCTTGAACGTCGCGATGGGCAGGATTTTTGCCGGGTCGAGGGGATCGTCGGCAACTCGCTCCGCACGGTCGTTGCGGAACTGGCGATACTAAAGCGCCGTCTCGGGCTCACGTTCGCGGTACAGCCGGTCTACCTCGGGCTGGGCTCCGAGAAGGACGAGAAGATCGCCGAGTACGACGCACGCGCGCGATCGCTGGCGGCCGCTGCGATGAAGCCGTACCTCTCCTGCCGGCTGGGCGAGCTGAACGTCCTCTTCCTCGGGCTGATGTCGTCGCTGTACAGGCAGCTCGAGCGGGCGCTCAAGCTGCTCGTCAACCTCCCGTCGGAGGACGTGGCCGGCAAGGATGAGACCGACGACCAGCCGGGCGTGAAATGGGCGGGCTTCATTGTCGGGAAGCGCCGTTTTGCCGGGTCGGCTGCCGAGGAGTTGACCAAGCCGGGCGTGGCGCGTTCCGGGCGGTACGTCCCCGGCACGCTGACCAAGGAACTCACCGAGTCGGAGGAGCCGAAGCGATCGGTCGGGGCGCTCTACCAGTCGATCGCCTCGGCGGACACGGGCGATCTGTTTGACCGCTACCAGTCCGAGGCCGCCGCGCTGGAACTCGACGACGACACCGACCAGCCGCCGCTCTACCAGGCCGTCTCGCTGATCGACAAAATCGAGGGTGTGCTCGGGCAGTCCACCGCGGGGTCGCTCAGCGAGTTCGACAGCGACTCGTTCACCGTCAGGTACGCCGCGATGAAGGACGCCTACGCCGCCTACCTCGAGGCTGTCGGCAAACGCGACTACTCGGGTATCCGCGCGGTCGATGAGGGAAACGCGGAACTCGGCGGTATCTACGCCGCGGTCGTCTCCGACGACTCGGACTCGAAGTACAGCTCGTTCACCCGCTTGATGAAGGAGCGGATGCTCGAGATCTTCGAGAGCCTCCGACTCGAAAACTACGCCGCCTCGCACCCCGGGCTCGAGCACCGCTGCGGCGTCGAACGCGGCGGCACGCTGGTCGTCTGCTACATGCACCGCGACTTCCTCACCAAGGTGCTCGGCGTCTCGATCGGGTCGGGCGGTCGCCTGCCCTCCACGACGGGGACGACCCTGCGGGGCACCGCGCCGCTCGACGATTTCATCGTCGTCGCCGACTTCTGCCTTCCCTACCGGTGCTGCGACGCCGACTGCGAGCTGCAGCTCCTTTCGGTCAAGGACGGTGGCATGATCGCGCAGCCCGACAACCCCACGGTCGTACAGCCCGATGATCCAACGATCGTGTGGCCGATCGACCCGGTGATTGTGCGACCGATTGACCCGACGATCGTGCAGCCGACGGATCCGACGATCAGGCGGCGGGTCGACCCCAACGAGGGCATGATCCGCGGCGCAATCATCGCCGAGGACCGTGACGATGCGGCGGGCGGCTCGGCCAGGCCGCTCAAAGACGCACGGCTCGTCGTGACCGACGCCTCGCGCAACGAGCGGCCGGTCGAGCTGCTCAACGGGGGGTTCGTGTTCCGGGCCGAACCGGGCAAGTACACGTTCCGCGCCCGCGCCCCGGGTCGGGCTCAGCGGCAGAAGACGATTCAGCTCGCCGCCGGCACCAATCCCGCATTGATCATCGAACTCCCCCCGGGGGAGTAAACGGATGGACGTCAGCGTGCGCCAGCTCCGCTTCGAGTTCACCTGCCCGGACAGGGAGACCGCGTTCCGTGCGCGCACCTCGCTGGCGGATCGGCTCGGGCGGTCGGTCTCGGCGGCGCTCGAGGCGGCGCTGCCCGATCGCGACGACGTCGTGCTCCGGGTCGATCGGATCGAGATCGACCTCGGCCGCTTCGATGCCGCGCTGCCGGACCGCGACCGCCTGACGCGGCTGCTCGCCCAGGCCTTCGCCGACGCGCTCGCTTCGGCGCGGCGCTCGCGGCGGACGAGGGCGGACAAGCGCCCGGCGGCGTGGGCACACCTCAAGACGCTCGCCCGGTTCCTGCAGACCGGCACGCTCGCGTGGGACGCCAGCGCCGCGACGGTCGCGGAGTTGGCCGAGCGCCTGACCGGCGTGATCGCCGCCGCCGGCGGAGCCGGCGCCACGGCGACGCCCGGTCTCTCCGCCAACGCGCTCCGCGACGCGCTGCGAGCAGCGCTCCGCACACGGATGGCCCGCGAGCGCCTCGTCAACCAGTTCGAGCCGTCCCTCGTCGACGCCGTGATCCGCGCCCTGACGAGCGGGGAGCGGCCCGACCGCGCGCGTGCGGTCGGGATGCACGGGCTCGACCACGCACTCGACCGCGAGCCGCTCCGGGACGGTGAATCCGAACGGCCGCATGACGGTGAGGCCGCGGACGACACACCCGAACCCGCTCCGGCCCCGCGTCGCTCCTGCGGATCCGGCGCAACACGCCCCGGCGACGGCGAGGCGGACACGGAGCAGGCTGCGCTCGACGCGCAACGCGTCGAGCACGCGGGTCTCGTGCTCGTGCACCCATTCCTGCCGCGCTACTTCGAGGCGTGCGGCCTCGTGCGAACGGGCGAGTTTGTCTCGCGCGAGGCGCGGCACGCGGGTGCACACCTGCTCCACTTTCTCGCGACCGGACAGATCGAGTGCGACGAGCACACGCTCACGTGGCCACGCATGATGGTCGGGTGCGGCCCGCGCGACCCCGTGCCGCGGCGGACGGGGCTCGGGCACGCGTGGCTCGACGAGGGACGCGCGCTGCTCTCCGCGGTGATCGAGCACTGGGAAGCGATCGGGCGGACCTCCGCGGCCGGGCTGCGGGAGACATTCCTGCAACGTCCCGGCGTCGTGAGCACGGAGGGGTCGTTCGTCGTTCGGGTGGAGTCGCGCGGCGTGGACGTGCTGCTCGATCGGCTGCCGTGGGGGCTCTCGGTGGTCAAGTTCCCCTGGCTGCGGGCGCCGATACACGTCGAGTGGTGATCCTCCGGGAGGTGTGATGCGCAGCAAGACGCGGGTCAAGCCGAGCCAACGGTCCGCCCGCCGCGTGACGGCGCGAGAGCCGTTCTTCCCGCGAGCGCAGGCGAAGCTGACCGTGGGGCCGAAGGGGGACCGCTTCGAGGTCGAGGCCGACCGGGTCGCCGACCGCGTGGTGTTGAACCCGGGAGCGGCCGGGCCGGTCGCCGACCGCGTGACGCCGGGTGCGCAGCGGGCGCCCGAAGACGAGCAGCCCCGAACTGCGACCGCGGAGACGGCGCGGACCCCGGCGGACGAAGAGGCACGCCTCGCGGTCGATGAAGAGGCGAGAACCCGAGACGAGGAACAGATCCAGTCACGCGACGACGGGGAGACACAGGCGCAGGACGAGGAGCAAACGCAAGCGCAGGACCAGGAAGAAAGCCAGGCGCAGGACAAGGAAGAAAGCCAGGCGCGAGGCGAGGAAGAGAGTCAAGCGCACGAGGAGGAGGAGGAACAGACACAAGCGCAGGACGAGGAGCAAACGCAGGATGAGGAGGAGGGGGCTCAGCCCGCTGAGCTGCAGCGTCGCGCGGCCCCCGGTGCGCCGCGCGCGGCGCCGCCAGACGCCGACGGGCTGCTCCGCCGCGTTCGAGGCACGGGCGAGGCGTTGCCCGACCCGGTTCGGCGGCGGATGGGGCGGGCGTTCGGCGCCGACTTCGGCGGGGTTCGGGTTCACCGCTCAGGGATGGCCGAGCGCCTCAGCCGTCTGCTCGGCGCCCGCGCGTTTGCGCTCGGGCGTGACCTGTTCTTCGGACGCGACGAGTTCCGCCCAGGGACGCGTCGCGGCGACCACCTGCTGGCGCACGAACTGACGCACACGATCCAGCAGGGCGCGGTCGAGCAGTGCGGGACGCGACCTGACTCCGGCCCGCGCCCGGCGGGGTCGTCCCGTCCCGCCGTGACCGGGCCCGTCGGCGTTGGCGCCGCGGGCAGGCCGACCGATGACGTGGCCGAGCGCCCCGCCGACGCGAAGCCCTCGCCCCAAGCCACGGAACCCCAACAGGCCGCGGCCGGAGCCGCCGACTCGCCGGTGCCGTCCGAGGTGAAGGTCACCGTGCCGCCGGCGCCCGCGACGCCCGACACGGTGGCCGACGCCGTCGAGCCGGTCGCGCTCGAAGGATCGTCGTCGGAGGCGTTCGCGGGGTTCACCCGCGCGTCGGCGTCGCAGATGGCGGCGACGCAACCAAAGCTCGGCGACGCGCTGCAGCAGAAGGAGGCGGGCGAACGCAAGGCCGAGGCGGACTCGGCGCCGGTGCTCACCGCCACGCTCAGCGGGCAGGACGTCCCTCTCGTCAAACCGCAGGACGTGCCGCCGGCGTCGGCGGAGGTCGGCGACGGGCGCGTCGGCCCGGACGCGCCGCCCCTGACGCCAGAGCCGCAGACCAACCGCGGCGCCCCGCCGAACAACACGGCCGCGGCGGACGCGATCCCGACCAACGCTGACGACGCCGAGGTGATCCAACGCGCCCAGGACGCCATGCGCCGCCTGACGACGAACGACCCGAACGTCGACACCTCGGCCGGCCCGCCGCCGAAGGTGGACACCTCGGGCGACGCCGACCCGGTGCGGACCGCGCGCCAGCAGCAAGAGGCGAGCAAACAGGCGCGGGCGCAGCGGGACGGGGCGGCCAAGACGTTGCGCGAGCATCCCGGGCAGTCGAACGTGCAGCCCAAGAAGCTGGAGGAACCAAAGGCGGTCAAGCTCACGGCCGAGGCGTCCGAGACGATCGAGACCAAGGCGGAGGCGTCGTCGCAGGACTACACCGCGGCGCCGCTGACGGCCGACGTCCGGGCGAAGGCGGACGAGATGCTCGCGCCGACGCTCGGGGCGAACCTGAACGAGTCGCGGACGAAGGCGACCGAGGCCGCCGCCGCTCGCGACCGCGACAGGACGGCGAAGGTCGACGAGGCGGAGCGTCGGACGCGGAAGATCAACGAGGAGGCCGACCGAGATCAGCGGGCGGAGGTGACCAAGCAGCGGACGGCGATCGCCGGGCAGCAGAAGCAGGGGATCGACGAGGCCAACGCCTACATCACGACCTTCGAGAAGGACGCGGGCCGGGAGCGGACGTCGACCGACGACGCGGTGCGCTCGAAGACGGCGCAGGCGGAGAAGGACTCGCGGGCGGAGCTGGACAAGGGCGAGCAGAAGGCCGAGTCCGAGCGGAAGCGCGGCGAGGCCGAGGCCGCCCGCGAGAAGGCCAAGGCCGAGAAGGAGCAGAAGAACCAGAGCTGGTGGGACCGGGCCAAGTCGGCGATCAAGAGCGCGGTCAAGGCGTTGACGGGCTTGATCGACAAGATCTTCACGGCGGTGCGCAACGCGGTGAAGAAGCTGATCGAGGCCGCCCGCGACCTGGCGGTCGGCATCATCAACGCGGCCCGGAAGTGGGTGGTGGACAAGCTCAACAAGTTCCGCGACTGGGCGAAGAAGGCGGTCAACGCCCTGCTCAAGGACACTTTCCCGGGGCTGGCCCGGCGGATCAACAAGGCGATCGACGCGGTGGTGGACACGGCGATCGCGGGCGTGAACAAGATCGCCGACGCCGCCGTCGCCGCGGTCAACGCGATCGCCAACGGGCTCGCGGCCGCGCTGGACAAGGTGCTCTCGACGTTCCAGACCGCGCTCAAGGCGGCCGTCCGGGTCGCCGGGGCCGTGCTCACCGGCGATCTGGCGGGGGCGCTGCGGATCGCGATCGAGGCGGCCTGCTCGATCGCGGGCGTCGACCCGCAGCCCGTCTTCGACTTCATGGACCGCGCCGCCGCCAACCTGATGCGCATCCTCCGTCACCCGGTCGACTTCTTCAACAACCTCGTCAGCGCCGTGGGACGCGGCGTCCGCAACTTCCTCGGCAACATCAAGCAGCACCTCATCCAGGGCGTAATCGGCTGGCTTACCGGCGCGCTCTCCGACACGCCCATCACCCTGCCCGAGAAGTTCGACTTCAGGGGCATCGTCTCCCTGGCACTCCAGATCCTCGGGCTCACCTACGACAACATCAAGGCCCGCGTCATCCGCAAGTACCCGCAGGCCGAGCGGGTCTTCGGCGTGCTCGAGAAGTCCGTGGAGATCATCCGCGGCGTGCTGACCGAGGGGCCGGTCTTCCTCTGGCGCTGGATCAAGCAGTCTCTGTCCGACCTCAAGGAGAAGGTGATCGGCGGGATCCGCAACATGCTGATCACCACGGTGATCGAACAGGGCGTGGTGTGGGTACTGAGCCTGCTGAACCCGGCCGGGGCGATCGCCCGCGTCGTCAAGCTGCTCTTCGACGTCGTCCGGTTCCTGATCGAGCGCTTCCAGCAGATCAAGGACTTCGTGCTGTCGGTCTACAACGCGGTGAGCGAGATCGCCGCCGGCAAGCTCGAACCCGCAGCCAAGGCCGTCGAGGGCGCCCTCGCCCGCAGCCTCCCGGTCGTGATCGGGTTCATGGCCTCGGTGCTCGGGCTCGGGGGGCTCGGCAGCAAGGTCAAGAAGCTGATCGGGACAATCACCAAACCGATCAACAAGGTGCTCGACAAGATTATCGACACGGTCGTGGAGGCGGCCAAGAAGCTGTTTAAGAAGGGCAAGGCCGCCGCGAAGACGGTCAAAGAGAAGGTTGCCAACTGGTGGAAGAAGCGGAAGTCCTTTACGACCAAGAGCGGCGAGTCGCACTCGGTCCAGTTCCGGGGGCAGGGTAAGTCCGCCGAGTTAACGATCAAGAGCAAGGAAACACCGATCGACAAGTTCCTGCGCACCATCGGGGCCGAGGACACGCCGGAACGCAAGAAGAAACGTGGCACGGCGATCAAGCACCACGATAAGGTCCGCAAGGGCGTACTGAAGAACGATCAAGCGGTGATCGATCGCGAGTTCCCGGGGCTGGTGTCCGCGATGCGTGCCCTGCTCGACGACGACACCACGCCCGAGACGAAGCCGCCGAAATGGTCCGGCGTAAACACACAGGGGTACGGCAAGAGGATGGAGGTCAAGGGGTTGACCCGCATCGGGCTGACGGCGGGTTCAACCCCGGACAAGTCGCCGCACCCCGCGTACGACGTGATCAACCAGCGAAAGGAGGGCAAGCGCGAGTTCTACGTCCGCGGGCACCTGCTGAGCCAGTGGTTGGGCGGGCCCGGGCAGTGGCACAACATGACCCCGCTCAAGCAATCCGCAAACCACGACCACGAGTCCCGGGTCGAGAGCAAGCTCAAGTCTCTGGTCGGGCGGGGTGAGATCATCGATTACACGGTCGTACCGGTCCACGGCGGTCAGTCGGTCGGCAGTGTCGTCAAGCTGAAGGCCGAGCACCCCGGGCACGAGGATCTCATCGAGCGCTTGGTCGCTCACGAAAAGGATGTTCCCCGCGCCCTGTCTATTACTGCCAAGCACCGCAAGTCGACCGCGGACAAATGCAAGGATGTGTTCGGCGGCAAAGTGACCATTCCGAACGCGGTTGGATCCGACCCGTACGAGTTCACATGGACGACACGACCCACCCCGATCGCCATCGGGAGCGATATCAGCGCCCACTACGACACCCTCAGCAACCGTCTCGGCGCATCGAACGCCGACCTCCTGCAGAAGGCACTCGAGAAACGCTCACGGTCGTTCGCCAGCTACCAAGATCTCAAGGAGGCGCTATACCTGGCCAAGACCGGGAAGACGGATGGTTCGCCCGGCGCATTCGGCGCCGAAGTCAATTCCTGGAAAGACGAGGGCTTCATCAAACTGCGTTGATCGGAGTGTGATAACAAGGCGTTGAGCAGCAACATGGAAGCACATTACAAGGTATCTTGACTCACAATGGACACCGACCGATCCGTGACCAACGCCGCGAACCTCGATCAGGCGCTGTCGTTCCTCGAGCGGCTGCTGCGCGCCAGGCTCGAAGCGCACCACGACCCGGCCGCGGACGTGACGCCCCCCGAGCTCGCGTTCTACGACGACGGCTCGCCGTTCGGGGAGTTCATCCGTGAGCACCACCCGAGCTACACCGACTACGTGCTGCTCGTGCTCGCGCTGGCGCCGCACGTGCGCCCGGCGTTCCTCGACCGCACGATCGCCGCGGCCCGCCCCGAGGGCGGCGACTGGCCAGAACTCGGGGGGCAGCGCGACCCGCTCAGCCGCGCCCTGCTCCCGACCGGCGAGACGGCCGCCTTCCTGCTCGCCGGCGAAGAACTCAAGCCACGCTTCGCCGTCCAGCGGGCGCTGTCCCCCGACGGGTGGCTGGTCGAGCGCGGCGTCCTGAGGCTTGAGGAGCCCGCCCCGGGCGCGCCGCTGCTGAGCGGACGCCTGCTCATCGACCCCGAGTACGTGCAGCGGTTCACCCTCGGCCGCGTCTCCACCCCCGGCTTCGGCACGTCGTTCCCCGCTCGCGAAATCACCACGGCGCTCGGCTGGGACGACCTCATCCTCGACGCCGAGGCGATGGAACAGATCGACGAGCTACGACGCTGGGTCCGGCACGAGCACGCGCTCATGCACGAGTGGGGGATGGGGCGGACACTCCGCCCCGGGTACAGGGTCCTGTTCCACGGCCCGCCCGGCACCGGCAAGACGCTGACCGCGTCGCTCCTGGGCAAGGCGACGGGCCGCCGCATCTTCCGCGTCGACCTGTCCACCGTGGTCTCCAAGTACGTGGGCGAGACCGAGAAGAACCTCGCAGGGCTGTTCGATCGGGCCGACCGGCGCGGATGGATCCTGTTCTTCGACGAGGCCGACGCGCTGTTCGGCAAGCGATCAGGCGTCAAGGACGCCAACGACCGCTTCGCCAACCAGGAGATCTCGTACCTGCTGCAGCGGGTCGAGGATTTCGACGGGCTGGTCATCCTCGCCTCGAATCTCAAGGCCAATATCGACGACGCGTTCCTGCGCCGCTTCAACGCGATCGTGCGTTTTGCGATGCCCGACGCCGAGGCCAGGGAGCGTCTGTGGCGGGGAGCATTGCCGCGGGGAGTGGCGCTCGACCCCGAGGACCTGCCGGCCCGGCTCGCCCGCCACGAGCTGTCAGGAGGGAACATCATCAACGCCGTTCAGCACGCATGCCTTGCGGCGCTCGACCGCGGCGATCAGACCCTCCGGCTCGTCGATGCCCTCGGCGGTATCCGGCGGGAGATGGAGAAGGAAGGCCGGATCTTCGCCGAACCTACACCCGAGCGAGTGGAGCCGAAGCCGGGCGAGCAGCCGGGGGCGATCCCGGATACGCCAAACGGTCTCTCGTGCCACCGATAGCCGGCGTTTGTCATTGACGTCCTAGCGGGTTCCTACCGGCTGCGATGGCAGGCAACGGCAGTGGCGGAGGCGGCACGTCGGAGCCGGAGCGGTCTCCCTGGGTGTTGTGGACGTCATCCGTAGTAGTCCTCGCCCTGCGAGTCTTCGATCGCTGCCCAACCATGAATGACCTTATCCACGGGTCGAATGGACAGCGGAGTCGGCCGGTGAGCCGCCTCGTTTTCTGGCCACGGATCACGGGAGGCAGCCCCGCACACGGTTTCGGGAACACGTCCGATCGCTCGGCCTGACTCACGTGCGCTGCCGGATTCGGACATCTGAAGGCGAAGGTTGAGCGGGCGATTCGAGATGTGAAACGATGAGCGAAGCGCGTGTGGCCGCCGCTGATGGTCTCCGCCGTTCAGCGTCGGCTCGACCGCGACCGCGAGGGCATAGCGGACTCCGTCCGCATACGGCTCACGGGATCCCGACGCCGGTTGAAGTGGATGAGGGCTGGACCCTCAGGAGCACATCGTCAGATCGATCGGCCTCGCTACCGGTGGCACGAGCAACTGCTCAAGCCCGGCGGGAGGCTCGCCGCGATCGCTCGGGAAGACGGCGTATCCGAGGGCCGGATCCGCAGGCTCCTCTCGAAAGCCCACCCTCGCGAAGACCTCGCGATCTTCCGCGTCACCAATCGGAAGATGCCCCCGCTCTGCAACTGGGTTCCAGGCAGATGCCATGCAGCACGCAACTTCACGGCAATGGGCTATCCGGTCCACTTACTGAAGGACCACGGACGGCGAAGCGGGTCATGTGGTGCCGTCCTTGATCGGCCCGAGTTGATAATTGCGAAGGGCCACATCCGTCGTCGATTCACATACAGGCTTCCATCTTTTCGTGGTGACAGCTTGGCAGAGATGAGCGATTGGCTCGGCCAAGGCTCAAGCGGTGGCCCAATTGTCGATCATGAGTCGTCCAGCTTGCTTGGAGTGTACTTGGGCGAACGCTATGACAGACTCACAGCGGGGCGTGAGGAGGGACAAGTCTTCGGTGTACGTGGCGTTATTCGACTATGCCGCTCCACTCCACCGACTCTCGCCATCCCACTTGTCGATAGGAGCGGCGCAGTCGAAGCGGCGCTCGAATTCAGCCCGAAGGACGTCCGGGTCGGCCTCGGCCTGCCGGATCCGGATGACCCGGATGACGTAGGCATCGTCGTAGATCGGCGTCACATGGACGGCGCTGCCCTTCTTGATCCAAACGCCACAGTGCTCGCCCCGCCGAACGACGTCCGCGATCTCTTCGGCGTCGATCAGCTTGAAGCGGACCTTGAAATTGTCGCGCCGCTCCGGGGGCAGCAGCTCTCGCACAGCCTGGTGCTTGAGCAGTAGCTTGTTCACACGCTCGCTCCCGATGTCTCGACGGTCGATGAGAAAGACCCGCCGCACGACGACCCCGCGCCGCGCCAGCTCGAGGTTCATCGAGATGTAGCGACCGTTGAGCCCCGCGTTTCGTTCACTCCAGAACTGGGGGATGGTGACCGCGAGGTACTCGTCCCCTTCCTCGAGCACGCTGAGGTACCTCGTGACCCCGGCGACGATGGACTCGCGCTCACCCACGACGTTGAGCATGCCGTTGGCAAGGTCGTGAGCGCAACGCAGCAGCGCCGCGAGCTCGAAGTTCATCCAGCGGCCGAACAGCGGGTGGGCGTCTACGCGCTCGCGCAACTCGCCGAGCTCGCTGAGGTCCGGGACCGGCAGGGCGCCGCACGCGCTCGGAGCGAACGAAATCAGCATGTCAAGCAGCGTGTCGCAGTCACGGATGCGCTGCTCGCGGTCCCACCGCAGGCAGTGCGCAAGGACATCCGCCACGCCCGCGCTCTCGTAGAACAGACAGGGGTTCTCGCGGGAGAGCAACTCGGTGATCCACGCCTTCAGCCCGTCCGGATTGAGCGGCTTCTCGAACATTTGCTCCTGGCCGGTGGCGAGCCAGAGCAACACCATGCCGAACGAGTAGATGTCGGCGCGCCTCGACGGGAACCCCCGGCGGCCGTTGCGCAGCTCCGGCGCCAGGTAGGCGTGGTTCCTGACGAGCTCGGGGTCGAGAGGGTGCTGCACATCGGCCCTGCGACCTCCCTCGCCGAAGTCGATGAAGTAGACTCGGCCGTCCGCGTCGACACGGACGTTGTCCGGCCACAGGTCGTTGTGAACCGCAACCTGGTGGACCTCGCGGAGACCACGGGCCAGCCGCAGCGCCCATCGGAACCAGTCGGCCGTCGACCTGACGCCCTTGAAGCTGCTTGGGTCGGTCCGCGTGATGCGCTGCACGTGCCTGCGCAGATCTTCGTCGCCGACGAATTGCTGCACCAGGAACGTCAGCCTGTGCAGCTCCGGGCTCACCCCCGCATCCTGAGGCAGCTGCCCAGAGTCTACGAACGCCGCCACACATTCCACCCCTTCAAGAAGCCGCAGCGTGCGCTCTTCATGCCTGAGCGAGATATCGCAGCGCTCGAGGCGGTCGCGCGTCCCGCTCTCCCCGAATCGCGGATCCGCGCGGGGCACCTTCACCACTACACACTGTCCCGTCCCCGTCCCCGTCGCCACCCCGGTCGAGCCTACCGAGCCCGTACCCGCTGACTCCGGCACGAGTTCAGCTAGCCATGCGTGTGCTACTCCACCACCCCCGATGTACTCCGTGATTCGGTACGCCCCCCGACTCCCGACGAGGACGGTCCCGCTCGCCAGCCCCCTGTCTAATCTCCCGTCGTGTGTCATGCTCCGTACTCCTTACGGTCCCATGACCTCAGCATCCCCTTTATCGGTCTCAGAAGCAAGCATAATGTCGTGATCAGTGAATGCCAATATCGTTTCCAGTGAAATAGATCAAAGCTGCAATCTCTATCTAGCCAGAATTCACGATTTGGCGTTCTTCAAATGTGGAAATCGATCTTGTATTCTCTTAAAATGAGAAGACAAGAGCGGTGGGTTCACCGAATTGAAGTTCTGGAGACCCGATAATGAACCAATCAGATTCCTGCTATAATCCAACTTTAGGCGAGCTTCTGCGGCAGACCCGCAAGGAGCGCGGTTGGTCGCAGAAGCAGGTCGAGCAGCGAGTCCCGAACAACCCCCATGCGCCACTCAGCGTTCCAGCGCTAAGCGCCTTCGAACGAGGCGAGCGAGTACCGAGCACACCGACGACCATCGCGCTCGCGCGTGCTCTTTCGATCGATGTTCGGAGGGCGATCGCCCTCCGCCTCGCAGACGTCCTGGCGGGGGAGTTGCCCGGGGAAGAAGAGGATCCCCTGATCGGTGAAGCCCGCCTTGTCATCAGGGATCTGAGGGCGATGCCCTCAGGCATTCGCCAGCCTGCGCGAGGCGCCACGCGCTCGGAGCGTTCGCTCCGCACGTTTCCGCAGGCCTTTCCTGACCTCGTTGTTGTCACTGGAGACAAGCGGGAAGTACCGCCGAAGACGCCCGGGGACATCGGCGCGTACAGCGCATCACCCATCGATGATCGATGGGGTTACGCGCTGCGCCTGCCACCCGAGACAGAGAAGGTGTCCGACAAGGAGTTCGTCACGGCGCCTCACGAGGAGCTGGAAGAGCGGTACGGTCAGAAGAACATCCTCGTCATCGGTTCTCCCGCCAGCAATCACTTGGCCCGACTTCTCAGCCGTGGTTGTGTCTTTCCTTTCAACCTGCAACCGAACCACCTAGAGGATCTTGACCGTCTGATGGAAGAACTGCGAGAGAGCGAAGACCAGCAGGAGCTCGCCGCCATCGGCGCAGATCATCAGGACGAGCTCAAGCGCATCATGCGGTGGTTCTACGCCTACGGCATCATCGACCCGGTGCGCCAAGACGTCGTGGGTTACGCGCTCCCGCCGGACAAGGACTATGCCACGCTCAGCCTCGCTCGGAATCCCTTTTCTCCCGAGGGCCAATTCGAGCACGTCTGCATTCTGGCCGCGGGCTTTCATCATCCGGGCACGATCATGGCGGTGAGGTATCTGTCGGAGCCTGCGAACTTCTCCGACCGCCCCCTCGGCGGTGTGCTCGAAGTGTCCATCGATACCAACCTGAAATGGGAGCGGCGAATGCGTTCGATCGAAGCGGCCTGGGAGACCCCAGAGTACACGTTCGAGGCGGTGCTCGATGGCATCGAGCGGCTGCCGCGGCTCAACAGCGCGCTCGTGAATACGGCAGGCGTGGATTGGAGCGCATGCGCGAGACTAGTCGCCGCGGTGAGGGGCGACGTGGCCCTCGCGGCGTCGCGTGACACTCTGCGCGATGGCGCCTGACCCCGTTGGCTCAGCGTTGCCACGGAAACGTCACGCAGGCTCGCCCGGAATCAGTACTCGGTGATCTCGTGTCAGGATCCACGACACCCGACGCGGGTGCAGATCTCGCTCAGCATGAATGGCATCGGGCGGTAGTGAACGTGGCCTTGACCGCTGAACAGGAACGAGGCGCAGTGCATCCTGCGGTACGTGTCGTCGATACCGCATGCCTCAGTCACATTCACGATCTCGTTGAGCCCTCGGCATGGAGAGGCCGGCGCCATGGGGAGTTTCGCATCAAGCGCTCCCTGGTGCGCACCAAGGGGCGTGTGCGGTTACGTGCACCTACGGCTCTGTTCGAATCAGCAGAAAGCGACCTTTCCCCACGGTTCAGTCCAAAGTCTGTGACAGAGCGGCTCACGCGACCACCCACCTTCCCATACACTTCGGACAGAGCCACGGGGTAGGTTCAGCGTATACTGTGCATCGGCAGCGGCAGTTCGCCGTCGCCAGCTTTGGATAACGGGCGGTTATCGCGTGCGTGATGCCGGGAATGACTTCAAGAACAGATCGAACGAGCTTGGTCTACTCCGTGCCGACCTGACGCGGGACCGCACCGAGCCGAGGGCGGTTGTGATCTCGGGTGCGTCCGGGCTCGGCAAGTCGCGACTCACGCACGAGGTCGGCACCACCATCGCCGAACAGCGTTCGTACCTGAGAGTTGGGCTCTCTGCGACGGCGAATCTCCGGGAGAACGGCTTTCTCATACGCGAGATCGCAGGGGCTCTGAACGCCTATGCCCTCGAGTGGCCAGACTCCTCGATAGCGTCTCTGTCCGAATTCGTTCGATCGGGCGCGAGCAGCATGTGGAATACGCGGTGGAGAAGGAAGGTCGCCCAGAGCATGGCCGCTGGCGTATCTCAGAAGGTGCTAGCGGCGTGGCAGGGGCTCGATGCGGTCACGCTGCGCGGTGAGTTCCGTCCCTCAACGCTGCTGGGGGCGCGTGAGGGAGAAGATACTCACATCCTGACCGAATACGTCCTTAAGCAGCTCTTGCGCACACCCTCCCTGCTCGTAATCGAAAACATCCAGCGCTGCGACGAGGCGTCCTTGAACTTCCTCGACCTGGTCATGAATGGGTTCGGTCCGCTCTACATACTCGCCGAGTTCACGACCGGGAGCGACGCCGCCGTCTCGCTCGAAGAACTGACGATGGCCCTCGGCGGGCCCGACCGCGACGTACAGTCGGTCGAGCTCGAACCTCTATCGTACGAGCACTTTCGGGACATTCTGGGCAAGGACGCGGGGCTGCTTGAGGGATATCTTCGCCGGTGCTACGACACAAGCGGCGGCGATCTGCGCCAGCTTGTTGACATCCGTGTTGCGACGCGCCACTTCACAGACTGGAAGAGGCTCATTGCGGGGAGTGATCCAGGCGATACGACTCCCGCACAGATCAACATCGGGCGCCTGAATGATCACGAGTTCGGCGTGTTGGTAGCGACCCATGTCCATCGGTCACAGCTCGCAGAGGACACGCTCCGCCTTGCGCTCATGGAGAGCGAAGGCGCTGCTCATCTCGCCGACGACCTCAGTGCTGTGATCGAATCTCTGGTGGATCGCCAGCTCATCAAGCGAAGCAAAGGGGGGTGGAGCCTCGGTCACGACAGATTGATCGCGGCCATCGAATCCGACACCAGATGGGAGACGCACGCGACGGTTTGGCGCACCGTATTCGGTGACCACTACGCGCGCCTCATCGCGAATGACGATTTCTCCATCGTAGCCGAGCGCGATGCGGTCGCCTACGTCTTTGAGTTCCTCGCTCCTGTCGCTCCAAAGCGTTTGCTTGGGCACATCGATCGCCTACGCCGATTGATGAGCACTGCATTCACGCCGACCACGGGCCCCGCGTATCTGAGACCTATAGTCGAGGCGCTCAGGCTGACACGAGTCTCCGGACACATCGAACGTATCGCGTGGAGCGTCGTTGATATGTGTTTCGAGATCGGGCTCATGAACGAGGCACGCGCAGTACTCTCTCTGCTCCCAGCCCGCACGGACCGCTGGATCGCGTACCACGTCGCCCTGCTGAACCGCGAAGACCGGCACCAGGAGGCTGTCGAGACGATCGAAGTGACATGTGCCTCCGGCGAAGCCCCAGCAGGAGAGTCGTTTTGGGCCACGCTCCGGCTCATCGGGATGATTAGCCTCAGATCTATGAACCGTGATCGCGAGACCCGAGAGTGGTTCGCTGAACTGGCCGCGACTCCCCAACTGAACATGCTGCCCGAATACCCAATCCTCCTGCGGAATGCGGAGATTGTGCTCCGGGTGTCCGAGAGTATTGAGCCGCTCCACGAAGCCCTGCAGTACTACGAGAAAGCCCGCGACCACAAGAACGAGATGCAGGTCCTCGTTGGGTTGGGGATGCAATACGCGAGGCTTGGGCTGCTCGATGAAGCTGAGAATGCCCTGCGCAAGGCCGAAGAAAGAACCACGGAGATCACGTTCGAGCATCACATCTTAGTAAACAACATGGCGGTACTCGCGCTGTATCAGCAACGGGCACCGCAGGAAGCGTCCGAGCTGCTCCGCCGCGGGCTGCTTACCGCGACATCAGACTTTGATCGCCTCGCCCTTAACACCAACCTCCTGATCGCTTCGACGCTGATCCGCGACCGCAGAGCTGCGGGCAGTTGTCGCGCGAGGCTGGAGGAGCTGTTGGAGCGAGGGCACGAACGGGACGCGGTACTACGCCGGGTTGTGTTGTTCAACATGTACTGGGCAGCCGAGGAGCTCGGCTGGGCGGAGACGCGACGCCAGTACCTCTCCGAAGCACGCGGATCGTTCGAGCAGCATGACGAGTATTGGAGCTTCCGGCTGTCGGGTGGTGTGTGCCAGGACGAGGAATACGCATTCCGGCGGCGGTTCCCCTTTCATTGTTGCTTTACCTCGTTCTGGCACTTCCAGATCGGAACGCATCTCGCGCATTGACGATTGCAGCCGCGAGCCATTCCTCGTGGGCACACCCGGCCGACACCAGCCCCTGCGAGAACGAAGCGCGTCGCCCAAGGTGGATGTCGGGCGTCAGTTCCAGGAGCACGAATTCCCCATCGCGGATGCGGCCGTCGACGCGGAGTAACTCGATCTTGCTGAGTGACCGAAAGAGAGCCATGCAGCGAGCCTTCAGTTCCGGATTGAGCACGGACTGCTCGGGAACCCATCGCCTGTCGAGTGCACCCGCTTTTTTCACTTCAACGCCGTAGATGAAACCGGGCGGAAGGGTCACTGAGCCGTTGAACTCGAGCCTTGATGCGCCCAGAGCCTGCACGTCGCCGCCCACCCCGAGCAATGAGATGCTCACCTCTGAGCCCTCGATGAACTCTTCGGCGATGACCGGCTGACGGTGCTGCTGAAGAAGCTCGAGAGCGAGCGCCCGGGCGCTCTCGGTCGAGGTGCAGTAGTTGCGGGCGAGGATTCCAATCGAACCGCCTTCCCGAATTGGCTTGACGATGAGTGGCGGCCGTACGCCATCGAGCAGCGGCACCTCGTGTTGCGTTTCCACGACGACAGACTCGGGGGTACGCCAGCCATGCCGGTGAGCGAAGTGCGAAGCGCCTGCCTTGTCGGCGCAAAGGAGTTGGGCATAGGCGTCGGCGCCGACATAGCACAGCCCCAGAGTCTCACAGATCGAGGGCACCAACGCCTTGCGGTTGCGTGACTCGCTCCCCGCCCACAGCGAGAGAACCGTGTCTTCTCGGTGTTCCCGCGAAGTCTCGACGAGTTGTCTCGGATGATGGTACACAACCGTCGTGAAGCCACTGCTCTCCAGAGATGCTCGTACTTCGCTGAGGTAGCTTGCTTCTACGGACTCGAGGTCGGTCGAACACCCTGTGGGCTCTACCCGATCCGCGACGAGGTCCGCAATGATAACGACCCTGGCGCGGTTCATGACCGTGCCCTGCCGAATACGCCGATCTCGACGCCGGGCAACTCACGGAGAACAGATGACGAAAAGAAGTAGCTCCCTGTCAGTGTGCGATCATTGGTTGCTAGAACAGGAATCGCCAGGGCTCGAAGGCAGACGAGGTGAACGGTGTCCGCCGGGACAGACCAGGGGTTGATAGTTCCAGGCTCAAGATCCCACAACCGTAGCTCATCAACGCGCACGAAGCGGATGTCGTGTGCGTGAACAGTGCGCCGGACCGCGCGACGAATGAGTCTGTCGGCTCCGGACAGATGTACGGCAGTCAATTGCTGGTTGGCAAACAGCATGAGCGTCTTCAGTTCCTGCCTGAGCGGGATGCCCCGCGCCCTTGCAGCGTCCTCGCACGTGACTACCGCCTGATGTGAACGCGTGATATGGCGTGTTCGGGTCACTGATAACCGCCCGTTATCCAAAGCACGGGTGAACCGGGCAAAAGAATGACGCATCCTGGGCCGATACCCGGTGTCTCTATGGACACCAGGAGTGACAATCAACGGGGCCTCAGCGCCGGGAGCCGGTTATCAGTCCAAAGTGCAGTTACGGAGTTCTGCGAGTCATGGCTTCAGCTCAGCAGTCGCAGCGCAAAGACGATTGCAGCGTACCGAGTTGACCTCGGCCAGTTCTGTGTAGCGACTGGTAAGGACCGGTGCCTTGACGAGGTCGATCGCCGCATGATAGAAGGGTGGCTACTCTCGCTTCGGCAGTCTGGATACCTCCCGTCTTCGCTGAGACGCAAGCTGGCCAGCGTCCGTGGATTCTTTCGACACTGGGTCGATAGAGGCGAGTTACAGGCTTCTCCCGTGGATGATCTTCGCACCAGCTTTGGCTCTGTTAGGCGGCTACCTCGTACACTGCAGGTCGAGGAGGTATCCTCCCTGGTGCGTGGCGCGGAAAGCCGCACCAAAGACAGCACCCAGAACAGTCGTGCATCTGCACTTGCGCTTAGAGATGCGGCGGTTGTGCGGACTCTCCTAGCGACAGGAATCCGTGTCGCCGAGCTCTGCAGCCTGAATACCGACGACTTGGTTGACGAGCGGTCGTTGAGGATTCTCGGCAAAGGCAGCAGAGAGAGAATCGCCTTGTTAACACATCCCAAAGACACCGAGGTCTTGAACGGCTACCTCGCGACGCGGACCACCCTCCACCCAGCCGGAACAGCACTGTTCCTCAACACCCAGGGCCATCGTGTGACTACAGAAGGTATAAGACACATTCTCAGACATGTGGCTCGCAACGCTGGCATCAATCGCCGGATCACTCCGCACATGCTCAGACACACAGCTGCTACACGCCTCCTTGAACATGGAGCTGATCTGCGTGTCGTTCAGTCCTACCTTGGGCACTCTTCTATCAGATCAACTGAGCGGTACACGCACGTGTCTATGGCCCACTACCGTGCTGTTATTGAACGCTGCCATCCACTTAGGTCTGTCGCTTGAGATGACCTGTGCCCAGGAACTGTGTTCTGGCCATCGTAGGTGCGTTCCGTTGTCGATCCTCAGACTACCGCTCAGGGGGGGCTGGTTCGGAAAGGCATGTCGCTCTCACAAGGAGATTGCATATGCTGCAGCAGGCATTCGGGTGGATAGCTGAGAACTCAAGTGCGTGGGTGCCGTAGATTACCGCGCTGTTCGTAGGATTGGTGGCAGTACGTATTGCGGCGCGAAACGGGGAGCGGAGTCTGCAACGAGACACGATCGCTGCACTCCGTGGGGCCTACTCTGACTGGCTCATCGTCATTCACGAGATTGTCGCCAATGAGGCGGAGCAATACGTTCTCATGGATTATGGCTATCACCCATCAAATGACCCCTTGCTTTCAGAGGAAATGCAAGCAATTGGACGTGTGGGCAAACTGAGACGAGTGGAGGCTCGCATCCGCTCAATAGACCCGAATCCGCCAACCGAACTGGGTCAGATTTCTCGAGTTGTCGAGACGGCTGATTGGCATGCCGACCTTGGTCCCAAGCCCACGGGCCCTGACGAAGCTTGTTGACGATCTCCTCAGCCGAGTAACGCTTCCTGCCCATCAAATGCCCCATCCTTGGTCCGCCCGAGACTAACGCTCAGGCCGGACCAGTTCTTGGGGGGCAGGTCAGGATCGCCGAGCGCCGACGCCGAGCTCTTCGCCGACGTGCGGCGGCTCGGCCGCCTCGGCCTGGTCGCGATCACCGATCACGCGATCGAGCACGCCGTGTCGATCGACCAGCTCGCGGTTGATGACGTGGCGGGCTTCTGGACGATGTTCAACAGGCTGCCGCACCCACGGCGGTCGGTGCCCGTCCCGCGCCGGGTGGTCCGTGCACTCGCGGCGGGCTTCAGCCGCGGCGTCACCGCCGTCGTCATCGCCACGCTGATCCGCTCGCTGTTCTGGCACAAGGAGCACGAGGCCTACCGCACCGACGGGCGCACCAAGCGCGAGTGGATCGCCGAGGTCTTCGGGATCGCGCCGCGCACGGTGACCGACGCGCGCGCACGGCTCATCGAGCTCGGCTGGCTCGTGCCGCTCGAGGCGCCGCAGTACCTGCTCAACCGCTACGGCACCCATGACGCGATCAACACCGACTGGAACCCGTCGGACGACGAGAGCGGTGGGGGGGTCGGATCTGCCAGCCCCGGCGTCGAGATTCCGGGTCGATCTGCCACCCCTGATCAGAACAGTTCTTCTCCCCTGACGGGGAATCGAAATACCAGAAGGCCCGCCCCCACGCGGGCAGGACCGTCTGGTGCCTCTCTTCGTTCAGCATTGGGCAGTAGGAAGAAGAACAGGCGGCGAACATCGGGTTCCCCGAGCATCCGCGACATCACGCCCGAGGATCTGCGCGACACCGGCCGTTTGCTGGAGCTGCACCAACAGGCGGTCGCGCTCGGGCTGGCTAGGCCGGGGGAGCCCGGCAGGCTCGAGTTCGTGTCGCTGGCCGAGCGGGCCCGGTCGCGGGGCCGCCGGGCGGGGGCGCTGTTCTACTGGCTGCTGCGCGAACGCAAGACCGTGTTCATCACGCTGGCCGACGAGGACGAGGCCCAGCGGCGGATGAAGAAGCACCTGTATGGCACCGACGAAGGCCGGCAGCAGTGGGGGGGGCGAGGAGGAGCGACCGCCCCGACCGAAGCCCCGGGAGCTGACCGAGGACGAGCGGTTCGTACTCGCCTGCGTCCGGGTCGCCAAGCTGCACCGCCGCGCCCCCTTCGACATCGCCAGGGCACAAGGGTGGACGCCGGAGCGGTGGGAACGGGCCATTGCTGGCCGTCACGCGGCCGGGCCGTGACCAGGTTGTGCCGGGGGGCTTTGGGGAAGATTGGAGGAAACGGACTAATTGGACGATATTGGTGGACAACTAGTCCATCACATGATACGCTTGGAAGCTGATGAGGAGGTGTTCATGGCAGGATCGGGCGAACAGCACGAAATGAGAGACGATCTGTTCCATTTGGCGCGGATTGCCCTCGGGGGTCGCTCGCAGGATCTGCACACCCTGGTCCGCAAGCTCGCCCGACGGTACAAGTCCTCCGATGCCGCCCTCGCCGCCGACCTCACCGAGCTGCTCCGCAAATCACCCGCTCGTGGTTCTCCCGCCCGACGTGCCGAGCCCGCCGGGCTCCCCGTCGATGCGGATTCACGCCTGCCGTTGGTCCGACTCGCTGAAACGCCGGTGCTGGAGACTGAGCCGGTGTATGACGAGGCCACCTGGGCGAGCCTGCGGCAGATCGTCGAAGAGCAGCGGGGGCTCGATCGGTTGAAGGAGGCCGGCATCGACCCGACGCGGTCGATCCTGTTCACCGGCCCCCCGGGGGTGGGGAAGACCTTCGCCGCCAAGTGGCTCGCCAGAGAACTCAGAAGGCCGCTCGCCACGCTCGATCTCTCCGCGGTCATGAGCAGTTTCCTCGGCCGGACGGGGAACAACGTGCGCGTTGTCCTCGACTACGCCAGAGACCACGACTGCGTACTCCTGCTCGACGAGCTGGATGCTGTCGCCAAACGCCGAGACGACACGACCGAGATCGGCGAACTCAAGCGGCTGGTCACGGTCCTGCTCCAAGAGATAGACGAGTGGCCCGCGAGCGGACTCTTGCTCGCGGCGACGAACCACCCAGATCTGCTCGATTCTGCGGTGTGGCGCCGCTTCGAGATGATCGTTGATTTCCCGGTCCCGGCCAGCGAGCACCTGGCCGCCGTGTTCCGCGATCTGCTCGATGCCGACGAGAGGTCCGTGTGGCCGGACGTGCTCGGCATCGCCATGAGGGGCTCATCCTTCAGCGACGCAACGCAGCGGGTGCGTCAGATGCTCAGGATGGCCGCTCTGAACGGCGGGGCAGTGGAGTTGGCGCTCGCGCGGCTCGTTCAGGCCGCGTCAGAGCGTCTCGAGCGGCCAGAGAGACAGGAACTCGCGATTCTCCTCGTTGACCAGGCCGGGCTTTCGCAGCGCCGTGCGAGCGAAATCACAGGTGTCAGCAGAGACACGATCCGAAAGCGTGAACGAACGTCGGTAGAGGTGTAGAGGATGGCCAAGCGACCCAACTACCTGCTCGGCTACGGGGAACGCCTGACCGAGCCGGTCGAGATCAGGAGCGGTGGGGGGGACAAGCTCCCGCCATACTCGTTTGAGGAGGCCAGAAACCGCCTGGCCGGCATGCTCCAGAACACCGTTCGCGAGCTCAGGGCTCTTCCCGAGTCCGCGTGTCCGAACGGCCAGACCGTCGCGTCCTTCACACTGCACCCCGAGTACTTCGCGAAGAGCTACTTCCCCGGCGGCTTGCTCTATGAGACGGGGCTTCGTGCCGTCGGCAGCAAGTCCCGTTCAATCAAGCCGCAGAAGCGGAGCAGGGGCCGCGATCCGGAGGAGGCGGTCACCACCCAGCTCTTCGTCGCAGGCAACCGGTCTGCGTTCGCACGCTTCGCCGAGTCGCTGCCGACCTGGTCAATGAGCAAGCCCGCTTCGAAGCAGCTTCCCGCGATCGAGGAGATCGCCGCCGTGCCACCAGAGGCCCGCGTGAAGCGCTTGCCCCATCAAGACGAAGTCCCGCTCGAGGTCGTCCTCCACGCGAGCGAGAGCCGCGAGGACAGGTTCATCATCCGAGGATTCCAGGAGTTCCTCGAAGAACACCGGCTCGAGCCGGACCTTGAGCGTGTTTTCTACGCAGGCCGGTTGTGCTTTTTGCGGATGCACGCGCCCCCGAGCCAGGCCGGGGACATCGCTGAGTTCTCGTTCCTCCGCGTGCTCCGCGAGATGCCCCGGCTCAGAACGACACCACAGATCCTGCGTGGCAAGCGCAACCGACCGCGTAAGGTCGCGTATCCCAATGAGGACGCCGTCGATCCGAATCTCCGCGTCGCAGTCTTTGATGGCGGCCTGAACAAGGGCAGTCCTCTGCTCGCCTGGTCCGAGGCGCACGACGTGCCGGGAGTGGGCGACCCGCACCCCGATCTGCTCTGGCACGGCGAGACGGTGACCTCGGCGGTGCTGTTCGGCTCCGCGAACGGCGACCAACTGGAGCGGCCCGTCTGCTGCGTGGACCACTACCGCGTGCTCGACACCCGCTCGGAGGAGGATCCATACGAACTCTACGAGGTTCTCGAACGGATCAAGACGGTTCTCGATAGCAAACCCTATGAGTTCATCTCGCTGAGCATCGGTCCCACGCTGCAGGTCGATGATGAAGAAGTGCACGCCTGGACCGCGGTGCTCGATGAACGGACGTCTGACGGGGGTTGCCTGACCACTATCGCCGCGGGAAACACCGGCGACGAGCCGGAGGATCCGGCCGTCCAGCCGTGGCGTATCCAGGTTCCCTCGGACTGCGTGAACGGGCTCACGATCGGCGCGGCCGACCGACGCGACGGTCAGTGGAGCCGCGCCGAGTACAGTTCGCGCGGACCGGGGCGCTCGCCGGGCATCGTCAAGCCGGACCTCGTCGCCTTCGGAGGCAGCGATCATGAGCCCTTCTGGGTGTGTGACCCCGACCACGCGGGTCGTGTCATCGCGGTGGCGGGCACGAGCTACGCCTCGCCGTCGGGCATGCGAGGGGGTGCGGCGGTTCGCGCCCACTTCGGCCAGGTGCTCAACCCCCTGGCGATCAAGGCCCTGCTGATCCACTGCACAGAGGATGGTGGGCATTCTCGAGATGAGGTCGGGTGGGGGCGCCTCCCGGAGAACCTCGACGCACTCACCGTGTGCCCGGAGGGGTGTGTCCGCGTCGTGTACCAGGACCAGATCACCGCGTCGAAGTACAGGCGCATCCGCATCCCGACTCCGCGTGAACCGCTGACGGGGGATGTCCATATCACGGCGACCTTCTGCTTCGCCACCGAAGTCGATCCCGAGCACCCGGGCAACTACACGCGCAGCGGCCTTTCGATCGTCTTCCGCCCAGACATGACGAAGTACGGGCGTGAGGAGGCCGTGCTCCCCGACAGGGCGGAGTTCTTCCAGCCGGCGAAGCTGTACGCCCCCGAGCAGGAACTGCGCAGCGATGCCCACAAGTGGGAAACATGCCTCCACGCGCGCAAGCGCAAGCGAGCCACGTCGCTGCACGACCCCGTCTTCGACATCCACTACAACGCGCGGTCCGAGGGACACGCCGACAGGGCGCCACGCCGGATCCACTACGCGCTGGTGATCAGCCTCGAAGCGCCGCGGGTGAAGGATCTGTACGACCGTGTCGTGCGAACGTACCGCGCGCAGCTCCAGCAATTGAACCCGATCATCCAGGTGCCCATCCGAGCATGACGGCACCGCACCCGCCCGAATGGGCAGGAGGGCCTAATGGCCAAGCCGAAAGGTCTGAAACCAGGAGAGACCGCCCCGCGTTCCGGGCAGTACCGGGAGGTCGGTCCCCGAGGCGGCAAGGGCCGCGAAGTGACGAGCGTGAAGGGCGAGACCCTCCCCCCGACCACGAAACCGGGCAGCAGCTACGACCTCGTGGACCCGAGCAAGAACAAGTCCGGACGGGGCTGACTCTCCGCGCTGCGTTCGCCCATGGCCCCGCCGACGCCAGCAGGCGTTGGAGCGCCTCGGCATGGACGAACTGGACCTCAGGCGGCAAGGCGGCCCAGTAGGCCGTGGCCCGCCGTGTCAAGGTACTCGGCGATCGCCGGGAGAGCGGTGGGGGAGGTGGGGACGTACCTGGTCTTCGAACCTTTCCCGCGGACGGCGAAGTGCATCACACCGCGCCGCTCCGCCAGCTCGGAGCGGCGCAGCGCGTGGTAGAGGTAGGTCGCGAGGATCGCCCGATCCCGTTTGGCCCTGAGACTGCTCCCGATGACACCGGCGAGAAGGGCGGGTGTTTGGGCGTCGGAGAGAGCGAGGCCATCCATCGGTCGCTGGCGCTAAGCTGGTTAATGCGCGAGCAGAACGCACGACTCTGGAGACAATCCATGCAGCCACAGAGATGCCCGAATTCAGATGAGGTGATTCTGGAGCTTTGGCCAGGTGATGGGGACATCCTTGAGAGCGAGATGGAGCCCTATGCGGGACCACTGGCTGAGTTCTTCCAGTCTGCCGGCGCCATCATCGACCAGCACCAAGATCGATGGTCCGATTGTGACAATGAGGAAGAGCGAGCGAAAAGTCCAGCATTGTCGCGGTGGACAGACCTTTCAACAGATCATGGGGAGCGGGTAGCACGATTCGGGCCTCCGATGCTCGCTGAAATCCTGGTGACAGTTGGCACAGGGGGGCTTGCAACAGCCCTCTATGCGATTCTAAAGAGCTGGATTGAGCTGCGCAAGGGTCGGCGCATCAAGTTCAAGATGAGGGACTACGAGATTGAGGCGACAGAGATGTCGCCCAGGCAATTTGAGCAATTCATGCTGAAGCTGAGCGAGTTGAAGGACATATTCGAGGACAATGAAAAGGCCAAACAGTTGAGGGCATCCGGCTTCGAAGTTGCGAAGTCCAATGCAGTACAGAATCTCAAAGCAGTATCGGCGTTGCGCGAGGCAGTCCAAGACCGGATGAACAGAAAGCACGCGGGTGACGCCAGTTCGGGTGCCGGTGAGGGAAGAGCACCGGATGATGCTTCCTCGACATGCCCAGATCCTCCTTGATCCACCGCGGAGACTATCGCTCGCGATGGACCGGGTTCTGGGGGAAGGTCAGCGGCCCGGAGACTCACCTCTCGACTGGTACAGGTTTGGGTACAAGCGCAGTGGATGAGATAAGAAAACTCTACGTCGGAAACCTCCCCTTCTCCGTGACTGCGAATGACCTTCTGCAGATTGCCTCCAGGATCGCCCCAGGCTGCATCGCCAACGTCATTGCGGACCGGTTTAGCGGACGGAGCAAGGGCTTCGGTTACATCACAGCACCGACCCTCGCGGCCTCCGAGAGCCTAATAGAACGGTTGCACGGCAAAACGCTCGAGGAGCGAGAGCTGAATTGCACGTGGGCCGCGCCACGCGATGTGGAAGGACTTGACGCCTCAGCGGAAGGAGATGACGGATCCGCCGCAATCATTCAGGCAATGTCCGATTTCAGCCACGAGCTTGCTCGGGCCATCGGTCGGAATCCGCGACGCCTGGCTTACATCGAATGGCGGGACCTCGAACGAACACTGGCGGCTGTATTTGAGGAACTAGGATTCCAGGTTGAGTTGACTCCACCTAGCAAGGACCGAGGTAGAGACCTCATCTTGCAGTGCACACTCTCGGGGCAGCATCGGAAGTACTTGGTTGAGGCGAAACACTGGCGGTCGGGAAAACACGTTGGCCCCGACCCGGTTCGGAGCTTCATTGGCGTTGTTGCCCGTGAGACCCGTGATGGAGGCCTGATGTTGTCGACCTCTGGTTACTCCAAACGAGCCTTGGAGGTGCTCACCGAATACAAGAAAGTACGCGTTGTCCTTGGAGGGCGGGAGAAGATTGCAGCCCTGTGTCAGACCTATGTGCGGGCTTCGGGTCACGTTTGGTCACCGCCGCAAGACCTTGCGGACGTGCTCTTCGACGACGCGGAGAGACCGGATGGGGGTGGTCGCGGCTACGTCCTTGGCAAGGCTGCAGTGGGTCTAGTGGTCGATGCCTTCCAACCCGACGTACGGCCTGATCGGCGAATCACATAACTACCCCGACGCTAGCCACTTACGCCACATGAACGGGATTATGTGGAGCTCATAAACCCCGCCTGTCCAACCGTCCCGATACCATCACGTCGATCACGCGAAATGGCCCATCGTGAGCGATCCAATCACCATCGGCGCGCCGATCCGACTCGTCAGCGGTGTCACACGATGCCACCGGTGCGGCCACGGATTCAGTGCCGTCGCGATCGTGGCGAAGGTGACGGAGGATGGGCAAGCCGACACTGCGCTTCTGTCGTACGTCACCGACCTCCCGGGCGAGCTGCTCTTCCTGATCACAGCTCGCTTCCCGTCATACGGGCTCGAGTTCTCGCAGACGGCGGAGCACGTGTACTACGCGAACACCTGTCCGGCCTGCGGTGCGTTGGCCGGTGATCACTTCCTGCGATCGCCGGACGGGGTCTTCTTCCCGATGGACGACGAGGCCGTCGCGGCATTGTCGGTCGAGACGCTGCCGATCGAAGGCCCGCTGACGGTCAAGGCCCACTGCGGTGGAGGTTCGTGGCTCTCCGTCCTGGAAGAGCGCACTGCGGAAGCCTGATCCGTCTCGACGAATCCGTGGCCCACGCCCGTCGTGCGGACCGCTCGAGTGCTTTCGACGCCTATCCGCGGTCCTCGGGCTCGATATCGAGGACTACTACCAGGTGGGTCGCGGGATGAGGATTAGGCTTCAGGAGAAGGGCGGGAAGCACCACGAGATGCCCGCCCACCACACGGTAGTCGAGTACCTCGATGCTTACCTGGCCGGCTTGGGCGAGGCGGAGGGACCGCTGTTCCGCACCATCAACCGGCAGCGGACGGGGTACACCGGCAACCGGTTGAACCGGCGGGAGGCGTTGGCGATGGTGAAGCGCCGGACCCGGGCTGCCGGGCTCGGCGATCGCTTCAGCAACCACACGTTCCGCGGAACGGGAATCACGGCCTACCTGAGCAATGACGGCGCTCTTGAGCGTGCCCAGTACATGGCCGGCCACGCGAGCCCGAGGACGACGAAGCTCTACGACCGCCGCGATCAGGAGGCGACTCTTGACGAGGTGGAGAGGATCATCCTGTGATTCGCCCTCAAACCACGTCCTGAGCGTGGAAGGTGTCGCCGAGAGGACGATCAGTGGTACATTTGTGCTGCACTTGGCCAGGAATCCGACGACGGTCCGTTTTCCGGCCGCGACGGCGTGAATGGCGAGGTTCGTATCAGAGCTGAATGCGCGGCATTACCGTCCGGAGAGCGAAGCATGACTGAGCAGCAGCAAGATGATGTGGCAAGGCTGAGCCTTGTGGAACTTCTGGGGCGACTACGCCCATCGCAGCTATGGGCAGTCGCTCTCGCTGGCGTAGCTCTACTGTCCGCATCGTTCTTTGTCGGGAGGGCTTCAGCTGCAATCATCATGGAGGCAGCGAACAACGAACTCAAGGGCAAGATCATTCAGCTCAACATAGAGCTCGCCAAGGCGGAATTCCGGAATACGCAACTGCTCGGAACAACTGCCTGGGAACCATCGGGAAGTGCGCTCGGACATTCTCTCAGCGAGGGCCTCTTGCCAGGGTACGCTGTAGACGATGTCCGCAGAGTGCTGCTCGAGTTCCGTGATGAGGGGAACGCGCTTCTCGTCGGGCAACCCAACGATGCGGAGTTCGAGAGGTGGCGGAATCGAGTGGAGTATTACCTTCAGCTTGTCTTCGCGAAGAAGGACGGGACCGTCAACCCGCACGAAGCATTCGAGTTCAGCAATGCGACATACCGGGGTCCGGGCGAGACACGCGGTGAGCTTGAGGAGCATCTCGGCGCTGGACTCGGAGTGCTTGAAGCCATCGTCGCAGGCCTAGTGCCTCCGAAGCCCCCTCCGGACGACGACTGATCCAACGCGAGGATGGTCCGGCTCTACGGCTATCATGTCGAGTGGTCCGTCTTTCCGAGGACCAACGATGGGGACTCGTTCCAGAGTTGGGGAGTATCGACACCGTCGTCGTCGGCTCTGGTCTGGGGTGCCAGTGCCCAACTCGAAGTGGTTACATGCGGGGAGGCAGAGCCTGTGTCCAAGCATCGTACGGGTCTGGAGATCCCAATGGACATGACCCGCCCGCGTCGGCGGGTGGCCATCGTCACGGCTCTACAGCTCGAATGCACTGCGGTTACGGCGATGCTCGGCAGCACGGAGTCTGCGCGTTTCGAGAACTCGGTATATGAGCGCGGCGTCTTCGTGACGCCGCATGAGACTTGGGATGTCATTGTTGCGGAATTCGGCCCCGGCAATGTGAGTTCCGCTATCCAGACGGAGCGGATCCTGCGTGGCACTGGTGCAGAGCTGGTGCTTCTGATCGGTGTTGCAGGCGGCGTCAAGGACGTGAAGCTCGGCGACGTGGTGGCGGCGACGAAGGTCCATGCCTACGAGGGCGGATCTGACGGGAAACGCTTCTTGCCACGCCCCGATCTGGGTCGATGTTCAGAGCGATTGGAGCAGGAGGCGCGCGCGACATCGCGTCGCACGGAGTGGCTTGATCGATGTGGCGCGTATTTGGGAGAGGCAGCATGACGATCGAGCCGCTGACACAATTCCGTTGCATTGGCGAGAGGCCTGACTGTGTCGATGAAGAGGAGGCCCGCAAGCTGTTCGCGGAAGCCCTCGTCGCGCTCGAACGCCTCGATGTGCCAGACCGCCTTGGTGCAGAACTCACCACGACGTTACACGCCCTGCTTGACGCCCACTTGGGAGTGTGCCGGACGTCTAGCCCGGAGTTCGACAGCAGTGCAGCGTACCGAGCGGGGAGGCCTGGGCTTGGAACCTATGTCGCCCGACGCCGCGGGGCTCGCTCGCATCTGGAGGCGTTGATCTCACGGCTGCAGGTGAAGTCCTATCGCCCGGATGGATACGACGCCGACGCGCTAAAGAGGGAGGCAGAGATCGGCAAAGACCTCTGGCAGACTCTTAGGAGGGCGGCGGGTATTCAGGTCAAACGCGGCCACAGTAGTAAGAGATTCTCGAATCACGAGATCGGGCTCCTCATTGATGCTGCGAGGCGGCATGGCACGCCCAAGGCGCAGCGGGCTGCCGATGCCTGGGAGGTGCTCGTGAAGGGCAACCAGGTACAAAGCTGACGCTAATCGGCATCTCAATGCCGGTTAAGATGCCGATTGTCGCGCCGGTTGGGCGAGGGCGGCCAGGACGGGTCAAGGTGTTCCTGCCAGAGCAATGGTGCTGTGGCAAGGAGCACGGGATGATCGAGTTTGCCCCAACCAAGTGGATCCCCGTCAAGCGGATCACCAAGGCGCCGTACAACCCGCGCAAGAGCCTGCACCCAGAGTCCCGAACAGCCCGTCAGCTGCGGTCCAGCATGGACGTGTTCGGCTGCGTCGAAACGCTCGTCTGGAACAAACGCACCGGGCACCTCGTCGCGGGGAATCAGCGGTTTGACATCCTGCTCGCACAGGGTGTCGAGAAGGTGCTCGTCTCGGTCGTTGATCTCCCGATCGAGCAAGAGAAGCAGCTCAACATCGGGCTAAACGCCATCGATGGGGAGTGGGATCAGGACGTTCTCGCCGAGCTGCTGGCTGAACTGAGCGCTGCGGACGGTTTCGACGCCGATGTCACCGGTCTCTCGTCGAGTGAGATCGATCAGATCCTCGCCGAGCATGATGCCGGTGATGAAGGGCACGCTTCCCGGGACGAGGACTCAATTGAGACGGTGGTTGATTCGGTGCCGATTGCCCAGCCCGGCGAGATCATCGAGCTTGGTCCGCACCGGCTGATCTGCGGGGACTGTACCAACGCGGCGGTTGTCGCGCAGTTGTTCGGCGACGACCGCGCCCACATGCTCCACACCGACCCACCGTACAACGTCGCGTACGACGCTGCGGGCCGGCCGACAGGGACGTCGGCGGGAGGCTCCCGGCCGATCGCGAATGACAAGATGTCTGACGCCGAGTACCGGGCCTTCACCGAGGCATGGATCTCGCTCGCCAAAGACCGGCTCATCCCCGGCGGCGGCTACTACGTCTGGAACGGGTTCGCCAACTTCGGCTTCATGGTCGAGATGCTCGCGGGTATGAAGCTGAAGCCCAGGCACATCATCACCTGGGCAAAGGAGTCGTTCTCGCCCGGTTTCGGCGACTACAACGAGCAGACCGAGTTCTGCCTCTACGGCCGCAAGGCGGGCGGGCGACGCCGCTGGTACGGCCCGAAGAACGAGGCCACGCTCTGGTCGATCCCGCGAGATCGTTCCTTCCTGTACCGACACCCGACGCAGAAGGCGCTGCCGCTCGCCGAGCGGGCGATCCGGAACTCTTCTCAGCGGGGAGAGGTTGTCCTCGATCCCTTCCTCGGATCAGGGACGACGCTTGTCGCGGCCGCGCGCCTCGGCCGGCGATGCCTCGGGATCGAGATCGAGCCATTGTACTGCGATGTCGCCGTGCGACGGTTCATCGCGACGGCGGGTGCATCCGCGGTCAGCCCCGAAGTGCTCAGGCGTTGGAGTCCGGCGCCACGACACGAGGCCGATGATGTCGAAGCGGCGTGAGCGAACCACCCTCGATCTCCTGCGCGCCCTGAGGTCCGGCGCAATCGCCGGCAAGGCCCTCGGCCGGGAACAGCGACGGCAGTGCGTCGAGAAGCTCTGGATCGAAGATCTCTCCGTCTCCGAGATTGCCGTCCTTGTCGACAGATGCGAGAAGACCGTGCACCGGGACATCAAGGAGATCCGACGCCAGAACGCACTACATCAGTCGTGCAAACTCGGACCGGAGATCCTCGGCGAGTATCGCGTCCGTATGGAAGCGTCGATGGTGCGTCTGAGCAAACTAATCCGTGATCCGGCCGCATCGATTCCAGACAAGATCAGTGCAATAAACAGCTCGATGACGATCTGGGACCGGTTTGTCGAGCGACTGGCGACCGTCGGCCTGATTGGGGGTAACCAAGATCGATCAAGTGAAGTCGCTGAACTTGCTGAGCTGGTCCGGGTTGCGGGTGTGGTCCTCTCGGAATTCGGAGAGCAGTCCGAGCTCGCAATCGAGATTCGAGCGTTGATCACGAGAATGCGCAGCTCAGTCGATGATGGCTAAGCGGTGGATCTGGTCGATGCGCACGCTTGCTGATAACACCGTGTCAATCTGCAATTCCCGAGTCCGCGCCGGCGAGACGTCGTTGCGGGCGTTCGCGAGGCTCTACCTGGGAGATCGGTTCACGCTGCCGTGGAACCGCATGCACCGGGAGGTCTGCGATGATCTCCAGGGCATAGGCGGTGCCCCGATCCGGCTCGTTGTCGGTGCCCCGGACGGCTACGGCAAATCGTCGATCGTGTCGTTCGCTCTGATCCTCTGGGTTCTCGCGTACCGTCAATGCCGGTGTGTCGTCCTCGGGTCCAGCACGAGGAGCGGAGCCGGAGAGCTGCTGGGTGGCATCGATCAGGAGCTCCGCCGCAATCTCCGACTCCGGCACGACTTCCCTCACCTGAACGACATCGCGAGAGGATCCGGGGCGAGCGGCTCAAGGGCGTCACCCCCGCGCGTGATCGCTGTCCGCGGCATCGCCAAGGTCACCACCATTGGTCCGTCGAGCAGGCTCGGCGAGGTTGGTTTCGAGGGTGCTCCTCCGGACCTCATCGTGCTTGACGGGTTCGACGCCGGCGACAATGAACCCGCTGGCCCCGGCGAAACAAGCAAGGGGGTTGATTTGTTGGAGCGGTATCTAGAGCGACGAATCCTGCACCGCTTCACCGGGGCCTCGGTCGTAGTAGTCGGCCCATTGCTCGAGAGAGGTGATCTTATCGACCGACTGTTATCTCCGGCACGAAGGGGGTTCTGGACACAGCGCTTCTACGCCGCGGTCGAGCGGTACCCCGATCGATTCGACCTGTGGTTCACGTGGGCGGCGCTCTTGCGGCGAGATGCTCGGGGTGGGAACGCGTTTCTCGAACAGCATCGGGACGAGTTGCTTGCAGGTGCCCGGGTGCTGTGGCCACAGCACGAGTCGTTCGAGAAGCTCATGCGGCTTCGGGCGGAGCTTGGCTGGATGTGGTTCGACGCCTGTCGGCAGGGGCTGCCACCCGGCGGCTGCCTTCGAGCCGGAATCAACGAGCGACGCACCATCGATGTTGAAGCTGCGGACATAGCCATCACGCTCATCGATGATGCCGGGTATCTTCGGACTCCGCCTACCGACTTCGTCTCTGTACCGGAATTGCACAAGCTCCGCCAGGGCGATGTGCCAGACGGCAGGCCGTTGCCGATTCCGTCCCCTGACGGCCAATCCCACCCGTTCTGACCGCACAATGATGACTTGACCATCCCAAACGGCATGGGTCAATAGACTGGTCGCGGGGTTTCACCGGGCGAGGTGCCCGGCCCCGCCCCAGACACGAAGGAGCCACAACCAAAGCTTGGCCCGGCACATAGGGCCGACAACCGAATGACGCGCGAGCGTCTTTGCTGCTTCCGGAGAAACCGCCAACTTGGGCCTCAGCCCTTGAACAGGAAAGGCAGCACTGGTGCCGCGCCCCCCAAGTGGGGGCGTCGGCCATGTGTTGTTTTCCTGTGCCCCTTGGCGGGGCCTCCGGAGCAACCGTGGTTCGGCGCCCTCCTTTTTGGTGTGCCGAACCGAGCGGTCCAATGGCTCCGCGAGGAGGCACCCACATGCCGGCACCACGAATCTCAGTCTGCTTGATCCTGTTCAGTTCTTTGGTTGCCTGCGAAAGGCAGGATGACTCTGCCCGAGACGATGCGAAACCGCCCGCTCTGGCAACACTCGAGCGAGCCCCGGAGGATGACACGGTACCACTTACTACTCCGGAGTCCCTGGATTCGGCAGCGAGCCCAGAGCCAGTCACTGAGATCCCGGCGAATCCTGAGCCCGAAGCGGAGCCGCAGTACGTACGGATCGGGCGTCCGAAGCCGTATCCCTTCGGCGCAATCCGACGCTATGAGGTCCGGATCCGAATCGGCGATGGCTACTCGCGCGATGAAGTGGAAGCCGTCCTGGAGCAAGCCGCGCGGGACACAAAGGCGGCGGTCGGGGGCCGCGCCATCGATGTGCTCGCCTTTGGCACCGGCGACGATGTAAACGGCATGGCCACGGTCGGGCGAGGCATGCTCGCGCCAAACGGCCGTTGGGCCGATGCAGACAAGCCCGACCCGATCCGGTTCAGTGTGCTCTTCCTGAGCGATGGCTACTTCCAAGGCGTGAAGGAGATCCGCCAGTGGCTCCCGGGAAACACAGTCCGGCTACAGGATTCTCACGATGAGCCGATCCGGTTGTCTAACGATCGTGATCGCTGGTCTCGAGATGTCGAGGTCGCGTCATTGCTGGCCGGCACTGAGGTCACAATCGCGCAGCGCTACGTGACGCCGATGGGCGACGGATCCGACTTCATCCGCTACGAGGTCGAGGTCACGGTGGACGGCCGAGTGGTCCACGGCTGGGTCCACCGAGAGGCTGTGGAAGGCCCATCCGGCCCCTGAGCAGATTCTCCAGATTCTCTCCGGAATTCGGGCCGGATGCGCTTGCTATTGCCGGCCGTCCATGGCCATATGGACCCACCGGCCACGTGCCCGGAGGCCCCGCCAGCCTCTCGGCCCCGGCCTCGGCAGCGACTCATTGAGAGCGCCGGACCATCGCTCCGTTCGGAGCGCGGGGGGGTTGCTGCGCTCGCCGGGGCCGGGATCCCGAGGGGTACTCCAGAGGATCAGGTATGCCCGCCAACCTCGACCAGCTTGCGCAGATGAACAACAAGCAACTCACGCCGCGTTGGACCGACCTCGGCGTGGGCGGCGAGCCGCCGCACTTCAAGCAGGGTCTGGTTCGCGGCATCGCCTGGCATCTCCAGTCGAAGGCTCACGGCGGCCTGGGCGCTGAGACGCGCCGGCGACTGAAGGCCGCCATGCGGCACGCGCCGAATCCCCGGACAAAGAAGGAACGTCGCCGGACCCAACGTGAAGCCGTCAAACTCCGCAGCGGCACCACCCTCATCCGCACATGGCGCGGACGGAAGCACGAGGTCACCGTCCTCGATGATGGCAAGGCGTTTCGCTACCGGGACACGGAGTACGCCAGCCTCTCCGAGATCGCCCGTGAAATCACAGGTGCCCGCTGGTCGGGTCCGCGCTTCTTCGGTCTCAAGAAGCTGAAAGGGGCCGCATGAAGACCATCCGGTGTGCCGTTTACACTCGCAAGTCCAACGAGGAGGGGCTCGATCAGGCGTTCAACTCGCTCGATGCCCAGCGCGAGGCCGGCTTCGACTATGTCAAGAGCCAGAAGCACGAGGGCTGGAAGGCGGTCCCGACGCGCTACGACGACGGCGGTTTCTCCGGTGGCACCATGAAGCGCCCTGCCCTCAAACAACTCCTCGACGACATCGATAAGGGCAGGATCGACGTCGTTGTGGTCTACAAGGTCGACCGCCTCAGCCGATCACTCGGCGATTTCGCCCGCATGATGCAGCTCTTCGACGAGAAGCAGGTTTCATTCGTCTCGGTCACCCAGCAGTTCAACACGACAACCTCGATGGGCAGGCTTACGCTCAACATGCTTCTCAGCTTCGCCCAGTTCGAGCGCGAGGTCGCCGGCGAGCGCATTCGCGACAAGATCGCCGCGACGAAGAAGCAGGGCTACTGGGTATGCGGCCAGCCGCCGCTCGGCTACCGCCCGCAGTGTGACGAAGAGCCCCGGGGGCTCTACATCGTCCGCGGAGAGGCCGAACTCGTCCGCACGATCTTCCACCGGTTCATCGGATCCAGATCATTGATCGCCGTTGCGAGCGAGCTCAACGAGGCCGGGCATACGACCAAGCGGTGGACCAGCAGCAACGGCCGCGTCCACGGCGGCAAGCCGCTCACGCAGAAGTACATCCACAAGATCCTCACCAACCCGACCTACGTTGGCAAGATCACCCACACCCGGAACGGCGTGACCGAGATCCACGACGGCCGCCACAAACCCATCATCGACCAAGCCACCTGGGACCGAGCCCATAGCCTGATCGACACCCAGGACCGCAACACGCTTCACCGTTGGGCCCACCCGCACCTGCTCAAGGGAAAGCTCCGCACCGCCGATGGCTTCGCGATCAGCCCGACCAGCACCCACCGCCCGCTGACTAAGCGCGGCGCGACCAAGACGGGCCACCGCCAAAAACGCTTGGTCCGCTACTACGTCAGCCAGAAAGCCATCAAGCATGGCTTCAAGACATGCTCCATCAAGTCCATCAACGCCGAGCACCTCGACGAACTTGTGCGCGGCATTGTCCTCGATCATCTCGACTGCAAACAGCTCGATGCCCAGCAACCCGAGGTCCGCGACCACTGGATCCGCACCATCATCAAGCAGGTGACGCTTGCC
>Ga0210086_1000076_pt1 | contig 59350 bp, 42 predicted proteins | sample China_Galinas_PW_3_FD_184867 | JGI IMG/M metagenome (GOLD analysis project Ga0210086, IMG submission 184867) | Wetland microbial communities from San Francisco Bay, California, USA, that impact long-term carbon sequestration - China_Galinas_PWB_D2... | ecosystem: Environmental > Aquatic > Marine...
TGGCTCCTGGGGAGGGATTTGAACCCCCGACCAATCGGTTAACAGCCGACCGCTCTACCACTGAGCTACCCAGGAACTGGGCGGGCGCCGCCACTCGTGCGGGGGCGCTCGGGTCCGGGATTGTACCGATCCCGGGGGTCGGGCGCAAGGCCTCTCGGCGCGGGGCCGAAGGGCGCTTGCGCGGCAGGGGCGCGGGCGCCTACTTCATGGTGGGCGCCGCGGGCTCCTGGTGATTTCAACCGCGCGGTAGCGGGGGTTTGTTCCCCCGCCCGGGCGTGCCGGGAGCCGGTCCCGCGCGGAGGGGAACCGGCTCCTGGTCAGACGCGGATCAGTTGCTCTCGAAGTGCTCCAGGAGGAACGGCTTCAGCTTGCCGCTCCGGCTGGGGTGGCGCAGCTTCCTGAGCGCCTTGGACTCGATCTGCCGGATGCGCTCGCGGGTGACGTTGAAGCTCCGGCCGACCTCTTCGAGGGTGTGCTCGGAGCCTTCGCCGACGCCGAAGCGCATCTTGAGCACCAGCTCTTCGCGCGGCGTCAGGCTCTTCAAGACGTTGCGGGTCGAGTCCCGGAGGTTGGTCGTGATGACCGAGTCCATGGGGCTGACGGCGTTCTTGTCTTCGATGAAATCGCCGAGGTGGGAGTCTTCCTCCTCGCCGATGGGCGTCTCGAGGGAGATCGGCTCCTGGGCGATCTTCATGATCTTCCGCACCTTGGAGGCCGGCAGGTCCATGCGCTCGCCGATCTCCTCGGCGGTGGGCTCGCGGCCCAGCTCCTGGACCAGCGAGCGGCTGGTCCGGGTCAGCTTGTTGATGGTCTCGATCATGTGGACCGGGATGCGGATGGTCCGCGCCTGGTCGGCGATCGCCCGGGTGATCGCCTGGCGGATCCACCACGTGGCGTAGGTCGAGAACTTGTAGCCGCGGCGGTACTCGAACTTCTCCACCGCCTTCATCAGGCCGATGTTGCCCTCCTGGATCAGGTCCAGGAACTGGAGGCCCCGGTTGGTGTACTTCTTGGCGATCGAGACCACGAGGCGCAGGTTGGCGACGATCAGCTCTTCCTTGGCCTGCTCGCACAGGCGCTCGCCCTTGCGGATCTTGCTGATGGTGGCCGCGATCTCCGAGTGGGTGGTGCCGTAGCGGTCGTCCAGCTCCTTGAGCTTGCCGCGGTACTTCTCGATCCGCCGGCGATGGAGCGCCTGGAGCTCTTTGTTGGACTCCTTCTTGAGCGCGGTTTCGGCGCGGCGGATGTCCTGCTCGAAGCGCGAGAACTCGCGGTCGATCCTCTTCAAGAACTCCACCATGCGGTTGCGCGCCTGGAGGGTGAAGTCGACGGAGCGGATCTCCTTGGCGATCTTCGCCATCATCCGGTCGACCTCGCGGTCGAGGCGGTTGAACTCCTCGTCTTCCCCCTCGCACGCCTGCTGGGCCTTGCGCAGGTCGCCGATCTTGCCGTCGGTCTTGGCGATCCGCTCGAAGATCTTCATGTTGCTCTTGATGCGATCCTGGGCCTTCGAGTCCAGAGGCTCGGTGCCGTCGACCGCCATCAGATCCTGGAGCACCCGCTTGTCTTTCTGGGCGAGCTCGTTGAGCCGCATGAGCTCCTTCAGGATCACCGGGTTCTCGGACAGGGCCTCGAAGATCAGCCACTCGCCCTGCTCGATGCGCTGGGCGATCTCCACCTCGCCCTCCCGATCGAGGAGCGGCACGGTGCCCATCTCCCGGAGGTACATGCGCACCGGGTCGTTGGTCTTCTCGTGTGGGGTGAGCGTGTACTCGGTGCCGTCGTCGTCCTTCTTCTCGAACTCGCTGGCGACCGCGTCCAGCTCGTCGCGGTTCTGGTAGCGCTCCGGGCGGTCGATGACGTCGACACCCAGGCTGTCGAACCGGACGTAGACCTCGTCCAGCTCGTCGGGCAGCGTGACCACCTCGTCCGGCAGCATGTCGTAGATCTCGTCGTAGAGAAGGTAGCCCTTCTCCTTGCCGAGCTCGATCAGCTGCTTGACCGCGCTGTACTTCTCTTCGATCGGTTTGACTTTGGTCGCTGTTGCCAACGTCGTCTCCTAGTGTCTCGTCTTCGCGGGCGACTGCGGGCGCGCCGGAATTACTGCACGGCTCCCGGCTCGCCGGGGATTGCGCGGTGGAGGCTCTGGCTGAGCTTCTGCTTCTCGTCCAGGAGCGCTTCGAGGCGCGCAACGTCCTGTCTGCGCTGCGCGTCATGGATCTGGCGGACCAGCTCGCGCAAGCGCTCCTTCCTCCACCGGTGGCTCAGGCGTTCGATGCACTCCCACAGCCCGAGCCGGCGACATCCAGGCGGGTACTCCCGCGCGTTCTGGTACCGGGCCACCCGCGACACCGATTCGCCGTCCGCTCCCAAGGCATCGACCACGTCGCGGGCTGCCGGCAGACCCCCGTCCTTCTCGTATAGATCGCGCAGGACACGAAAAATATTCCGGCAAACCGGATCGAAGAACACCTCTTCGGGTGGCAGTCTTTCGAGCGGGGGCGCCTCGGTGTCGGGGCTGTTTTCGAGCAATCGGACCAGGACCTCATCTTCCAGGCTCGGCACGATCCCTTCGCGGCGGCCGGCGGACGGCCCCATCGAATCGATCGGACCGGTGGCGTCTGCGCGCCCCGTGGGCCCCCGCTGGACTCCCTCGGGACCAGGGGGCACCGAGGCCATGTGGGTAACGCCGCCGAACGCCTCCGGATTCCCCGGCGGCGGGGGCGGCGCTCCGGTGGGCGTGCCCGCTCGTCCGAACCGGGCCGCCCTCTCTGATCGCTCCGACCGGCCCGAGCGCTCCGCCCGTTCCGATTTAGCCGCCGAGTCCACCCGGCGGGAGAGCATCTCCGGCGGCACGCCGATGCGCTCGGCCGCCCGGCGCGCGTAGCCGAAGCGCAGGATCTGGTCCGGGATCGGGGCGAGCAGCTCCGCCACGGCTTTGGCGGCCTGGGCCTGCCCGCGGGGGTCGCGGTCCACGCCGGCCGGGGTCAGCCGCTCGAGCTCCTCGTCGAGGAGGTCGGCGGCGGATTCGACCGCGGTGCGGACGGCCTCCGGCCCGGCGGAGAGGCGGAGCGAGTCCGGATCCTCGCCTTCACCGAAGCGGGCCCGGCGGACGGTGAGCCCTTCGCCCAGCAGGAGCGCCAGCGATCTGCGGGCAGCGCCCTCGCCGGCGGCGTCGCCGTCGTAGCCCAGCACGACCTCTTCGGCGTAGCGCGTCAGGAGCTTCGCCTGGGCCGGCGTCAGGGCGGTCCCCATGCCGGCGACCACACCGCCCACGCCGGCCGCGGCGGCGCCGAGGACGTCGAAGTAGCCCTCCACCAGCACCGCCCGTCCGGTCTCACGGATGGTCTTCTTCGCCCGGTCCAGGCCGTAGAGAAGCGAGCCCTTGTGGAACTGCTCCGTCTCGGAGGTGTTGACGTACTTGGCCTTGTCGTCGCCCAGGGTGCGGCCGCCGAAGCCGACCAGCCGGCCGGCCGGGTTGCGGATCGGGAACATGAGCCGGTTGCGGAACCGGTCGTAGTGCCGGTCGCTCTTCTCTGAGAAGCCGATGAGGCCGGCCGCCACCAGGTGCTCGACGGGGTGATCGAAGCGCAGGGCGTCGTAGAGGTTCTGCCAGCCGTCCGGGGCGTAGCCGAGACCGTACTCGGTGGCCAGCCCGGGTGGAATCTTCCGGCCGTGGAGGTAGCGCTTGGGCAGGGTCTCGCGCTGGAGCGCCTCGACGAAGAGCTCCTGGGCGGCCTCGAGCACCCGCCGCAGATCGGGAGGGCGGTTGCGGTCGGGGGTGTCGCTCCGGGTCGGCAGGGGGATGCCGTAGCGCTGGGCGAGGGACTCGATGGCGCCGGGGAAGTCGTCGCCGGTCAGCTCCATGTGGAGGCCGATGGCGTCACCGCCCTTGCCGCAGCCGAAGCAGTAGTAGAGGCCCTGGGTCGGGTCGACGGAGAAGGAGGGGGTCTTCTCCTTGTGGATCGGGCAGAGGCCCTTGAAGCGGTGGCCGGCGCGCTGAAGGCGCGTGTGGTCGGAGGCGATGTCGACGATGTCGATCGCGTCCCGGACGGCCTGGACGAGCTGGGGCGTGATGTGGATGTTGCCGAGGGCCATGCTCTTTCCTTTAGATGCGAACCGGGGCGGGAAGGTTTCGAATTCCGAAAAATCCATCGCCACCGGGACTGGGTCGAACGGCCCCGGCTCCGGGACGCCACGCGAAGACGGACGGCTGAGCGGGTAACGCGTGGCTCGGCTCGGAGCGCGCCGGACCGCCTGAGCTGCTCAACCGACAATGCGAGCACGCTCCTCGACGCCCTCCACCGGGGCCGCTCGACCCAGTCCCTACCTGCCCGTCCGGTGCTGCGAAGCGGTCCAGCCAGCGGGAGAGGGAGCGGGATCGAGAGTGAGGGGGGTGAGCTGTCACTCCCCGTGAAGGGTGACGACGGTTGCGCCGTCGCCGCCTTCGTTCGGCTTTCCCGGGCGGTGGGAGGCGACGGCGGGATGGCCGCGGAGGTGCTCCCGGACGGCCTTCTTGAGCCGGCCGGTGCCGTGGCCGTGGACGATCCGGACGGTGGCGCGCGAGGCGAGGAGCGCCTGGTCCAGGTAGTCGTCGACCTTCTTGAGCGCCTCTTCGACCCGCTCGCCGAGGAGGTGGAGCTCGGCCGGTGCTTCCACCTCCAGCACCACATCCTGCTGGGCGCGGCGCCGTCGCCTGCCCATCGAAGACGGCCGTTTCTTCGGCGCCTTCTTCTCCTCCGCCAGCGCGATCAGCTCGTCCGCCGCGCAGCGGAAGGTCTTGCCACGGACCTTGACTTCCGCCTTGCCGCGGTCCAGGCTCTGGAGCCCCCCCTCCCAGCCGAAGGTCTTGTGGCGCACCCGGCCGCCCTCGCGCAGCTCCCCCGCGCCCTCCGGCTCCGCCTCCGGGTACTCCGGGGCCTCCTCGAACACCCGCTCCGTCGCCTCGGACGCCAAGCCCTTCTTGCGCCCCTGCTCCACCTGTTCGACGATCCGCTCCACTTCGTCGCGGAATTTCCGCCGGGTCTCGGTGCGGAACCGTTCGAGCTCCGCTTTCATCGCCTTGGCCAACCCCTTGCGCTCGGCCGCCAGGTCCAGCCGCGCTTCCTCCAGACCTTCGCGCTCGCTCGCCACCCGCTCGAGCTCCCGATCGGCGCGGCCCTTGGCGTCGGCCAGCTCCCGGCGGACCTTCTCCACCTCGGCGATCATCTGGCGCAGCTTCAGGTGCTCGGTGCCCAGCCGCTCCTCGGCCCGGTCCAGCCACGCCCCCGGCAATCCCAGCCGCCGGGCCAGGGCCAGCGCCTCGCTCGCCCCCGGCGGGCCGGGCAGCAGGCGGTAGGTCGGCTCGCCGGTGGCGCCGGAGAACTCCATCGCCGCGCAGGAGGCACCGTCCATCTCGAGCGCCGCCGCGGCGAGCTGGGTCAGGTGGGTGGTGATGACCGAGAGACACCGGCGTGCCAGCAACCCTTCGAGGAGCGACACGGCGAGCGCCGAGCCCTCTTCGGGGTCGGTGCCGGAGCCGAGCTCGTCGAGCAGGATCAGGCTGTTCGGGCCGGCCGCCTCCCACGCCTCCTTGAGCCGCAGCAGGCGGCCGCTGAACGTGGACTGTTCCGCCAGCAGGTCCTGCTCGTCGCCGACGGTGGCGACCAGGGCGCTGACCTGGGGCAGGCGGGTGCCGACGTCGGCCGGCACCGGTAGGCCGCACTGGTTGGCGAGCGCCAAGAGGCCCACCGTCTTGAGGGCGACGGTCTTGCCTCCGGCGTTCGGGCCGGTGACCACCAGGCAGCGCGCCTCGTCCGCCAGCTCGAGATCGAGCGGGATCACCTCTCCCTGGTGCCCCGGGTGGCCGAGAGCGATCTCCCGCAGCTCGGCCAGCTCAGGGGTCAGCAGGGGATGCCGGGCGCCGCGGAGGACCAGCTCACCCGGCCGTGCCAGCTCGGCCAGGCGCCCGTCGGTGCGCTCGGCGAACCGCACCGCCGCCTGCGCGGCGTCGAGGACCCCCAGGAAGTCGGCGTGAAGCGCCACCGCCTCGAGCGACGAGCGCACCGCCCGGGCCAGCTCGGTGATGATCCGCCGCCGCTCGTCCTCCTCGTCCTCGAACGACTGCTGGAGGGTATTGTTCTCCTCGACCGCCTCGAGCGGCTCGAAGTAGAAGCTCTTGCCGCTGCCGGAGCGGCCGTGGGTGAGGCCCTGGACCCGCCCGCGGGAGCCGGCCTGGAGCACCAGCACCAGGCGGCCGCCGCGCATCGGCACCGTCTCCTCCGACAGGGCGGTGCGGTGGTCTTCGACGTAGGAGGAGAGCTGGCTGTAGAGCCGGTCGCGGGTCGAGCGGATGCGCCGCCGCACCTCCGCCAGCCGGGGGCTCGCGTCTTCCCGCACGTCGCCGCGGCGATCCAGGGTCCGGTCGATCGTGCGCAGCAGCTCAGAGACGTCCGGCAGCGCCGCCGCCACGGTGCCCAGCTCGGGGCACGGCGGCTCCTCGGCCTCACCGACCCGCCGGGCTGCACCGCGGGCGGCGCGCAGCATGTCGGCCACGCGGACCACGTCGTGGCCGTAGAGCTCCGCCTGGGGCGCACTGATCCGGTCGAGAAGGTCCTGAACGGGGAAGTCCAGCGGGCTGACCAGGGGGCCTTCCTGGACCAGCCGGGTCACCTCTTCCACCCGGCGGCGCCGGGACGCCAGCTCGTCGGCATCGGTGAACGGGGAGAGCCCGACGATGCGGGAGCGGCCCAGGTCGGTGGCGGCCAGCTCGGCGACGAGCGCGAGCAGGCTGTCGAGCTCCAGGGCCCGGCGGGAAGCCACCGAGCAGACCGCGGGCACGGTCGCCGCGACCGTCTCGTCCTGATCTGGCGGGATCATGCTTCAAAGCCCCTGGCCAGCTGACGGGATAGGGGGACCAGAGGAGACAGGGCCGGCAGGGCCGGCGGTGGTTCGATCGGGGCCAACAAAAAACGGGAGCGGCCGGAGCCGCTCCCGCTCTTGGGTATACCGAAGTCCTCGCGCGTTACGCGAGACCGGCACGCCGCTCTTCGGAGAGCTTGCGGAGCATCTTCTTGCGCGCCTGCATGGTCTTGCGCTTGCGTTTGACCGAAGGCTTTTCGTAGTGCTGGCGCTTCTTGAGCTCGGTCAAGACACCTGCCTTCTCGACCTTGCGCTTGAAGCGGCGCAACGCACTCTCGAAGCTCTCGTCGTCTCGGACTGAAACAGCCGGCATGAACCTGATCACCTCTCTCTCGGTTCGATTTTTGTCGGCGTCGGCGTCGACCCATGGCCACGACAATGCCTCGGGCCGACCCTTCGGGGAGTACGCTCGCGGAGAGCAAGCCAGCGAGGGGTACACCGGTCCCGACGCCGCGCATTCTCTCCCGAGTCGGGGGCGGTCGTCAAGCCGGGGCGAGAGCGACGTTCGTAAGGCGATCACGCCACCCCGCCGCGCGGCCTCCCCGAGATGCCCCGCCTCAACCCAGCGAGCCCGCCGGGAGGGGGCGTCCCCTTCCCCCCGCGAGGGAGGGAAGGGGATCGGAGGGTGGGAAGGGGATCGAGGGGATGGGGGGAGATCCAGTGGATCGTCAAGGTTGATCGGAGCGGCTGAACCGACGCATCCGCCAAACTTGACGCACTCGTCACGAAGTAGCCCCTCCTGAATGTCTACGAGCCAGGCGGGGTGTCCTGGGTGCTCTTGTCCTTGATGGCGTTGAAATCGGTCTTGTAGACCTCGTAGCCGTCACCTTTCTTGTGGAAGTAGACCGCCGCGGCCGCCCCGTTGCCGTCCTTCGGGTAGTACCAGGCGATCAGCCCCTTCTCCGGATAGTCGCGGGTGTTGCGCAGGTTGACGGTGCCGAGCACCGAACGGACCTTGGCGCGGTTCATCCCTTTCTTGACCCCTGCGAAGCGCTCCTCGTCCATGTAGCGCATCGCCTCGGCCTCCGCCTTGGCGTCCTTGGCCGCCTGGCTGTCCGGGTCGAAGGCGAGGATGTCGTCGTAGATCTGGATCGCCCGGGCGTAGTCGCCGCCCTCGGTGATGTACTCCTTGGCCAGGATGATGTCCTCCTTGGCCTTGAGGTGCATGGCCTCCTGGACCGTGGGGGCGATCGGCTCTCCCTCGATCGGCGGGTTCTCGTTGATGAAGCCGACCAGGTCCGCGTTGAGCTTCTCGGCCTTGGTGGTGATGTCGTCGTTCTTGGCGTCGATCTGGGCCTGGAGTGCGTCCTGATCGACCGGCTCCGCGCCCTCCTCCAGGTCACCGGCCTTGGCCTGCTGGAGCTTCTCCTTCATGGCGGCCAGGTCCTGGCGCTCCTGATCGAGGGAGGCCTTCTCCTGGCGCAGCTCGTCGAGACGGGCCTGGCTCTGCTCCTGCCCGTCGTCCTTGCCACTGCCACCGCTGCAGGCGGCCAGCGATCCCAGAACGCCGAGCGCACCCAGGATCATCAGGGCCGAAAGGGTCCTCCGAAGCGGGGTGGCCGACGTGCGAATTCTGCGATTCATGCGTTGTCCTCCGTTGCTGAGACAGTTCACGTCGCGGGACCCGGACCGGGAGACCCGGGCCGTTCTGAGTCTACACGGCCGGCGAGGGTTCCGCCCCGCCCGGCCGTCCGAGAAGGCCCACTGCACCGGTTTGCGGCTCCGCGCGGACGGCCGCGACGCTCGCCGCGGGCTCCCGGAGGGTCGGTCAAGAATGATAAACCCCGTCCATTCAAGGGATTTCGGACGACGGCCAGCTTGACAGGGCCGTCCGCAGACTAAAATAATCGGTGCTCTTTGGAGAAGTTCCCATCGGCAGTTCCTGACGGAGGTTTCGACCATGGCCCTGGGGGAGAAGATCCGACAACTGGACGAACAGGTGGCCGCCGCGGTCCGGCGGGCCCTGGACGACGCACGGAACGAGCTCCGGAGCGGGCTCGATCAGGCGATCGAGGACCTCCGAGGCCGGCTCTCCAAGGTCTCCCCGGACCTGCCGGAGTCGTTCTTCACGGAGGACGCGCTGCGCGAGCTCGCCGAGGAGACCGCCCCCGCAACCGACCAGGCGGCCGCCGAGGGGGAAGCCCGCGGCCGCGCCGCCTGCGCCGGTGATCTGCGGGAGGCCCTGTCCGCCATCGACCGCGCCCGCGGTCAGAACGCGATCCTCGCGGCGCTGGTGGCGGTGTCGTCGCAGTTCGCCGACCGGGCGGCCGTCTTGCTGCTCCGCCCCGAAGGGCTGGTCGGCTGGGTGGCCCGCGGCTTCGAGGCGGACGACTCGATCCGCTCGGCGTCCGTCTCCGCGCAGTCCGAGGGCTGGGCCGCCCTGGTCCAGTCCGAGAGCCCGACGCTCCCCCTGCCGCCGCCCCGCTGCGCCCAGCTCGTCTCCCAGCTCGACAGCCCGCTGCCCCTCGCCGGCGTGATCATCCCACTGGTGCTCCGTGACCGGGTCTCGGCCGTGGTCTACGCCGACCGCACCGCCGCGGACGGCCGGCTCGAGACCGAGGCGCTCCAAGTCTTGACCTATGCCACCGCGCTCGCGCTCGAGACGCTCGCGTTCCGCGAGCGGGAAGCGACCTCCACCCTGAAGGCCGCGTCCCGGGCGGCGGGTGCTGCGGCCGCGCCTCAACCGGTCGTGGCGCCGGCGCCAGAGGCGCCTCCGGCACCCGCGCCGGCCGAGGAGGAGCCGGTCGAGGCCGCGGCCGGCGGAGCCCAGCTCGAAGAGGTCGAAGACCTCGAAGGCGAAACCCTCTACGAGGGTCCCTCCGGACTCACCGAGGAGGAGGTCCCCGAGCTGCCGGAGGAGACCGAGCTTCCCGCCGACCAGGCGGAGCCGGCGGCACAGGCCGAGGAGACCGAGCATGCCCCGGCCCAGCTCGCCGCGGAGCCCGCCTGGGCGACCGAGCCCGAGGAGGAGATCGAGCTCGAAGAGATCTCGGGCGCGGCGGAGACCGACGAGCGGCTGACCACGATCGAGGACGAGCCGCTGGCCGAGTCCGACCTCGAGGTCGACGAAGAGGGCTTCAGCGAGCTCCCGCCGCTGGACGAGCTGCCACCGATGGAAGAGGTGAGCGGGCAGGAGATCGATCTGGAGGGCGACCAGGAGGGCGGGGAGATCGAGATCGAGGAGTACGAGCTCGAGCTGGAAGAAGACGATCTCGGTTCTCCGGCGACCGTCGAGAGCACCGGCGGGGCCGAGATGGCGGAGCCTGCCGGCGCGGCGCCGAACCAGTCGATCTCCTGGCAGGCCGAGGAGGCCGGCGCCCCGGAGAGCGAGCCGTCCGAGGAGATGGACCTGGGCGCTCCGCCCGAGGACCTGCCGGAGCTGCCCGACCTGGACGAGCCACCGGAGGCCGCTGCGACGACGCCCGAGCCGCCGGCCCCGCCCGCTGCCGCCCCGGTGGCGGAGACCGCCGGCGAGGCGGCAGCGCCGGCCGCAGGGGACGAAGCCCCGCTGAGCGAGCCGGCCGGTGGCCCGGTCGAGCCGCCCGCGGACGTCGAAGGCCCTGGCTGGGCGTTCTCCGAGAAGCAGGCCGCGGCGCCGACCGGCGACGACGCGGCCCATGACGAGGCGCGGCGCCTGGCCCGCCTGCTGGTGAGCGAGATCCAGCTCTACAACCAGGAGGAGGTCGCCGAGGGCCGGCGCAACAACGACATCTACGAGCGGCTCAAGGACGACATCGACCGCTCGCGGCAACTCTACGAAGAGAGGGTCGACCCGGGGATCCGGGAGTCGACCGATTACTTCTACCAGGAGCTGGTCCGCCAGCTCGGTGCTGGAGACTCCAAGACTCTGGGCATCTGAGCGCGGGACCGGTCCAAGAGCGCGGTTCGAGGGGGAACCGATCACCAGGTGACCGCACGGTTCAGCATTCGCGCGGGCTTCGCCGGCCTGCTGTTGTTCACGGCTTTCGTGGGCCTGGCCCCGACGCGCGCCCCCTCGGACCGCCCGGCATCCCCCGCGACCGCGCCACGAGCCGACCGGTACGCCGCCCCGGCCGCCACCGGCTCCCCGTCCCCCCTCCCCGATGCCGGGCCCTACGAGAGGGCCGCACGCGCCCTGCGTGAGCGCGACTGCCGGGGCGCCCAGGCGATCCTGGACGACATGGACGCCGGCGGCGAAGCGCCAGCCGGCACCCTACGCCTGGTGAGCGGCTTCTACGCCCACGCTTGCGAGGATGTCGGGTTGGCCGCGGAGCGCCTGGCGGAGCCGGCGGTCATGGGATCGGCCGCTGCCGGGGGCTCGGACGGTGCCCGGGAGCCGGCCCGGCTGCTCGAGGACTGGCGCCTGCTCATCCTGGGAGAGGCGGCCTACGCCGCCGGCGCTCCGGCGCGGTCCGAGGCCGCCCTCGACCGGCTGCTCGACGGCCACCCCGCGTCGCCGCTCTGGCAGCGCGCTCTGGTCACCGCGATCGAGCACGCCCGCGAGCAGGGCCACCTCCTCCGCGCCTTGCGGCTCATCGAGCGGGGCCGCGGGCGGACCGACCTGTCCGAAGAGACTGCCGCCCGGGTCGAGACCCTGGCCTGGGAGATCGGCACCGCGACCGGCGATTGGGTGACCCGGGCCCGCGCCGCCCGCCGGCTCCTGGCCCTGGCCCCCGAGCAGGCCGACGCGCTCGGCGTGATCGAGCTGTTCCGCCGGCCGGCGGAAGGGGACTCCGCTGAACAACCGATCGACTGGCGCAGCCTCCTGACGCCCGACCAGATCCGCTCCCGCGCCACCGCCCTGCTGCACGCCGACCGCCCGGAGGATGCGCTCGAAGCCCTGCGCTCGGTCCCCGCCGAGGAACGGGACCTGGACTGGTCTCTGCTCACCGCCCGCAGCCTGACCGAAGACCGGCGGGCCGGCGAGGCCCTGGCGATGCTCGAGGACGCTGACCGCGGCGCCGTGCCCCTGGCGCCGGACCAGGCCGGACGCCTGGCCTGGGAGCGCTCCCGCGCCGCCGCGGATCTTGCGAGCCCGCTCAAGAGCGGCGCCGCCCTGGAGCGCACCGCCCGCAAGCGCATGCACCAGGCCGCCAACCGGTACCTGGAGCAGGTCGTCCGGTCCGGCGGCGAGACCGGGCTCGTCCAGGCCTCCCTGCGGCGGCTGTTCGCCGACCGCGCGGACGGGGAGCGATTCGACGAGGCGATGGCGGCGCTCCAGCTCCTGCGCCGGATCGATCCGACGGACACCACCGGCGCCGCCTACCTGTGGAACAAGGGCTGGACCGAGTACCAGCGCCGCAACAACAGCGGCGCGATCGGCTACTGGAGCGAGCTCGCCGCCCTCTACCCGGACAGCCGGGAGGCGCGCAGTGGGCGCTACTGGACCGCCCGCGCCTTCGAGCGCCTCGGCCATCGGCAACGCTCCCGGGAGCTGCTCGAAGAGGTGGCCGCGGCCCCCTCGACCGACTTCTACCGCAAACACGCCTTGGCCCACCTGGCAGCCCTCCGCGCCGGCGCCGCGGACGGCGTGGCCGCGCCGCCCCCCGCCGCTCCACCGGAGGCCCAGATCTGGCCCCACGATCCGGTCCTGGCGCGCGCGCGGCTGCTGAGCGACCTGGGCCTCGACGCCCTGGCGCTCGCCGAGATCGAGGGGCTGGAACAGCGTACCGCCGCGTCGGACGCGCCGGCGATCGACCCCCGGGCGCGCAACGCGCTCACCGGCCTGTGCCTCGCCCGCCAGGGCAAGCGCCGCGCGGCGATCCCCCATCTGCGCCGGGCGTTCCCGGTGCTCGGCGGCCCGTTCCAGACCGCCGCCCCGCTGGTCGTCCAGCACCTCTACTACCCGGTGGACTTCGTCGAGGCGGTCGACGGCGCCGCCGACGCCACCGGCCTGCCCCACAGCCTGGTCTACGGAATCATCCGCGAGGAGAGCGCCTTCGACGTGAGCGCCCTGTCCCACGCCGGCGCGCGCGGCCTGATGCAGCTCATGCCGGCCACCGGCCGGGAGGTGGCGCACCGCCTGGGCATCCCGTTCACCTCCGGCCGCCTGGACGATCCGGCGTACAACGTCCGCATCGGCGCCGCCTACTTCGCCCGCGTGCTCGATATGTTCGACGGCCGCACCGAGCTCGCCCTCGCCGGGTACAACGCCGGCCCTTACCGCCTGAAGCGGCTCTGGCGGCGCGCCGGCCCCGGAACGGAGGTCGACTTCTTCACCGAGGCCCTGCCGATCGAAGAGTCGAAGAACTACGTCAAGCGGGTGATTCTGTTCGCCAACAGCTACCACGAGCTGTACGGGCTTTAGCGATCCCCTTCGGGAGAGCGCCGGGAAGGAGGTCGCGACTCCTCGGCATCCGCAGGCGCCGGCACGGTTCGCCGCGCTCCGATCGACCTGGAAGATCCACTGGATCGCCCCTCATCCCCTCGATCCCCTTCCCGCTCCGGGGTCTGCCAGCGGGGATTGCCGGCTCTCGTTCGGAGCGTTGCGGCCTGCTATACTGATCGGCCCGCGTGGAGCGGGAGCGTTGGGTCCATAGCTCAGCGGTTAGAGCATCCGGCTCATAACCGGCAGGTCCCTGGTTCAAATCCAGGTGGACCCACTCACGAGATAGAATCGCCGAGCTCGAGCGCGAGGCCACACTTGCCGACGGAGCGCCAGGAAAAAGAATCCCCGACCTCACGCCCGGCGACCCTCAGGTTGCCGCGGCGCCGCGGCCGAACCCTACCCGGGGGTGTCTCCAACGAGACACCCCCGGTTTCATTTTGGGGTTCGCGGACAGATTCTCCGGCCGGCTGCGCGACCCCGGACCCGACCCGGTGAGTTGAAGGAGGCACCGAAGACCCGATGGCACGACCCCTGGAAACGATTATCGAGCTTCAGGATGCTCTCGAACGGTTGCACGCGGCCGAGCGTCAGCTTGAGGGCATCCCTGACTGGATGCGCGAGCTCCACGCCGAGTACCGCGAGCGCAAGGGCGAGATCGAGGCTCTGGAGCAGCAGGCCGAGGAGGCGGCCGCCGAGCGCCGGACCGCCGAGGTGGAGATCTCGGACACGCAGGAGAAGCTCAAGCGATACCAGCGCCAGATCAACGAGGTGAGCACCCAGCGCGAGTACGGCGCCCTGCTCCAGGAGATCGATACGGCCAAGAGCCGCATCGCCGAGCTGGAGGAACAGGCCTACGCCTGCATGGAACGGATCGACCGGGCGAACAGCTCCCTCGAGGAGCAGCGCGGAGCCTTCCGCGAGCTCGACGAGCGCCACCAGGCCGAGCTGGCGAAGTGGGAGGAGGAGAAGCCGGGCATCGCCGAGGAGGCCGAGAAGCTCCGCGGCCGCGTGGACGTCCTGCGCGAGCACCTTCCCCGTCCCCAGCTCGCCTACTTCGAGCGCATCTTCGAGCGCACCGGCGGCGAGGCGCTCGCCCCGATCCGCAAGATCGAGCGCTCGCGCGGAGCAACCATGTGGCACTGCGGCGCCTGCAACTACAACGTGCGGCCCCAGGTCGTGGTCGACGTCCAGGACCGGGGCGCGCTGCTCCAGTGCGACAGTTGCAAGCGGATTCTGTACGTGGAGACCGAGAGCGCCGAAGAGACCAGCGACGAGCCCGCCGCCGCGACCGGCGCCTGACCCGGAACCCCTTGCGCCCATGAGCCAGCTCGGGGAGGAGATCGCCCGCCGGGTGGCGGCGATCCGGGGCCGGATCGCCCGCGCGGCCGAGCGCGCCGGCCGCGACCCGGACGACGTGGTGCTGGTCGGCGCCGCCAAACGCCAGGAGCCAGAGCGGCTGCGCGCGGCGTGGGACGCGGGGCTCCGGGTGTACGGCGAGAACCGGGTCCAGGAGGCCGAGGAGCACCGGCCGGTGGTGCCGGAGGCCGATTGGCACCTGATCGGTCCCCTCCAGTCGAACAAGGCCCGGCGGGCGGTGGAGCTCTTCTCCACCGTCCACTCGGTCGACCGGCTGAAGATCGCCCGCCACCTGGACCGCCACGCCGCCGATGCCGGCGTCCGCCTGGCGTGCTTCCTGGAGGTCAACGTGGGCGCCGAAGAGAGCAAGGCCGGCTTCCTGCCCGCCGATCTGGCCGAGCGCGTGGCGCCGATCGCGGAGCTCGAGCACCTGGAGGTCCTGGGGCTGATGGCGATCCCGCCGGCGCCGGAGAGCCCGGACGACTCCCGCCGCTGGTTCGCCGCGCTCCGGCGCCTGTCCGAGAGCCTGGCCGGGCGTCCGGAGTGGCCGGGCTGGCCGGGCAAGCTCTCCATGGGCATGAGCGCCGACTACGAGATCGCCGTCGAGGAGGGCGCGACCCACGTGCGCGTGGGAACTGCCCTGTTCGGCCGGAGGACCACCTGATGACCGAGCTGCTGATCGAGAACCTCTCCGAGGTCGCCACCGCCCACGGCTCCACGCCGCTGGCGGGCGAGGACCTGGGCCGGGTCACCCGCACCGCCGACGCGGAGATCCTCTGCCGCGACGGGCGGATCGCCTTCGTCGGGACGACCGAGGAGCGCCGGGAGCGCTTCGGCGACCTGCCGGACGTGCCGCGGCTGGACGGCCGGCGCGGCACCGTGGTCCCCGGCTTCGTCGACCCCCACACCCACCTGCCGTGGGCCGGTAGCCGGGAGGAGGAGTTCCGCCAGCGCCTGGCCGGCGCCACCTACCAGGAGATCGCCGCGGCCGGCGGGGGGATCCTTTCGACCGTCCGCGCCACCCGCGCGGCGAGCGAGGACGACCTGGTGGACCGGGTCCTCCGCCGCATGGACACGATGCTCGCCCACGGCACCACCACCGCGGAGGCGAAGAGCGGCTACGGCCTCGCACTGGACCCGGAGATGCGCCAGCTCCGGGCCATCCACCACGCCTCCGAGGTCCACCCGGTCGACCTGGTGCCGACGCTGCTGGCGGCCCACGAGGTCCCGCCCGAGCTGCGGGACGATCCGGACCGCTACGTGGACCTGGTGTGCGAGGAGATCGTGCCGGCCGCCGCCGAGGCCGGGCTGGCCCGCTTCTGCGACGTCTTCTGCGAGCACGGGGTGTTCTCCGTGGAGGCCTCCCGCCGGGTGCTCGAGGCCGGCCGGCGCTGGGGTCTGACCCCGCGCCTCCACGCCGACGAGTTCGAGGACTCGGGCGGGGCCGAGCTGGCCGCCGCGCTGGGCGCGGCCTCGGCGGACCACCTGATCGCGATCTCGGACGCCGGGATCGAGGCCATGGCCAAGGCGCGCGTGACCGCGGTCCTCTTGCCGGGGACGAGCTTCTTCCTGATGAAGCACACCTACGCGCCGGCGCGGCGGCTGGTCGAGGCCGGGGTGCCGGTGGCCCTGGCGACCGACTGCAATCCGGGCTCGTCCCACACCGAGTCGATGCCGATGGTCTTCGTGCTGGCGGTCTTCGAGCTCGGGCTGTCGATCGAGGAGAGCCTGACGGCGGCGACGCTCAACGCGGCGTGCACGTTGGGGCTGGGAGAGGAGGTCGGGACGGTGGAGGAGGGCAAGCGGGCGGACCTGGTGCTGCTCGATGCGCCGAACCTGCTGCACCTGGCCTACCACTACGGGGTGAACCCGGTGGCCCGGGTGATCAAGGGGGGCGCCGTGGTGCACGAGGCGACGCCTCCCTGGAGCCAGCGGTAGAACCCAGCTCCCTCCCCCTGCAAGAAACAGCGGGAGGGAGGTGGTGGGACGATCAGATTACTCTTCGGCCGAGACGTACTCCGGCTTGACGTCCACCGGCACGTCCTTCAGCTTGTCCAGCGCCTTGGTCAGCGCCTCGGTCGGCTGGCCGTACTTCTTGAGGAACGCGACCGTGCCGTCGTAGTCGCCCCGCGCCTGGAGCATCAGCATGTCGTGCAGCAGGTCGCGGATCGCGCCCGGGAACTTCTCCGGCACGGTGCGGAAGCGGCCCTGGTCGTCGACCACGATCGCGCCCTTCTCCATCAAGTAGTTGAACTGGGCCACCACGCCCTGGCCGTGTGCCTCGTGGACGCCGAAGCGGGCGGCGCGGAAGAGGCCGGCGACGTAGGTCGGCTGCAGGTGGTCGCGCAGCTCCCCCGGCATGTCCCCCTGGTCGATCAGGGCGAGGATGTTGTAGATCCCCATGACGTCGGCCTTGGCCTCTTCGAGGGTGGCGTAGTGCTCTTTGAGCTCCAGGCGGACCTCGGTCTTGCGGCCGTCGACGGTGATCTTGCCCGGTCCCAGGCCGTGGGAGAGCTCGTGATGGAGAACGTTGTTGAAGTAGGCGTCGAACGACACCCGCTGGACGTCCTCGGGCGCCAGCACCCGCTCGGCGATCGGTACCAGGATCTGGTCGTACTTGGCGCGCATGATGTTCCGGAGCAGGACCTTCTTCGACCCCTTCTCCTCGCGCACCCGCTCGTCGTTGGGCAGGTTGAAGGCGAGCGTCTGGACGCCCTCCTTGGCCTCACCGCCGGTGTAGACCTCGTCGACCACGCGGATCGGGCTCTCGGTGCCCCGGTTCAGGTTCTTGTCCTCGTCCGGGATCGGCAGGTTCCGCTCCAGCCAGGGGAGCCGCTCCTTGTAGCGCGCGAGCTTCGCCGACTCCTTGGGCAGGGCGACGGTGACGAACGACTCGAAGGCCGCCTTGTAACCGAACAGCGCGTCCTCGTAGGTTTCGTACGGGCCGATGGTCACCTCGACCGGCGCGTCCAGGTCCATCCAGGCCTTGTCGCTCTCGTAGTAGTCGTCGGACAGGAAGGCGTCGGCGCGCAGGTTGAGGAAGCGGGCGAGGGACTCGTTCGACGTGGTCTGGGCCGCTTGCCGTAGCAGGTTCGCGGCCGGCTCCAGCCACTCCCGGTAGGCCTCGGAGTAGGGCACGGCGGTCAGGCCGCCGTCGTCCGTCCGGCGCACGACCGTGAACAGAGATTCCATCGCGTCCTTCTGCTCCGGGTGCTTCTCGACCCACGCGTTGAGTTCGTCCGCGGTCATGTCGACCGGGTAGAAACCGGCGCCCTTCGGATGCTCCATGGTGCCAATGAACGGCTCCAGGCCGGCGAGCCAGTCCCACGGACCGAAGTTGATCCGGAAGTACTCGAGGGCGGCCTTCGCCTTCGGCCCGGAGGCGGCCTCCAGCCGGTCGCGGAGGTCCGGGTTGCCGACCCAGGCCTGGCGCAGGAAGACCTCGTCGAGCTTCTGAGACGCCTGGACCAGCAGGTCGAGCACCTGGCGGTCCTGGTCGCTCAGCGCGGAGAGGTCGGCGGTCAGCGGAGTGGGGGCGTACTGGGCAAGGCGCTGCTCGATGTCGTCGGCGATCTTCATGTTGGATGCCTGGTCCCCTCCGGCGGCCTGAGTCTCCTCGGCGCCGGGCTGGTCACCCGCGGGGGAGCACCCGGTGAGGCTCGTGGCGAGCAGGCCGGCGGCGAGGAGCGCGGTCAGCCCGAACGGCGTCGTCCGGGCGGCGATACGGTGTCGATGCATGGATCCTCCCTGGTTTCAGATGACGGTCCGGCGCTCAGGCGGGCGATACAATCCGGGCGATGCGATACTGGCTACTCAAGACCGAACCGTCCGATTACAGTTATTCCGATCTGGAGAACGAGCCGTCCGGGACCGTCTGGGACGGGGTGAAGAACTACGCCGCCCTCAAGTACCTCCGGGACATGGCGAAGGGCGACCAGGCCCTTATCTACCACACCGGGAAGGAGCGGCGGGTGGTCGGCATCGCCGAGGTGACGTCGGACGCCTACCCGGACCCGGACCTGGACGACCCGAAGTTTGCGCTGGTGGACGTGCGCGCCCACCGGCGGCTGGAGCACCCGGTGCCCCTGGCCGACCTCAAGAACGAGCCCGCCTTCGCCGATCACCCGCTGCTGCGCCAGGCGCGGCTGTCGGTGATGGAGCTCTCGCCGGAGCTGTGGGAGCGGGTGCTGACCATGGCCGGCTGATGGCGCCCGAAGAGGCTCCGGCGCGGATCACCGAGCGCCGCCGACAAGGCCCGGGCGGGGGCGTCCCTTTCCCGCCGGAGGGTGGGAAAGGGATTGGGGGGAGATCTAGTCGCTCATCGAATCCAGGATCAGCTCCCGGACCGCGGGCGGCAGCGCGCCGCCGTCCACCTCCCGGCAGAGGTCGTGGGTCAGGTCGATGCTGCTGAAGAGCGCCTCGCAGCGCTCGCAGAGCAGGTCCCGGGGCACCGGGAAGTCGACCCCGCGATCCAGGGCCTCCTGCTTGCCCCGGAGCAGATCGAGACAGACCGATCGCGGGTGATCGGCGTGGGCACCGCTCCCGCGGCCCGCCCCCTTGGCGCCCGCGCGGCCGGCCGGGAGCTCCTCGAGCATCGCCTTGCGCAGGGCGAGGCGCGCCCGATGGACCCGGGTCTTGACCGTCGCCTCCTTGATCCCCAGGATGTCCGCCACCTCGGCCACCGACAGCTCGGCGATGTCCTTGAGCACCAGGGTCAGCCGGAAGTCGGGCGGCAGGGTCAGGAGCGCCCGGTCGATCACCTCCCGCGCCTCGCGCCGAAGCTGGGCGTCGAGCGGTCCCTCGGCCTCCGGGTCGGGCACCACGTCGCCCTCGCTCGGCAGCAGGTCGGCCAGGGGCTCGATGTGGGTCGGCTCGCCGGAGCGCCGCCGGTGCATGCGCTGGCAGACCCGGGCGCCGATGGTGTAAAGCCAGGTGGACGGGTCCGAGCGGCCCTCGAACTGGTGCCACTTGCGGTAGGCCTGGAGGAAGATCTCCTGGACCAGGTCCTCGGCGTCCTCGGGGTTGCCACAGAGCTTGAGGCCTAGGCCGTAGAGGCGCCCGCCGTGGGCGTCCACCAGGCGCGGGATCGCCTGGCGCGCCGGCAGGTCGGGCAGGTCGTGGTCCCCGTTGCCGTTCTTCGGGGACCCGGTGGACAAGCTGCTGCTGGTGGTGGCCTCGGACACGGCTGGACTCTCCTCTCCTGTTCAAAATCGGCCCGGCGCCGGCCCCATTCCCACCGAGCGCCTCGCCGTCCGCTCGACCCGCGGGATCAACCGGGTTTGGCCGGAATCGGCCGGAGTCGGCCAGGATCAGGGCCGCAGGGCGGCCTGGGCCGCCAGCTCGAAGATCTCCTCGCCCTCCACCAGGCGGGTGCGGTCGGCCTCCTCGAGGAAGGTCAGCTCGATCGGGAGCTCGTAGCCCTTGTCCCGGAGCAGCTCGACCAGCCGGGGCGGCAGCTCCTCCGCATCGTAGCCCCAGACCTCGATCCGCACCCGCCGGAACCCGTTGACGCCCCGCCGCGGCGTGCTGCCGGGTTCCCAGGTCGGCGCCGTCCGCTGGGTGTAGCGCAGCACCGATGGCGAGCCGAGCAGGATGGTGGCGCCACCTCGGTCGGTCAGCGAGCCACGCCGGTGGGCGCCGCCGTAGAGCAGGTCGGCGGACTGGACCCGCTCGAAGAACTGCTGGGCGAACGGGTTGCCCGGCTTCCGGGGATCCGGGTCCCGGCGCTCCCAGAAGGCGTCGATGAAGGCGAGGGCCTCGGCACTCGAGTTGAGCCGGCGGAAGTGCCGGGCCTCGTCCGGCAGGACCAGCCAGTGGACCGGCCCTTCGATCCACGAGCGCGCGCTGCCGGGGAGCTTCGGGTCGTAGCGCCGGCCGATGCAGCCGCCGAAGAGGTTCGCCGCGAGCGCGGTTCCGATCAACAGGACCGCCGGGACAGAGCGCGCAGAGCGTCGGAGAGCGGCCGGCCTCACGGGGGCGGGCTCAGTGCACGGAGGGCCCGGGCTCGGGCTCGGGTGCCTCGTCGACGACGCCGTGGGTCTGTTCGTATCGGGTCAGGTTGTTCGACAGAGCGCGGATGATCCGCTTCAGGTGGCCGGGGCTCGTCACGATCCGCGCCGAGACGATCCCCTGAGGGGGCATGAGGTTGATGAAGTCGAGAACGAACTCGTCCCGCGTGTGGGTGACCCGGAGCAGGTTCGAGTACCGGCCGCGCAGCTCGTCGTCGGTGATCTTGACGTTGAGCTCCGGTTGCGCCCCCGGTTGACTGGATGGGTCTTGGGCCATGAGCGGATCTTACCGCGAGGTGCCGCCGGGGTCGTCCCGCCGCCAGTCCACGCCACCCTCGGCTTCCCAACGGTGCTCCGGCGCGTAGAGGCCGACCCCCCGGTCCCGGGCGGTGACGGTCAGGGCGAACACGCTCTTGCGGTAGTCGAACGGGGTGCCGTCCCGGGTGTGGACCGCCACGTCCACCAAGTAGTCCCCGGCCCCCAGGCGGAGCGCCGGGCAGGCCAGCCGTACCCGCGCGTCCCCCTCGAGAAGCCGCGCCTCGTAGCCGGCCAGGTCGGTGTTGGTCCCCCAGACCTCGATGCCCCGGGGAGTCGACACCATGACGCCGAAGACGAAGTCCTCCAGCGGCTCGTGGGCGACGACGTCGATCTCGACCGTGACCGGCTCGCCGCTCTCCAGGTGGTAGCGCTCCTCGCGCACCCCGTCGCCCCCGACCATCAGGCGCGCGGCGGTGATCTCCGCCCGCCGCGATCCCCAGCGCAGGCCGTCGGCCTCCTCGTCGCTCAGCCCGGAGCCGCCGGCCCCCGACCCCTCCTTCGCCTTGCGGTGCTCGCGGCCCTCCTCCTCGGCCACCGCCTGGCGGTACGCGTCGATCACCCGGCGGGGCTCGCCCAGCAGCCGGGGCTTGCCGCCGTCGAGCCAGAGCACCCGGTCGCACAGGTCGTCCACCAGGTCGAGGCTGTGGCTGACGAAGAGCAGCGTCCGGCCGTCGGCCAGGAGCTCGCGGATCCGCCGCAGGCAGCGGTGGGCGAAGGCCTCGTCGCCGACCGCCAGCACCTCGTCGACCAGCAGCACGTCCGGGTCCGTGTGCACCGCCACCGCGAAGCCCAGGCGCACGTACATGCCGGAGGAGTAGTTCTTGACCGGCTCGTCGATGAAGTCGCCGAGACCGGAGAACGCGACGATGTCGTCGTACCGGCGCTCGATCTCGCGCCGGGAGAGCCCGAGCACGGCGCCGTTGATGAACACGTTCTCCCGGCCGGTGATCTCCGGGTGGAAGCCGGCGCCCAGCTCGATCAGGGCGGCCACCCGGCCGGTGGCGGCCACCCGGCCGGCGGACGGCTTGAGGATGCCGGCGACCACCTTGAGCAGGGTCGACTTGCCGGAGCCGTTGCCGCCGATGACGCCGAAGGCCTCGCCCGGGGCGACCGTGAAGGAGATGTCGTCGAGCGCCTTGATCGCCCGCTCCGGCGCGAGGCCACGGGTCAGGGTGCCCTCGAGCAGGGCGCTCTTGAGCGTCCGGAGCTGGTCGCCCGGGGTCGCTCGCCGATAGAGCTTCGACAGCCCCTCGACGGTGAGCGCGGCGTCGTTCACACCACCTTCGCTCACACAGCCTCCACCACGGTCTCGCGCAACCGTCCGAAGAGCCACGCGCCGACCGCCCAGCCGACCGCGGAGACGACCGCCATCTCGACCCAGATCCCTACGCCCGGCACCGTTCCCTGGAACAGGGTCTGCTGGTAGGCGAGCGTGTACGGGGTGAGCGGGTTGAGCTTGAGCACGAGCCGGAGCGCCCGCGAAGGGACCGCCGCCAGCGGGTAGATGATCGGCGTGGCGAAGAAGAGCAGGGTGAGCAGGTTGGTCAGGATGTCGCGGACGTCCTTGAAATGGGCCGTGAGCGCCGATAGGCCGAGGGCGAGGCCGGCCACCAGCGGCAGATGGAGCGCCACCACGGCCGGCAGCAGCAGGATGCCCCAGCCACCCACCGGGTGCCCCAGGAGGCGGCCGGCGATCAAGGCGAGGCCGGCGATCGGCAACGCCAACAGGAAGTGGACCAGGTTGGCCGAGACCGACACCAGCGGCAGGAGCTCCGCCGGGAAGACCGCCTTGCGGATCAGGCCGGCGTTGGCGATGAGCGAGCCGGCGCCTTCGAGCAGCGAGGTCGAGAACCAGACCCAGGGGAAGAGGCCGGTGACCAGGAAGACGGCGTAGGGCCGGATGTCGACCTCGCCCCGGCCGGGCTTGAGGATGAAGCCGAAGACGACGCCGTAGACGGCCAGGAGCAGCAGCGGGTTGATCAGCGACCAGAGGAAACCGAGCACCGACCCGCGGTAGCGGGCCTTGAGCTCGCGCGCCGTCAGCGTGGCCAGCAGGCTGCGGAACCGGACGATCTGGACGGCGCTCTCGAACATGGCTGGACCCGGTGCTCAGACCCGCCGCGCGGCCGGCCGGAGGGCGGGGCGCCGGACCGGACCGGTGCCCCTCCGGCCGCCGGCTCTCGCATCAGCCGGCCGGGCGGCGGGCGCGCTCAGTTCTCGCCGCCGCCCTGCTCGAGCGCGCGCCGCTGCCGCTCCAGCTCGCGCATCCGGCGCTCCAGGTCCCGCCGCCGCTGGTCGAGCTGCTGGCGGCGCTCTTCGAGCACGCGGTCGTAGTCGATGAATTGGCCGTTCTGGACGATGTAGACGCGCGGGAACTTCTGCACGTCGCCCTGCTCGTCGAACTGGATCGGCCCGGTCACCCCGGGGAAGCTGCTGATCGAGCGCATGCCCTGCCAGAACTGCCGCGGCAGGCGCCCGCCCTTCTTGAGCGCCTGGGCGTAGACCCGCATGGCGTCGTAGCCGTGGGCCGCGTACAGGTCGGGGTCCTCGTTGTACTTGGCGCGGTACGCCTCCACGAACTTGTGGATCAGCGGCTCGTCGGACGCGGCGTCGTAGTTCGACTGGGTGAACAGCACGCCCTCGGCGGCGTCACCCGCCTTCTGCAGCACCTGGCCGCTGGCGATCGACGACGTGGTCAGGATCTTGCCCTGGTAACCCCGGTCTTGGAGCCCCTTGAGCAGGATGACGAGACCGTCGGCGTAGTCCGCCAGGTAGACGGCGGCGGGCTTGAGGGTCATGATCCGGTCGATCACACCGCCCAGGTCGGAGGTGTTCCGCGGGTACTCGATGACGTCGAGCACCTTGCCGCCGTTGCGTTCGAACTCCTGGCGGAACACCTGCTGGATGCCCTTGGCGTAGGGCGACTTCGACGCGGCGATCACCACCTGGTCGACGTTGAGCGTCTGGGTGGCGAAGTGCCCCATCTTCGTGCCCTCCAGGAAGTCGGAGGGGAAGACGCGGAAGAAGTTGGTGGAGATGCCGGTCAGGCGCGGGCTCGACGCGGAGGGCGAGATCAGCACCCGGTCCTGGCTGTCGGCGACCTCGACCATCGCCAGCGCCTCCTCGGTGGTCGCGCCGCCGATGACCGCCGGTGCGCCCTCGTCGTAGAGCTCCTCGAGGAGTTGCTTGGCCAGGTCCGGGTCGCCCTGGGAGTCCTTGACGTCGAGCTCCATGGGAATGGTGTACTCGTCGCCCTTCTGGATCTCTTCGAAGGCGAGCTCGATCCCCTTGTGGATGGGCTCGCCGTAGATGGCGAACTGGCCCGAGAGGGGGAGCACGACCCCGACGTGGACCGGTTTCTCGTTCCCGCACCGGGCGAAGGAGAGCACCAACAAGAGGCACGTCGATAGGCGGAGAATCCGTTTCATGGTTCCGTCCTGAGGAAGTGGAGTTCGGAAGGTGGGCGTCTTGCTCGTGGACGGCCCAGGCTTGTGTTTCTAACCCACGCCCCGCCACCAGGTCAAATCGGCGCGCCCCCGCGGTGGACGGACTCCGCGGGCCGCCGGCCGCCGATTCCGCCTCCCGTGGCGCCGTCACCTGGGCCGGCGGGCGGGTAGACTCCGCCCCGTGGACCCCGCCGGCCTCATCGACGCCGCGCCCGCGCTGTGGGTCGGCGTCCTCGGCACGCTGCTGCTCGTCGGCCTCGACCGTTGGTACGACCGCGTTCCGGCGCGGGTGGCCCTCGGTTTCGCGCTCGCCGTCGCCCTGCTCTACGGCGAGGTGCTGGCCGGCGGCGGCGTGCTCTTGCCGCTCGACAACCTGCGGGGTGACGCGCCGTTTCAGGGGCTCACGCCGGCGGACCCCCACGGCAACCTGCTCCAGGGCGACCTGCTCTACCTGATCCACCCGGCCCGGCGCGAGGCGCGGCGGGCGCTGGCGGCGGGGGAGTGGCCGCTGTGGAGCCCGCGGATCGGTGCCGGCATGCCGCTGATGGCCGATCCGCAGGCCCAGGCGCTCCAACCGCTGACCACGCTCGGCGAGGGTCCGCTGCCGGCGGCGGCCGGCCCGGCGGCGGTGGCGGCGCTCCGCACGCTCCTCGCCCTGATCTTCACCTATCTGCTCCTGCGCCGCCTCGGCGGGGGCCGCGGTCCTGCCACCGCGGGCGCCTTCGCCTACGGCCTCGGCGGCTTCCTCCAGCTCTGGGTCGGCTGGCCCCTGGCCAACACGGCGGCGCTCCTGCCGGCGGTGCTGTACGCCCTGGTGCGGAGCGAGGAGGAGGGCGGCGGGGTGGCCGCACCCGGCCGGCGGCGGGACTGGGCGCTCCTGGTGCTGAGCACCGCGGCCCTCCTGCTCGCCGGCCACCCGGAGACGATCGTCTACGCCCTGGTGGTGGTGGCGGTCTTCGCCGTCGCTCGCCTGCGCCGTCGGGCCGCGGGCCGGCGCCTGGCCTGGGCGGGGCGGGTGGTCACCGCCTTCGGCCTCGCCGCCACCCTCGCCGCGCCGGCCCTCCTGCCGTTCGCGGAGATCCTCCCCCACACCCTGCGCTGGGCGCGCTTCCAGGCGCACTCGGTGGCGTCGGAACCGCCGGGTGGGCCGGAAGCGGCCCGCGGCGACCTGGCGCCCGGTGCCGACCCCGGCCGCGCCCCGGCGACGCGACTGATCCAGGCCGTCGCGCCCAACGCCTTCGGCAACAGCCGGTTCGTCCACTACTGGGGTCTGCGCAACACGAACGAAGACGCCGCCGGCTTCGTCGGCACCGCCACGTTGCTGGCGGCGCTGTTGGCCCTGCTGCTGGCGGCACTGAGCTGGATCTTCGGCCGGCGCAGCTCCGGGTGGACAGCGCCTGCCGTGCGCCATGCGCGCCTCGGGCTCGTCCTGGCCGGCACGGCGGCCGTGTTGCTGGCCCTGCCGGCCGGCTGGGGCGGCGTGGTGCCGCCGGGCGGGCTCTCGGGCCGGCTGGCACTGGTCCTCGACCTCGGCCTGGCGCTGGCCGCGACCGGCGCCCTGGAGCGCTTCCGGCGGGGCGGCCTGCCGCGGTGGTTCAGATGGGGTGCGCCGCCGGCGGTAGCGCTCGCCCTCGCCGGCTTCCACCTGTGGGCCTACGCCGCCTGGCGGAGCCCGGCCGACCCGGCGACCCTGGACGTGCTGCGCTGGGGATGGGTCCACTGGCACCTGCGGTTCGCCGCCCTCACCGCCGTCTTCCTGGTGCTGGGCGCGGGCAAGCGCTGGACCGCGCCGGCGGTGGCCCTGTTGGTGGCGGTGGAGCTGATCCTGGCGCACGCCCCGGCCAACCCGCCGATGCCCCAGCGGCTCGCCTTCCCGAGCCCGCCGGCCCTCGCCTTCCTGGAGCAGGCCGTCCCGGATCAGAGCGGCGGGAGCGACGGGGGCGGCGCGCGCCTGGCCGGGGCCGGCAAGGTGCTCTTGCCCAACCTCGCGGCGGTCTACGGCCTCGCGGACGTCCGCGTGTTCAGTCCGCTCACGCCGCTCGCCTACGCCCGGCTCCTGGCCCCGGCGATCGCCTCCTGGGACGGCGAGATCCCGCTCCTCGACGACCGGGACCACCCGCGGCTCTACGATCGGCTGGGGGTCGGCTGGTTGCTGCTGGCCCCCGGGGGAACCTGCCCCGCCGGCACGGCGACCGCGTTCGACGACCCGTCGGGCCTGGTCTGCCGCCGCCCGGGCGCCCGGCCGCTCCTGACCGCGGACGGACGCCCGCCGCGGACGCTGCACCGTGCGGCCGGCGGCGCCTGGTGGGCGGCCCGGCTCGGCGCTCCCCGGAACGCCGGGCCGTACCGGCTGGAGGCCGCCATCGCCGCGCTGCCGGGCTGGCGCGTCCTGGCCGCCAGCGACCTGACCAGAGGGGCTGGACCAGCCAAAGGGGCCGGAGCGAGCGGGGCGACCGGCGCCGCCGGGTTCCCCCGCCGGGCGGTGCCGCTGGACGGGCCCGCCGTCGGAGCGTCCGACGGCCCGGGGCAGGCACTGCTCGCTGCCTCCCTGCCCCGGGAGAGCCGCCGCGTCGACCTGCTCTACCGTCCCACCGGCTTCCTCGTCGGGATGCTCCTCGCCGGGCTCGGCACGGCGTTGCTGCTCGCCTGGACCGCACCGCCACCGCGGTAGACTCTTCCGGTGAGCGAAGCGCAGAAGAAGTTCAACCTCCGTTGCCCCGACTGCGGGTCGGAGCTCGTCATCGACGCGGCGACCGGCGAGATCCTCTACCACAAGCAGCCGAAGGGACCGCCGGCCGGCGGCAAGGATTTCGACTCCCTGTTCTCCGAGATGGAGGGTCAGCGGACGCGCGCCGAGGAGGTGTTCGAGCGCGAGCGCGCGGCCCAGAAGGACCGGTCCCGGCTGCTCGAGGAGAAGTTCGAGGAAGCCTTCCGTAGGGCCTCCGAGGAGGACGACGAGACCCCGCCTCCGCGGCCGTTCGACCTGGACTGAGACCCCCTCCGCGGCGCGCGGCTCGCCCGCGCGGCCTCGGCGGTGCTGAAGACCCGATCCCGCGCCCGACGACCTCCCGATGCCGCTGCCCGAGCGCCCCTCCCCGCTCTACGAACGCCTCTCGTTCACCTGGTTCAGGACCTTCGCACCGCGCCTGCCACGGGTGGCGCAGCCCGACCCTCCCACCGCCCTGGAGCCGTACGAAAGCGTCCGGATCGAGCGGCCGGGCAGGCGGGGCCACCTCGCCGGAACCTGGTTCCCGGCGCCCGGTGCGCCGCGCGGCGCGGTGTTGTTGCTGCCCCCCTGGGTGCAGTGGGGGCGCTCCTACTTCCACCGCCGGGGGCGGCTCCAGGCGCTCCGGTCCGCCGGCTACCACGCCCTGACCATCGACTTCCCCGGGCGGGGCGGGAGCGGCCCCACGGTCGGCTTCTTCGACCGGGACGTGGAGGACGCCCTCGCCTTCCTGGTCGCCCGGGCGCCGGAGTTGCCCCACCACCTGTGGGGCGTCTCCGCAGGCGGCTACTGGTCCCACATGGCCCTGTCGCGACGCGGCGGGGTCGCCGGCGCCATGTTCGAGGACGTCTCGCCCCATCTGATCGAGTGGGGTGGGCGGATCATGCCCGCCTCCCGGCCGGCGCACCTCCTGTTCCGCACCCTGTTCCCTCACACGTACCGGTACTTCGACGTGCGCCGGCACGCGCCCCATTTGCGGGTGGCGCGCGCGGCTTACGTCTCCGGAGAGCAGGACGAGGGCGTGCCGCCGGACGACACCCGTGAGCTCGCGTCCCTGGCCGACGGCATCTGCCGGATCGTCGCCGACGCCGGGCACCTGGATGCGATCAAGCGCTCTCCGGACGTGGTAATCGGCCTGGCCCTCGAGGTTTTCGCTGAAGCGGAGCAAGGATAGCGATGTCGTGACGACGAGCTCGGCCTTGCCCGAACCGTCGGCAACGCCGCTGCGATCGACCGAGACGATCGACTGGATCTCCCCCGAATCCCTCGATTCCTTCGGGCACCCGCGGGCAGACAGGTTCGATCCTCGGAAGGTTCCACGCGGTGCAGCGGTTCGTCGGGTCGCGATCGACCTGGATGATCCATTGGACCTCCCCCCAACCCCTCGATCCCCTCCCGTTTCCTTGCTTCTTTGGCAGAGTGCGTCGCTGGCGCTTCGGAACGTCGACGGACGGTCTGGATGTGGAGCGGTGCGGGAGGCCCCGGTGGAGGGCTTGAGGCCCGCGCCACAGGTGCGTTCGCGTGCCCGAGCCGGCCCACGCGCGAGGCCGAACCGAGCCGCGCGCACAGCGCCCAACCATCCAGATCGCGCGGTGTCCCGGAGCCGGGGCCTCCCGCGCCGCTCCCGACCCCGCCTCGCATACCCTTGCCACCGTCGCGAGGGGGAAAGGGACAGTCCACTGGATCTCCCCCCAATCCCTCGTTCCCTTTCCCACCCTCGCGGGGGAAAGGGACGCCCCCTCCCTTGCGCATCGTGATGGTGCTTGTCGGTTTGGGGCAACGCGTTGCCTGGAGGTTGCCTCGAGGTTGACGGCCGCACGGTTGTCCTCCGATCACGCTCGGCGGACACCCAAACAGTGTAGTGACCCTGAGCTTTTGGCGGTTCTCCTTACCCGTAACCAGCGGGAAAAGTGGCGACCGCCCACCGACGAGAAGGGACGAGACCGTTGCCCGAGACCTCCAGAGTGCCGGCCTTCGAAGGGTTCCGCCTGTCCGTCGCCATGGACGCTTTCCGCCAATCCGCCCTGCGCGAGATCATGGCCCGTGCCCGGGGTGAGGACTTCATCTCGTTCGCTGTCGGCACACCGGGCACCGACCTGCTGCCGCTGGATGACCTCGGCCGGGTGACGGCCCGGGTCCTGGCGAGCGGCCACCAGGTCCTCCAGTACGGCCTGCCGAGCGCCACGCTCAAGAAGCGAATCGTCGAGCTGATGGCGGTGCGCGGTGTGGACTGCCGGGAAGAGCAGGTGGTGCTGACCTCCGGCTCCCAGCAGGGGATGGACCTCCTGGCCCGCCTGCTCCTCGACCCGGGGGACGCGGTGGTGCTCGAAGAGGCGATCTACGACGGCATCCAGATGGCCGTGCGCGGCCGCCGTCCCCGGATCCTCCCGGTCCCCTCCGACCCGGAGGAGGGCCTGGACCTGGACGCCCTGGAAGCGCTCCTGGACAGCGGTGAGAAGCCCCGGTTCCTTTACGTGATCCCCGAAGGGCACAATCCGATGGGCACCAGCCTGTCGCCGGAGCGGCGTGCTCGCCTGCTCGACCTGGCCCGGCGCCACCGGATGCCGATCGTCGAGGACGACGTCTACGGCCACCTGGGCCTCGAGGGCGCGGTGCAGCCGGCGCTCCGCGCCGCCGAGGGGCGGTGGGTCTTCTACCTGGGGTCGCTCTCCAAGGTGCTCGCCCCCAGCCTGCGCATCGGCTGGGCGGTGGTTCCGGAGGAGCTGGCGGCGAAGCTCGCCGCCTTGAAGCACGCCGCCGACATCGACACCTCGACCCTCGCCCAGCACGTGGTCGCCGCGTACCTGGACGAGGGGCGCTTCCCGGTGCGCCTGGAGAACCTCCGCGCCGAGTACCGGCGTCGCCGAGACGCGATGCTCGACGCCCTGGAGCGCCACCTGCCGGACGCCGTCCGGTGGAACCACCCGCGCTCCGGCATCTTCGTCTGGGCCCACCTGCAGAAGGAGATCGACACCACGTCGCTGCTCGAGCGGGCGATCGGCGAAGGCGTGGCGTTCTGCCCGGGGGAGGCCTTCGCCTCCGGCGACCCGGAGCCGGTGCGGCGCTCCATGCGCCTGAGCTTCGCCGACACGCTGCCCGAACGCATGGACGAAGGGGTCCAGCGCCTGGCCCGGGCGCTCGCGGCCGAGCGCGCCGCGACGCCCCCTCGGCGGGCCCGGGCCCGCGCGGTCTGAACCCGTCCCGTCCCCGCGCCTGCCGGTCTTCTGCCGCCCTGGCCGGCCCTCCCCAGGGCGCAGCGGTAGACTAGGCGTTCGACAGCGGTCCGGCGTGCTCGCCGGGCCCGGACCCGCGGGTGCGCGCACTCCGCGCCGCCCCACCCATGAGGACCACCAAGGAGGACCTTCCCTTGCTTGGACACCCCGCGAGCCGCGTCTTCGCGCTCCTCGCCCTGCTCGTCGTCGCCGCGGCTCTGCCGGCGGCGGCGCAGGAGAAGAGCGATGACGGCGGCATCTTCCCGTACCCCGTGGTTCAGAAGACCCTCGACAACGGGCTCGTGATCACCGTCATCCCGTTCGACAGCCCGGGCATCGTCGCCTACTACTCGGTCGTTCGCGCCGGCTCGCGCCAGGAGGTGGAGCCCGGCCACAGCGGCTTCGCCCACTTCTTCGAGCACATGATGTTCCGTGGCACGGAGAAGTACTCCGCCGACGCGTACAACGACGCTCTCAAGGAGATGGGCGCCGACTCGAACGCCTTCACCACCGACGACTGGACCAACTACTACATCGTCGGCCCGTCGTCCCGGCTGGAGAAGATGATGGACCTGGAGAGCGACCGGTTCATCAACCTCCAGTACTCGGAGCCCGCCTTCCGCACCGAGGCGCTGGCGATCCTCGGCGAGTACAACAAGAGCGCGTCGAGCCCGTTCTTTCCGATGTTCGAGAAGCTCCGCGCGCTGGCGTTCAACAAGCACACCTACGCCCACACCACCATGGGCTTCCTGGCCGACATCAAGGCCATGCCCGACGAGTACGAGTACAGCCGCCAGTTCTTCGACCGGTTCTACCGGCCGAGCAACGTCAAGGTGCTGGTGGTCGGCGACGTCGAGCCGCAGAAGGTGTTCTCCCTGGCCGAGAAGTACTACTCCGGCTGGAAGGCCGGCTACGAGGGCGTCGAGATCGAGGCCGAGCCGCCGCAGACCGAGAAGCGGACCGCCCAGATCGACTGGCCCGTGCCCACGCGGCCGCACCTCCTGCTCGGCTGGCACGTGCCCGCTTTCGACGCCGCCACGCCGGACAGCGCGGCGCTCGACCTGATCTCCCAGCTCCTGTTCAGCGAGAACGCTCCGCTCTACCAGGACCTGGTGGTCAATCGCCAGCTCGTCGACTTCATCGCCGGTGACGCCGAGCGCCACCGGGACCCGTATCTGTTCACCGTCATCACCCGCATGCGCTCCGCCGAGGCGGCGCCCAAGGTCAAGGCGGCGATCCAGCAAGCGTTCGAGAAGCTCAAGACCGAGCCGGTCGACCCGGAGCGCCTGGCGCGCATCAAGGACCACCTGCGCTACCAGTTCGCCCTGCAGCTCGACAGCGCGCCGGCGGTCGCCGTCACGGTCGCCGAGTTCCTCAACCTGACCGGCGACCCGCAGTCGATCAACCGGCTGTTCGACGAGTACCAGAAGGTGACGCCGGCGGACATCCAGCGGATCGCCAAGAAGGTGTTCGTGGAGTCGAACGAGACCGAGGTCGAGCTGCTGCACACGGCGAACGAGAGCTCCGATGCCGCGGCCCAGGAGGGAGAGTGACCATGAACCGCTCACGCACGTTCCGCCGTTCCTGGACCCCGGCGGCCTCCGCCCTGCTCGCGGTCGCCCTGGTCGCCGGCGCCTTTTTCGCGCCCGGCGCCACCGCCCGGGCCGCCGCCCACCCCATGCACCAGATGAAAGCCGATGACGGCATGGCGCCCAAGGGGGCGATCGAGACCGTGGAGCTGCCCAGCGCCGGGTCGCCGCTCGTGGCGGTGCGCCTGATGTTCAAGACGGGCTCCGTGGACGACCCGCAGGGCAAGGAGGGCCTGGCGGCCCTGACCGGCCTGATGGTCGCCCAGGCAGCGACCGAGCAGCACAGCTACGGCGAGTTGCTGGACGCCCTCTACCCGATGGCGGCGTCGATCGACGTCTCCACCGACCGCGAGGTCACGGTGATCTCGGGCGAGACCCACATCGACAACCTGGACGCCTACACCGCCCTGCTGACCGAGGCGGTGCTCCACCCGGCGTTCGCCCAGTCCGACTTCGAGCGCAACAAGGACCAGCTCCACTCCTACCTGACGACGACGCTGCGGGCGGCGAACGACGAGCTGCTCGGCCTGGAAGCCTTGCAGGACGAGATCTTCCAGCACCACCCGTACGGCCACCCGGAAGCGGGTACGGTCCAGGGCCTGGCGTCGATCACCCTCGACGACGTCCGGTCGTTCTACAAGCAGCACTACACCCGGGCGAACCTGCTCTTGGGCGTCGCCGGCGGCTACCCGCAGGGCTACCCCGCGAAGCTCCAGCAGACGCTGGCGGCCCTGCCCGAGGGCCGGATGGTCGCCGAAGCGGCGAAGCTGCCGCCGCTGCCCGACGCGAAGGGCCGGAGCTTCACCCTGATCCAGAAGAACACCGCGTCGGTCGGCATCCACTTCGGCTACGCCATCCCGGTCACCCGTGCGGATGCCGACTACTACCCGCTGATGGTGGCCAACAGCTACCTGGGCGAGCACCGCACGTTCAACGGCGTGTTGATGAACCAGCTCCGCGGCAAGCGGGGCCTCAACTACGGCGACTACTCCTACATCGAGTACTACGACAACCCGCCGCGGACGTCGCGGCCGACGCCGAACGTGCCGCGCCATCAGCAGTACTTCTCCGTCTGGATCCGGCCGGTGGTGCCGAAGACGGCGCACTTCGCGCTTCGCGCGGGGCTGTACTACGTCGACCGGCTGGTCCAAAAGGGCATGACCGAGCAGCAGTTCGAGCTCACCCGGGACTACCTGATCAACTACTCGAAGCTGTGGGCTCAGAGCCTGTCGGCGCGCCTCGGCATCCACATGGACAGCCGCTACTACGGCATGCCGTACTGGATCGACGAGATCGAGACGCGGCTCCGGGCGCTGACCGTCGACGACGTCAACGCCGCGGTCCGGAAGTATCTCCAGACCCAGAATTACCAGGCCGTGGTGGTGACCAAGACGGCCAAGCAGATGGCGATCGACCTGCTCCAGGACGAGCCGTCGCCCATGGAGTACAACAGCGAGGTGGACGACCAGGTCAAGGCGGACGACGCCGGTATCGTCGACCTCCAGGTCGATCCGACGGCGATCCGGATCGTGCCCGTGGGCGAGATGTTCGAGACGCACTGAGCGCGCTCTCTGTCGTTTCTTCTCGACCCCCCACCCGGTCCCTGAGCGCAGGGTCGCCGGGCGGGGGGTTTCTTCTTCCCACCACGTCCCACCGCACGGGGAGCCGGCCCCGCCCCCGCCCCAACGGCCGGTGTGGCCGCCGCGGCGGCTCGCTAGACTGCCGGTGAGGAGCCGGCGCCGAGGAGCGTGCGGGCTCCCGGGCTGCGCTCCGGCCGTGTGCCGGGGCGTCTCGGCTCACCATCCCACCGATCGACCCCGGGCCGCTCACGGTCGATCCCGCCCTCCGGACCGTCTCGAGCGCCGCCCAGGCGACAAGGAGAGCGGTATGACCACGACGACCCTCCAGCCGCCCCAGGCGCCTCCGACCGAGGACCTGAATCCGTTCCACATCGCCCAGCACCAGTTCGACGAGGCGGCCCGCTACGTGCCCGGCCTGACGCCGGGGATGCGCGAGTTCCTCCGCCGACCGAACCGCGCCATCGCGGTCGAGTTCCCGATCGAGACTGACGACGGGGCGGTGACCATGTTCCAGGGGTTCCGGGTGCTGCACTCGAATGTGCGCGGCCCCGGCAAGGGGGGCGTGCGCTTCCACCCGGCCGTGACCCTCGACGAGGTCAAGGCGCTCGCCTCCTGGATGACCTGGAAGTGCGCCGTCGTCGACATCCCGTTCGGCGGTGCCAAGGGCGGCGTGATCTGCAACCCGAAAGAGCTGTCGAGCCACGAGCTGCGCAACATCACTCGCCGCTTCATCTCCAACCTGGGCGACAACATCGGCCCGCACACCGACATCCCGGCACCCGACGTCAACACCAACGCCGGCACCATGGCGTGGATCTACGACACCTACGACATGATGCACTCGGGCAAGAACAACCTGCCCGTGGTGACCGGCAAGCCGCTCGACATCGGCGGCTCCCTCGGGCGCAACGAGGCGACGGCGCGCGGCTGCCTGTTCACCACGCTCCGGGCGCTCGAGCGCGGGGTGGTGCCGGGGCTCGACACGCTCCGCGGCGCAGACGTGGTGATCCAGGGCTTCGGCAACGCCGGCTCCATCGCCGCGCGGCTCTTCCATGAGGCCGGCGCGCGGATCATCGCGGTGTCGGACTCCCAGGGTGGGATCGTCTCCAACCATCCCGGCCGCGGCCTCGATCCCAACGAGGTGATCTCGTTCAAGCGGGTCAACGGCTCGGTGGTCGGCTTCCCGGACACGCGCCGGGTGACCAACGAGGAGCTGCTGGCGCTACCTTGCGACGTGCTCGTTCCGGCCGCCCTCGAGAACCAGATCCGCGCCGACAACGCGACCAACATTCACGCGCGGCTGATCGCCGAGGCGGCCAACGGCCCGACCACGCCCGAGGCGGACAAGATCCTCGCCCGCCGGGGCATCCCGGTGCTGCCGGACATCCTGGCGAGCGCGGGCGGGGTGACCGTGTCCTACTTCGAGTGGGTGCAGAACAATGAGAACGAGCAGTGGGACGAGGATGAGGTCAACGCCAAGCTCGAGCGACGGATGCAGAAGGCGACGGACGCGGTGATCGATACCCGGGACGAGGTGAACGCGGCGCTCGTGGAGCTGGAAGCGGGGCAGAAGGCCAACGGCGGCGCCCCAGGCGAGCAGACCCGGCCGCTCGAGCCGATCGGCCTGCGGATGGCTGCGTTCGTCCTGGCCGTCGGGCGCGTGGCGAAGGTGGCGGACGAGCGGGGGATCTGGCCTTAAGGCGGGGGCGGGCGAAGCGGAGCGAGCCGGGGGGCGGGGCAAACGGGGCGGATGGCTGGGTGTTTGAGAGGCGCGAGGCGGCCGGGCGCGGTCGGGGGAGGCCCCGCCAGGGGACCGGCTCTCGCTTCGTAGAAGAGTGTGCCGGGGGCGGAGCCTCGGTTCCGGTGCGGTCGTTGCTCGCGCCGGTTCCGTCTGCTCCTTACTCGAGGACGAAATAGACCGGCGACGGGGTGAGCTGGACGGTGGCGCTGTCGGGAGGGTCGATCTCTTCGCCGTCGCGGGTGAGGGCGCGGGTGGCGGGGCGGGGGAGGGTGGCCTGGGCCGGGGTCTTGCCGGCGCTCCAGCCGACGGCGAGCTCGGTGCCGTCGGGCTTGCGGTAGAGGTGGAGGCGGGCGGGCTCTTCGGTCTCTAGGGGGCCGAGGCTGGTGGCGTCGCCGAGCTCTCGGAAGAGGGTGGCGAGGGCGCGGTAGGAGGGACGGGGGCGGAGGGCGCCCTCTTCGGGGCAGACGAGGCCGTAGCCTCTCGCGATCATCTGCCACCAGTAGACCCGCTCGACGTAGCCTGTGCCGAGTGCCAGCAGGTAGTAGCGGACGAGGTAGTCGGCCTGGGTCTCCTCGTCGACGGAGACGCTTCGGCCGGCCGGGGAGTGGGGGCCTTCCCAGAGCGGCCAGTTGACCTCGGTGATCCAGCAGCGCTCGGTGGTGTTCCGAGCGGTTTCGGCGATCGCCTTGAGCAGGGTGACCTTGCCGACCGTGTCGAAGCCGGCCTGGGTCGCTTCGGGGGCGCCGCGGCGGTCGACGTAGAGGAGCGCGGCGACGGCGTCCAGGTGGAAGCCCCGCCGGCGCAGGTTGAGCGCCGCGGCGGTGGCGTGGTATTCGAAGTCGATCACCGCCGGGCCGAGGATCTCGACGTCGGCCCGGGCGGAGCGGAGCGCCGTTTCGGCGATCCGCACCAGCTCGACGTACTCGTCCATGGTCCAAACACCCCACTTCGAGCGGTTGATCGCCTGGCCGACCTGGAACGAGCGGCCGTAGGGGGCGAGCCGCTCGGCGATCCGCTCGAGGGCGGCGCGCCACGCTTCCGGCGAACGCACCAGCTCCCGGGTCTGGGGCACGGCGAAGGCGACCTCGTGGCCGCGGTCGACCAGGGCCCGCGCCAGGGCCTCTTCGGCGTCCAGGCCCGCTGGCTCCCACGGGTGGACCCGCAGCAGGGTCGCCACGGGAGCCCCCGACCGGAGGCCGTCGACCAGGTCGAGCAAGCCGTCCGGGTTCTCCGGCCAGGGCCTGAGGGCGACGCCGGCCCGGGGCAAGGGAGGCGGTCCGGCTGCACCGGATGCGGGCCCGGACGCCAGTCCAGAGCCTGGTCTGGAGCCGGGCCCGAACCCTGGACGAACGCGGTCCTCGAACAGCGGCACGGGCGCGCGGTAGAGCGCCTTCTTAAGCGCCCGGTGGCGGCGCAGGATGCGCGGCGCCGCGCCGAGGGTCACCGCCAGCTCCTCCAGGTGCGAGCGCCCGTCGGCGAGCCGGGTGGCGAGCTTCTGGAGCGGCGTGGCGTGGAGGTGGGGCTGGTCGGACAGGTGGTCCCAGACGACCCGCTCGCGCGACGGCGCGTCCTCGGGCGCTTTGGGGATGTGGGCGTGGGTGCCGCGGGCGACGACCTTGCCCACCAGGCGGGAGCGGAGCGTCCGGAGCCGCTGCTTGGTCCGGTTCTTGGCCAGGAAGCCGTGGTGGAGGAGCAGGTAGAGGCCGCGCCGGACGGGCAGGCGTGCCTTGGCCGGCGGGGGCGGCGCCTGCCAGTAGCTCCGCAGGAACCGCTCCTGGTGCTCCGGCCGGTGGATCGGCATGCGGGACAGGTCCCGGGTGCGCTGGAGGAGCGACATGCGCCGGCCGAGCCGCGCCCGGTTGAGATCGACCAGCCAGAGGCGGAGGGCACCGTCGTCGCGGCGCATCAGGACGTTGCCGCTGGTCATGTCCCGGAACCAGACGCCTCGGCCGTGGAGCGTCCGGATGAGCTCGGCCAGCCGGTCGAGGAACTCCGCCATGGGCAGCGCGGGAAAGCGCTCGGCCGCCTGGCCGGCGTTGGCCGCGCGGAGCAGGTAGCGGGCCTCGGTCGCTTCCTCGAGGTAGCGGCTGACGTAGAACGACGGGCCGTCCGGGGCGTCGGATTCGATGACCATCACCGGCCGGGGCGTGTCGATGCCGGCCGCCTCGAGCGCGCGGCCGACCCGCCAGCTCCGCTCCGCCTTGCTCCCCCGGAGCCGCCGCTCGAGCCGCCGGCGCAGGCCTTCGTTGCGGAACTGTTTGACCACCACCGGCACGCTCTCCGGCGCGTCCCCGTCGCCGCCCGCGGCGCACTCGAGCCGCGTCACGTAGAGGTAGTTGCGCCCCCAGTGGAGGGTCTCGACGGCGCTCGCCGGGTCGACCAGCCGCGCCACCGCCGCCTCCAGGTCCCGGGGCACGAAGTCCGCGGCAACCTCACCGTGGTAGCCCTGGATCTGAAAACGCTCGCTCGCCGAGGCGCCGGTCATCTCACACGCTCACCACGTCGAAGCGCTCGTGGTGGAGCGTGGCGTCGCTCTGGATCAGGATCTCGACGCCGAGCGATTTCTGGATCTCCCGGAGCACCGCGTTCTCCTCCTGCTGCAGGGCGCGGGCCACGTCCGGGTGGACGCGCAGCAGGAGCTCGCCGTCGACCGCCACCTCCGGGCGGCGCAACACCTCGCGCCGGAGGTTCAGGCAGATCGTCTCGATCGCCTTGATCCTCCCGCTCCCCTGGCAGTAGGGGCAGGGCTGGGTGAGCAGCCGCTCGAGGTTGGTCCGCGACCGCTTGCGGGTGATCTCTACCAGCCCGAACTCGGAGATCGACAGCACCTTGGTCCGTGACCGGTCCTTGCGCAGCTCCACCTCGAGGGCGGTGAACACCTGGTCGCGGTGCTCCTGCTCGGTCATGTCGATCAGGTCGAGGACGATGATCCCACCCAGGTCGCGCAACCGGATCTGGCGGACGATCTCCTCGACCGCTTCCAGGTTGGTCGTCAGAACCGTCTGCTCGAGGTTGGTCTTGCCGACGAACCGGCCCGTGTTGACATCGATCGCCACCAGCGCCTCGGTCTGGTTGATGACGATGTAACCGCCCGACTTGAGCCAGACCTTGCTGCGCAACGCGGACTCGATCTGCCCCTCGATGCCGAAGCGCTCGAACAGTGGCGGGTCGCCGCTGTAGAGCTTGACCCGGGTGACCAGGGACGGCTGGACGTCGTCCAGGAACTCGACGATCCGCTCGTAGGTCTCCTCACCGTCGACCCAGAGCACCGCGAAGTCCTGGGAGAAGCGATCGCGCACGGTGCGCACCGCCAGGTCCTGCTCCTGGTGCAGCAGGGTCGGGGCGAGCACGGTGGCCGCGCGCCGGCGGATCCGCTCCCAGAGCTGGACCAGGTAGTCGCGGTCGGCCGCGAACTCCTCCCGCCCCTTGCCCTCGCCGACCGTGCGCACGATGAGGCCCCGGTCCTCGCCGCCCAGCTCTTCGACCAGGCTCGACAGCCGCTCGCGCTCCTCCTCGTCCTCGATCCGCCGCGACACCCCGTAGTGCTCGACCGTCGGCAGCAGCACCAGGTAGCGGCCGGGCAGGGTGACGTGGGTGCTGATGCGTGCGCCCTTGTTGGGCAGCGGTTCCTTGACCACCTGGACGATCAGCTCCTGGCCCTGCTCGAGCAGCTCGTCGATCGACGGCCTGGCCTCGCGGGCGTCGATCTCGTTGGCCTCGTCGTCGGCCAGCTCCAGGTCCTCCCGGTCCTCCGGCTCCGAGCCCTCCACGTCCGAGACGTAGAGGAAGGCGTCCCGGTCCAGACCGATGTCGACGAACGCCGCCTGCATCCCGGGCAGCACCCGGGTCACGCGCCCCTTGTAGACGTTCCCGACGAGCCCCCGGTGGCGGTGGCGCTCGACGTAGATCTCGGTCAGCCGGTCCTCTTCCAGAACCGCGATGCGGCTCTCGTGGGGGTCGCTGGCCACGAGCATCTTGAAGGTCACGGCGTGCTCTGCCTCCGTCATCGATTCACGTACCGGCGGACGTCGACCCCGAGGATGAGGCCGGTGGCGGCGAAGTTCAAGAGGGTGAACGACCCGCCGTAGGACAGGAAGGGTAACGGGATGCCGGTGATCGGCACCAGTCCCACGACCATGGCGGTGTTGTAGAGCACGTGGAAGGTGATCACCGACAGCAGCCCGACGACGAGCAGGATCCCCTCCCGATCCCGGGCGCGCATGGCGATCCGCGCCCCGTTGACGATGAACACGGCGTAGAGGCCGAGGGTGACCAGGACGCCGAGGAAGCCCCACTCCTCGGCCAGGACGGCGAACACGAAGTCCGTGTGCCGCGCGGGCAGGAACCGGAGCTGGCTCTGGGTCCCCTGCATGTAGCCGCGGCCGCCGAGCTGGCCGGAGCCGACGGCGATCTTCGACTGGCGCACCTGGTAGCCGGCGCCCAGCGGGTCGCTCGCCGGCTCGAGGAAGGTGCGCACCCGCTCGCGCTGGTACTCCTGCATGCCGAAGGTCCACACGCCACCCGCCACCAGCCCGAAGAGGACGAGGGCGAAGACCCACACCCGGAGCGGCACGCCGCCGACCAGCAGCATGCCGGCGACCATCGGCACGAACATCGCCGCGGTGCCCAGGTCCGGCTGGAGGGCGATCAGGGCCATCGGGCCACCGACGATCAGTCCGGCGGCGGCGATCTGCGTCAGCGAGAGCACCCGGGTGTTGATCCCCGCCAGGTAGCGGGTGAGGAGCAGCGCGGTCGCCAGCTTGGCCAGCTCCGAGGGCTGGAAGCCGACCGGACCGATACCGATCCAGCTCCGGGCGCCGCCGTGGACGCCACCGACCCAGAGCACCACCAGCAGCAGCGCGCAGGCGAAGCCGTAGAGCGGCAGCGCGAGGTCGACCAGGACGTTGTAGTCCAGGCTGAGCAGGATGCCGAGCACCACCGTGCCGACCACCACCCAGAGCGCCTGGCGCGGCAGGAAGTCGACCGCCAGCTCCGAGCTGGCGCTGTGGATCGTCGCCAGACCGATGGCCGCCAGCAGCAGGGCCGAGATCGCGATCGCCCAGTCCAGCCCGTCGAGCTGGCCGAACGGGGAGCGGTCAGCCCTGGCCGGCGGCGTCGATACCGAAATACTTCTCATAGAGGGCCTTTGCCACCGGGGCGGCGGCGCTCGATCCGTGGCCCCCGTGCTCGATGAAGACGACGATCACGAGCTGGGGATCGTCGGCGGGGGCGAAGGAAGCGAACCAGGCGTGATCGCGCTGCTCGTACGGGAGGTCTTCGTTCTTGGTCCAGGTGCTCTGGGCGACCACCTGGGCGGTGCCGGTCTTGCCGGCCACATCGAGCCCGGGCACCCGGGCGGCGCGGCCCGTACCGTGGGGCGCGTTGACCACCGCCCACAGGCCGTGGCGGACCTGGTCGAGGACTCCGTCGGGGAGCTTCAGGCGGCCACCGGGTTGGGTCTCGCCCGCGCGCAGGTGGGGCACCACCATGCGGCCGCCGTTGGCGACCGCGGCCATCATGGCGGCCATCTGGAGCGGCGTCACCAGCAACGGGCCCTGGCCGATCGCGACGGAGATCGTCTCGCCCGGGTACCAGGGGTGCTTGCGCCGGTCCAGGCTCCATGTCGCGTCGGGCACCAGGCCGGCCTTCTCGGCGCCGAGCTCGACACCGGTCTGTCGGCCGAGGTCGAAGAGCCGGGCATAGTGGGCGATGCGGTCGATACCGAGCGCCTTGCCGACGTTGTAGAAGAAGATGTCGCACGAGCCCTCGAGCGCCTTCTCCAGGTTGACCCGGCCGTGGCCGCCCGGGTTCCAACAGCGGAACCGATGGCCGTAGATCGTCGTCGAGCCGCCGCAGAAGAAGGTGGTGTTGCGGTCGATCACGCCTTCGGCCAGGCCGGCCGCGGCGACCACCACCTTGAACACCGAGCCCGGAGAGTAGGCGCTCTGGATCGCCCGGTCCTGGAGCGGGTGGTTGGGAGCCTCGAGGATCGAGCGCCACTGCTCGGCCGACACGCCGCGGGCGAGCAGGTTCGGATTGTAGGGCGGCGACGAGTAGAGAGCGCGGATCGCGCCGCTCCGCGGATCGAGCGCCACCACCGCCCCGACCTCGCCCTGGAGCAAGCGTTCCGCCTCCTGCTGCAGGTCGAGGTCGAGCGACAGGGTGAGCGGCCGGCCGGCCCGGGCCTGCTCGCGCCGGTACTCGTCCAGCACCCGGCCGCGGCTGTCGACCACCACCACGCGCTCCCCCTCGGTGCCCCGGAGATGGCTGTCATAGCTCTTCTCCACCCCCTCCTTGCCGACCAGGTCGCCCGGCTGGTAGAGGCCGCCCGAGCTGGCGATCTCGGCGGGGGAGACCTCGCCCAGGTAGCCGAGCAGGTGCGAGGTCTGGGGCCCGTGGCGGTAGAGGCGCAGGTGCCGTACGTCGATCTCGAACTCCGGGTGCTCCAGGCGCTTGACCTCGAAGCGCGAAACCTCGCCCAGGGTCAGGTCTTCGGCCAGGCGGACCGGCTTGAAGTCCGGCGTCCGGCGCGCCTTGGCAAGCTCCTTCTGGAGGTCCTCCGGCGCCCGGTCGAGGATCCCGGCCGCGAAGCCGACGCTCGCCGCGAGGTCCTGGGTCCGGGTGCGGTCGATCAGCAGGTCGTAGGAGGGGACGTTCTCGACCAGCAGGTGGCCCTTCCGGTCGTAGATCAGGCCGCGCGGCGCACGGATCGGCACCTTGCGCAGGCGGTTGCTCTCGGCCAGGTCGCGGTAGTAGGCGCCCTGGACGATCTGCACGGACCAGAAGGCGCCGGTGATCGTCACCAGGCAGGCCGCGGCCAGACCGATGAGGAACCGGACGCGCCGGACCAGGTCCTGCCGCTGCTCCCTGACCTGCATCATCACAGTCGGATCTTCGCCATGCGCTTGCGGCGCACTCGTTCGCGGGCGCCGCGCACCCGCGTGGTGAACGACCACAGGAGTGCCGCGACGGCGCCGTCGGCGACGGCGCGCACCAGCACCGGCACCAGCTCCGGGGGCTCCCCGGGGTCGGTGAAGAGGTGCGCGAGAGCGATCAGGACCGCCTGCTGCAGGAGGGTGGCGAGCGCCACCGTCACCAGCACGGCTCCCGGACGGGCGATATCCAAACGCTGTGCCGCGCGGGCGACCGCGTACCCGACGATCGTATCAGCGAAGCCGTGGAAGCCGTACAGGCGGCCGGACAGGGTGTCGTGGACCAACCCCGCCGCGGTCCCGCCCAGCAAGCCGGCCGCCGAGCTCCCGCCGAGGGCGTTGAGCACGGCCACGACCAGGAAGAGGTCCAGGTAGCGTGGCAGCGCTGGAAAGGCCCAGACGCCGATCACGTGGACCAGCAACGCCGCGGCGAGGCCGAGCACCACCTTAAGGGCGCGCACGGGGCGAAGCCTCCATCAGCTCTTTGGGAACCGGCTCGTTCTCGAGCAGGTAGACCCGGTCCAGGTGGGCGAAGTCGACCGCCGGCGTGACCGTGATGGCGCGGAACAGCTCGCCGCCAGCCAGCACCTTCGAGACCGTGCCGATCGCGATGCCCCGGGGGTAGACGCCGTCGGTGCCGGCGGTGATCACCCGGTCGCCGACCTGGACCGCCGCCTGGACCGGCACGAAATCGAGCTCCAGGCTCTCGGTGCCGCCTCGTACCAGGGCCTGGCGGCGGGTGCGCACGATCACCGCCGAGACGGCGGCCGCCCGGTCGGTCAGGAGCTGCACCTTGGCGTACGAACCGGCGACGAGGATGACCCGCCCGACCAGGCCGTCCGGGGTCAGCACCGGCTGGTCGACGCGAGCCGGGGATCCACCGCAGAACAGAATCAGGGTGCGCAGGGTCGACGAGTGGTCGATGTAGACCACCTGGGCCGGGCGCAACCGGCCCGGCACCTGGGGGGTGTACTCGAGCGCCGCGGCCAGCTGGTCTCGCTCCTCTTCGACGTTGCGCAGCCGGATGAGCTCGCGCTCCAGGGTCTCGATTCGGGCGTGGAGGCGCACGGTCTCGGCCTCGAGCTCCTTGCGCCGGCGCATGCCTTCGCCCGCGTGCTCCACCGAGCCGGTGATGGCGTCGACGGCCCGGGGAATCGGCGCCACCAGCCGGACCGCCCACTGCTCGAGCAGTGTCGCGCCGGCATCGCCCCGCACCTGGACGGCCAGCAGCAGGAGCTGGAGGGCCAGGACCAGGAGCAGCAGCCAGAGGCTGTGCCGCTCGCTGATTATCGGATCACCCCCTCATCTCCCCGACCCTCTTCCCACCCTCGAGAGGGGAAGAGGGCGCCCCCTCCCGATCCCGCGTGCTCGCCCGTTCAACCAACGCCTCTGCCCCCTCGGCTAGCGGATCGACACTTTGCGCAGCAGGTCCATGTTCTGAAGCACCATGCCGGTGCCCAGGACCACCGATGCCAGCGGATCTTCGGCGAGCACCACGGGCAGACCGGTCTCGTCACGCAGCCGGTGGTCGAGGTTGCGCAGCAGGGCACCGCCGCCGGAGAGCACGATCCCCTTGTCCATGATGTCGGCGGACAGCTCCGGCGGCGTGCGCTCGAGGGCCATCTTGACCGCCTCGACGATGGTCTGGACGGGCTCGGCCAGGGCCTCGCGGATCTCGGCGTCGGTGATGGTCAGGGTCTTCGGCACCCCTTCGACCAGGTCCCGGCCCTTGATCTCCATGGTCATCTCGTCCTTGAGCGGGTAGGCGGAGCCGATCTCCATCTTGATCTGCTCGGCCGACCGCTCGCCGATCAGCAGGTTGTACTTGCGCTTCAGGTACTGGATGAGCGAGACGTCCATCTCGTTGCCCGCGACCCGCACCGACCGGCTGTAGACGGTGCCGGCGAGGGAGATCACCGCCACGTCGGTGGTGCCACCGCCGATGTCGACGATCATGTTGCCGGACGGCTCGGTGATCGGCAGCCCTGCGCCGATGGCGGCCATCATCGCCTGTTCCACCAGGAAGACCTCGGACGCCCCGGCGCGCATGGCCGAGTCCTTGACCGCCCGCTTCTCCACCTGGGTGATCTCCGACGGCACGCCGATGACGATCCGCGGATGGACCACCATCTTGCGGCCGTGGGCCTTCTTGATGAAGTACTCGAGCATTCGCTCGGTGACCTCGAAGTCGGCGATCACGCCGTCCTTCATCGGGCGGATCGACTCGATGTTGCCAGGCGTGCGCCCGAGCATCTCCTTGGCTTCGCCGCCGACCGCCTCGATCCGGTTGGTCAGCTTGTTGACCACCACCACCGACGGCTCCCGCACGACGATCCCCTGGTGACGGGTGAAGACCAGGGTATTCGCGGTTCCCAGGTCGATGGCGAGGTCCTTGGAGAAATAGCGGAGGATCGAAACTAGCGGCATGGTCATCCCGGGAAGAAAGGCGGCTCGGAGAGACGCTCAGAGGATCTCGACGAAGACAGGGCGATTTTCAACGGTCTCGTTCCCGGCGGCGTCCCGGGCCCGGATCTCGATGGTGCTCCGGCCTTCCTTGGTGATCTGGACGGGCTTGGTGAACGTGCCGTCGGCATTGACCTGGACCGGCTCGCCATTGATGTCGAGCAGCGCGCCCGGCTCCGTCTTGCCGGCGACGATGAAAATACTACCGTAGGACTTGATCTCCTCGAGATCGAGCGGCGGCGGTTCCTTGTCGCTCGCTTCCTTCTCGGAGGGCACCGCCGCGATACGGAAGCTCCTCGGCGGAGTCCAGGGGCCCATGGCGCCGCCGGGAGCGATCGCGGCGACCCGCCAGAAGAACGAGCCGGTCCCGCGGACGCCGAGGGTAGCGTGGGTCGAGGCGCGGCCGCTGACGTCGATCACGTTGTCGACGAACAGATAGCTGCGGGAGACCTGCAGCGCGTACCCCGACGCCCCCTTGCGCGGTTGCCACTCCAGCACCACCTTCGGGTCGCGCTCGGCGGCGAACTCGGCGTTCTCCTCGGGGCTCGTCTGGTCCGGTGCCGGCAGCAGCTTCTCTGCATCGGTCAGCCGCTCGCCCCGCTGGACCACCTGCTCGAGGGCGGCCACCTTGCGCCGCTCGCCGCTGGCGGAGGCGACCTCCATCGACCCGCGGAAGGCGGCGAACCGGCCGGTGCGCGCCTCGGCGTCATAGGTCACGGTCGCCTCGGTGTCGCCGCCCACGTGCGCCTCGGCGGTGGGGGTGGCGACCTTGCCCCCCTGGCGCGACGTGTTCAGGTTGACCCAGCCGTAGTCCATCCGGATCGACTGCTCGGCGGTGAGGTCGCCCCGGGCCCGGGTCCGGGCGATGATGAGCTGGGTGTCGGGGCGGGCGGTGTAGAGGCTGCCGTCCAGGAACATGATCTCGGCCGAGCCGTTGCTCCCCGTGCGCACGTGGTCGCCCGGCTCCAGGGCGACGCGCGAGCGCGCCTCCTCCCACGTGTTGCGGTCGCCGCGGCGGTACTCGACCCGCCCCTGGACCGAGACGAACTGGGCCGCCGCGGCGCCGGAGCGCCCTCCGTTGGCGGCATCGAGGAGCGACTGGAGCAGCGCCCGGCTGCGCTCGCCCTTTTCCAGGGCGGTGGCGAAGTCGGCGCGCTTGAACGCGGCGGAGGCTTCGCTCAGGCTGTCGACCCCGCTCTGGTACTCGGGACCGAGCTTGTCCGCCGAGTCGCCGCCCTGGAGCCGGTTGACCAGGGACCGCGCTTCGCCGATGACCTCCGACGCACGGCGCTCCAGGTCGTGCCCTTGCCAGTAGCGGTAGCCGACGTAGCCCAGGGCGGCGAGCACGAGGACCGCCAGGATCATCCCCCACGCACGGAGGGTGTCGACAGAGACGCTGTACCAATCGCGGGACTGGGAATCGATGACGGGACGCTCCACGATGACCTCTCGATAGAGAAGGGTCAATATAGCAGAGGAAGGCGACCAAAATCGCCCGGATCGGCCCAAATCCGGGGGCGGAGGCGGCACCATCGCGCCCATCCGCTCCGTTTCCCCCTTGTCGGCCTCGGCGACGGTTGCTAGAGTGCACCGTTCCTCCCCCCTCACCAGGGGCCGGGCGTGGTATGCCCGGGGGGTTTGCCCGGACCGGAAGCGCCGAACGCGGGGGAGGACGAAAGGAGCTCGAGGAACCATGCTCAAAGTTTTTCGCGACAACCTCAAGAACCTGTCCTGGATCCTGTGGGTGGTGATCGCCGTCTTCATCCTGCTGGTCTTCGTCGACTTCGGCAGGAGCCGGCGAGCCCAGACCGCGGCCGGCTCCGCCGCCTCGGTGGGCGACCATCAGGTGACCTGGGCCGAATTCCAGCGCCACTACCAGTACATCGAGCAGCGCTACCGGGATCTCTACGGCGACAAGTTCAACTCGGAGGTGGCCAAGCAGCTGCAGCTCGGGCGCCAGGCGATCGAACAGCTGCTCAACGACAAGCTGCTGCTCGACGAGGCCCACGACATGGGGCTGACGGTCACCGACGCCGAGGTGCGCAAGGTGATCCTGAAGATCCCGGGCCTGGTCGACGACCAGGGGAAGTTCATCGGTGAGGAGCAGTACAAGCGCTTCGCCAAGGCGAACAACTACGCCACCCCCGGGGCGCTGGAGGCCGCGGTTCGCCAGGACCTGCTGCGCCAGAAGCTGCTCGACGTCCTCTCCCAGACGGCCCGCGTCTCCGACGTCGAGGTCAAGCAGGCGTTCCGCGACCAGACGGTGCGCGCCGCGGTGAGCTACGTCCAGCTGCCGCGCGCCAACTTCGCCAGCGACGTCCAGGTATCCCAGGACGACCTCCAGAGCTACTACGAGCAGCACCAGGCCGAGTACCAGCTCCCCGAGCAGCGGGTGGTCGACTACCTGCTGGTGGACAAGGCCCTGCTGCGCGCCCAGATGGAGATCAGCGACGACGAGCTGCGCGCCTATTACAACGCCCACCCGGACGAGTTCACCCGCGAGGAGCAGGTCCGCGCGCGCCACATCCTGCTGCGCACCGGCGGCGACCGGACAGAGGAGCAGGCCCGGCAGCAGATCGAGAAGATCAAGGCCCGGATCGAGGGCGGTGAGGACTTCGCCACCGTCGCCAAGGAGGTCTCCGAAGACCCGGGCACCAAGGCGCAGGGCGGCGACCTCGGCTACTTCGGCAAGGGCCGCATGACGCCCGAGTTCGAGAAGGCCGCCTTCTCCGCCCAGCCGGGCGAGCTGGTGGGCCCGGTGACGACGCCGTTCGGCGTCCACCTGATCAAGGTCGAGGACCACCGCCAGGGCGGCGAGATCCCGTTCGACCAGGCGAAGGCGGCGGTCCGCGCCAAGGTCGCCGCGCAGAAGGTGAACCAGGAGGCGACCGAGCTCGCCACCGACCTGCGCCAGAAGCTCGCCGACGAGGGCGGGGAGGAGAGCGAGGGGGACGTCGCCACGCGCATGCAGGCGCTGGCCGACGACAACCCGGCGGTCCGCTTCGTCACCAGCCAGCCGTTCGGCAAGAACGACCTGATCTCCGGCCTCGGCCGCGCGCCCGCGTTCAGCGATGCCGCCTTCTCGCTCGAGGCGGGCCAGCTCGCCGAGGGCACCGTCGACACGCCCCGCGGACCGGCGATCCTCGCGCTTCAGAAGGTGATCGCGCCCCACGTGCCGCCGCTCGACCAGATCGAGCCGCGGGTGCGCCGCGCAGTCACCCAGGAGCGGGCCCAGAAGATGGCCGAGGCACGCCTCGACGAGGCGAAGAAGTCCCTCGAAGCCGGCGAGCCGCTCGACCAGGTCGCCTCCGGTCTCGGCGTCCAGGTCCAGGAGAGCGGCGAGTTCGGTTCCGGCCAGCCGATCAAGGGCCTGGGCGGCGACCCGGCGCTCAGCAAGGCGGTCCTGGACGCGAAGCTCGGCGACGTCGTCGGTCCCTTGCCGACCGCCCAGGGTGCGGTGCTGATGAAGGTCACCGACTACAAGGGCTTCGATGCCAAGGCGTTCGCCGAAAAGAGCGCGGACATCCGCCAGCGCCTGGCCCAGCAGCGGGCGAACGAGCTCCTGGCGTCGATCATCCAGAAGCGGCGTCAGGAAGAGGGCGTGCAGTACGACCCGCGGCTGATCGACGAGTTCGACATGGGCGGGACGACCGCGTCCTGAGGCGGTTACCGCATTGCACGAGACCGCGGGCATCGAAGGGACCGAGGGAGCCGATCCGGTCGAGGTCGTCCAGGTCGGCGGCATCCGGTTGCACCTGACCGGGCCGGTCCGCTCGACGCCGGCCTGGATTGGCCAGGAGGAGGTTCTCGGCCAGCTCCTCGCCGCCTGGTCCCGGATCGCGGACGAGGACCTGCCGCTCAACCCCCGCCTGCTCGGCAAACCCGGCGTCGGCAAGACCACCCTGGCCGGCGCCGGCGCCCTGGCTCTCGGCCTGCCGCTCTACATCGTCCAGGCGACCATGGACACCCGCCCGGACGACCTCCTGGTGACCCCCGTGCTGGCGCCGGAGGGCGGCGTGCGCTACCAGGCCTCCCCCCTGGTCTCCGCCATGATCCGCGGTGGCGCGCTGATCCTCGACGAGGGCAACCGGATGAGCGAGAAGGCGTGGGCCAGCCTGGCACCGCTCCTCGACCACCGCCGGTACGTCGAGAGCGCGGTCGCCGGGATCAAGATCTACGCCCACCCGGAGTTCCGGTTCGCCACCACCATGAACGAGGACGCCTCCACCTACGAGGTGCCGGAGTACATCCACTCCCGCCTCATGCCCCAGATCTACGTCGACTTCCCCGACGAGGAGGAGGAGCGGCAGATCCTGGAGGCCCAGGTACCGTTCGCCGACGGCGAGGTCCTGGCCTACGTCCTCTCCTTCCTCCGCCAGGCCCACGACGCCGACCTCTCCTACACGGTCCGCGACGGCATCAACCTGGTGCGCTACGCCATGAAGGTGCTCGCCCGAGGTGATGCAGAGGAGCCCGAGGAGGCGGTGCACGAGGCACTGCGGTTGACGTTGGACGAGGACGAGCTGGAGGCGTTCGAGCTGCTTTGAGGGGGAGAAGGAGGCGCCCCCTCCCGGCGGTTGCTGACATCGGCTAACGGGTAACGATGACCGGGCGTGTCTCTTCGCTGGGCCCCGAGATCTTGGACCGCTTCGTGCCGGAGGCGGTGCCGGGAATCCGGGTGCTGCCGGTGGTCCACGCCCGGATCGAGGTCGCGGTCTGGGTGCGGGCGGCCCTGGACGCGCTCGATCCGGCCGGCGTGGCGGTGGAGCTGCCAACGACCCTGGACGAGGCCGCCCGGCGGGCGGTCGCACGGCTGCCCCGGATCACCCTGGTCATCGCCCAGGACCGCGAGCGCCGGCCGGACGAGCAGGCGGTGGTCTGGACGGTCGCGCCCGGCGATCCGTTCGCCGAGGCCCTCCGCTGGGCGGCCGAGCGCGACCGGGAGCGCTTCCTGGTCGACCCGGACATCCCCTACGCCGAGCGCACCGAAGACCCGGTGCCGGACCCGCTCGCCCTGCTCGAGCTGGGCCCCGCCGGCTACTTCGGCCCCCTGCTCGAGGCGCTCCGCCACGCGCCGGCCTCGGAGGGCGACCGGCGGCGGGAGGCCGGTATGGCCTACCACCTCCTCCGCGCCCGCCAGCAGCTCGACGCTCTCGGCCACGGCGGCGCCCTGGTCGCCGCCGTCGGCGCGGCCCACGCCGAACGGCTGGCCGCCGCACTGCGCGGCCCGACCGCGACGCCCTTCGCCCGGGTCCACCGGGGGCCGGTCGGTGGCGGCACCGGCGCCGAGGGCTCCGTCGACTTGCGCCACCTGGACCCGGAGGCCCTGACCGCCCTGCTGCCTGACCCGCCGCTGGCCCACGCCGTCTGGGAGAGGCTTCGCTCCGGCTGGAGTCCCGGCGAGGACCGGCCCGAAGCCGCACCGGCCACCGGAGCCGAACAGCAGGCGGATCTGGATGCCGCCGCCGCCGCGCCCCTGTCGATCACCCGCGCCGGGTTGACCCTGATCCACCGCGCCCGCACCGGCGCCGCGGGCGACGAAGACGAGCGGGAGCGCCTGGACCGCCTGATCGCCCTCGCGGCCCGCCGGGGAGCGCGCGCCCTCCCCTGGTCCACCCGGCTCCCCGTCCCCGACCGGGCCCCCGACCGGAGAGCCCTGGCCACGGTCGCCTGGGAGGTCGGCGCGCGCTCCTACGAGCGCCAGACCCGGGAGACGGTCGCGCCGTGGCAGCGGCGCACCTTCTTCGACTACCTCCGGCGTCTCGCCCGGGTCGGCGGCACCCTGGCCGGCGGCCTCTACGAGTGGGTCGTGGCGGCCCGGGGCGTGGGCGACGACAACCTGGCCTGGGAGGTCTTCGACACCGCCCGTGCCTTCCCCTGGCAAGGGGACGCCGACGACCTGCCGGTGGCTCACGTGGACGGCTCCGACCTGCTCCTGCCCGAAGAGTGGGGGACGCGCACGGTCCGCTTCCGCCGCCGGTTCTTCCGAGTCAAGCAGCGGCCGGTCGCCGTCCCGGTACGCCAGCGGCCCCGGCCGACCGATCCGGCCGAATGGCTGGCCGGCTTCGCCGGGGGCGGTAGCCTGTGCTCCTACCCGCCGGAGGACCTGGTGATCGAAGACTACGGCCGGTTCCTGCGCCAGCGGGCGAGCGGCATCCTCTCCGCCGAGCGCACCCGGACCGAGCCGTTCGCCACCAGCATGCTCGACGGCATCGACCTACGCGAGACCCTGCACCACCCCGAGGACCCGCGGATCTGGGTCCGCGAGCAGGGCCGGGCGCCGGGCAAGGCGGGCTCCGTGGTGGTGATCTTCGACCGCGACCGGCCGCCGGCAGGGGGCGCGGCCGGCTGGACCCCGCGCTACCCGTACCTCATGACCTGGCTCGGCGAGCACCACGACGAGTCCGACATGGCCTTCTACAGCACCCACCCGGCCGAACAGGTCGTCGGCCCCGGCATCCTGCGCGCCACCTACGGCGGCTTCCTCATGACCATCCCGCCCGGCCGCCTGTTCGACGTCTGGCGCGACCCGGACTACCGGGGCCTGGTCGAGAAGGCCGAGATCCTGCTCGCCGCGGCCGTCGACTACAGCGAAGAGCGCTTCGTCGTCCACGTCGCCGCCCGGGCGCCCCGCGACGCCCTGCGCCACTACGCCGCCACCCGCGACAAGCGCATCGTCCACATCCCCTTGGGCTCCCTCTCCCCCCGCACCCTCGCCAAGATCCGCGTCCTCCACATCCTCGTCGGCCACGACAAGCGAGCCATCGCCAAGGACTACGTCTGGTAGGGGAAGGCAGGCGAACCCCCCGCCGCGAAGTTCCACCCTGCGAGCCGTCCCTCACCACCCCCGGTCCCGCCCGCCGGCCGGAGGTGACCACCCCGATACAATCCGCCCGACATGATCGGCTACCTCCGGGGCACCATCCTCCACCGCCAGCCCGACGCCATCCTCCTCGACGTCGGCGGCGTCGGCTACCACGTCCACGTCTCCCTGGCCACCTACGCCGAGATCGAACAAGCCGGCGGCGACGGCGAGATCGGCCTCCACGTCTTCACCCACGTCTGGAGCGACGGCATCGCCCTCTACGGCTTCTGGACCGAGCTCGAAAAGCGCCTGTTCGAAAAGCTCATCGCCGTTTCCGGCATCGGCCCGCGGCTGGCCCGCGTCATCCTCTCCGGCATGCCCCCGGCAGAGCTCATCGCCACCCTCGCCGCCGCCGACGCCACCCGCCTCACCCGCATCCCCGGCGTCGGCAAGAAGAGCGCCGAGCGCATGATCGTCGAGCTCAAGGACAAGGTCGCCGAGCTAGAGGCCGAAGCCGGCCAGGCCGCGCCCGCCCCCCTCGGCACCGTCCGGGTCGAAGACGACCTCATCTCGGCCCTCACCAACCTCGGCTACAAACCCGCCCGCGCCGAACAAGCCGCCCGCGACGCCCTCCGCGACGACCCCGACGCCGACATGCACGTCCTCCTACGGGCGGCCCTCAAACGGCTGGCCGGGTAGATCGGATCACCCCCCCCAATCCCTCGATCCCTTCGGGCACCCGCGAGGAACCGGTTTCGAGCTGCACAAGGTTCCTCGCGGTGCTACGGCTCGTCGAGCTGCGATCAACTCTGACGATCCGCTGGATCGCCCCCCAATCCCTCCTTCCCTTTCCCACCCTCGCGGGGGGAAAGGGACGCCCCCACCCATTCCTTCGATGCCCGGCGAGCCCCGACGGTCAGGACCGCGACGATCCTGCCGGATGGGGAGCGGACGTCCGCGGCATCCCTCGCCGGTCGCAGTCCAGCCGCCGAGGGATGCCGCGTGGCCGCTCCGGCAAACTTTCCGGCGAAGGACCGGTTCCGTCGCCCGCGGCGCCGGGGCTCTCGCCCCGCGCTACAATTCCCTGATGCCCATCGAATCGCACAGCCGGCCCCTGCTGTCCCCGGACGCCGAGCCGGACGATGTGCGCCTGGAGCAGTCGCTCCGGCCCCGGCTGCTGGACGAGTACGTGGGCCAGGCCCGGGTGGTCGACAACATTCGGGTCTTCATCACCGCCGCCCGGGAGCGCAACGAGGCCCTCGACCACGTGCTCCTCTTCGGCCCTCCGGGCCTGGGCAAGACGACCCTCGCCCACATCGTCGCCCAGGAGATGGGCGCCCCGATCAAGACCACCTCCGGCCCGGTCCTGGAGCGCGCCGGCGACCTGGCCGCCATCCTGACCAACCTCGAACCGGGCGAGGTCCTGTTCATCGACGAGATCCACCGGCTGGCCCCGACCGTCGAAGAGATCCTCTACCCCGCCATGGAGGACTACAACCTGGACCTGGTGATCGGCCAGGGACCGGCCGCCCGGACCATGAAGATCGACCTGCCGCCGTTCACCCTGGTCGGCGCCACCACCCGGGCGGCGCTCATCACGTCCCCGCTCCGCGCCCGCTTCGGCATCGTCCACCGGCTGAACTTCTACAGCCCCGAAGAGCTGGTGACGATCCTCCGGCGCTCGGCCAAGATCCTCGAGTTCCCGCTCGAGACCGAGGGCGCCCAGGAGATCGCCCGCCGCAGCCGGGGCACGCCGCGGATCGCCAACCGGCTGCTCCGCCGGGTGCGCGACTTCGCCCAGGTGGAGGGGGACGGCACCATCACCCGCGAGGCCGCCCGCCGCGCTCTCACGTCGCTCGAGGTGGACGAGCTCGGCTTCGACGAGCTGGACCGCAAGATCCTCTCCGTGCTGATCGAGCACTACGACGGCGGGCCGGCCGGGCTCAACGCCCTGGCGGCGGCGGTCGGCGAGGAGCGGGCCACGCTCGAGACCATCGTCGAGCCTTACCTGATCCAGGAAGGCTTCTTGAAGCGCACCCCCCAGGGCCGGGTGGCGACGCCGCGGGCCTACGAGCACCTGGGCTACGCGGGGGGCGGACGGAAGCGCCCCGGCGCGGCGGGCTCCGGCTCGGATCAGTCGTCGCTGTTCTAGGAACCCACGTGGCAGAAGTCCAAGGCTGCGCGCGTGGGTCTTGCGGGCCGGATCCAAGGCGCCACCCACGCCCTTCGGGCGCGGGTTCCCGGGAGGCGATGTGGTGCCACCGTTGACGACGAGCAACGCCGGAGACGGCTCGCTACCCCCATGCGCGACGCGCTGCTGATCGTCAACCGGGCCGCCGGCAGCGGCCCCCGGCTCCGCCTGGTCGAAGGCGTGCGTACACGCCTCGCCGCCGGCGGCTACCGCGTGGTCGCGGTGCCGACCGCCGGGCCCGGGGATGCCACCCGCCTGGCCCGGGAGGCGGCGGCCGAGGGCGTCTCCGCCGTCTTCGCCCTGGGCGGCGACGGCACCCTGCGGGAAGCGGCGGCCGGGCTGCTCGGCACGGACGTGCCGCTCGGCCCGCTGCCCGGGGGGACGACGAACGTGCTCACCCTCGCCCTGGGCCTGCCCCGGCGTCCGCTCGCCGCCGCCGACGCGCTCGCCCGGGCGACGCCCCGGCCCCTCGACGTCGGCCTGTGCGCCGGGCAGCCGTTCCTGATGATGGTCTCGGCCGGCCTGGACGCGGCGGTGATCGCCTCGCTCCACGCCCCCGGTGCCGCCCGGGCCAAGCGCTGGCTCGGCCGCCCGGGAATCGTCGCCCGCGGCATCGGTTCCTGGTGGCGCTACGGCTACCCCGCGCTCGAGGTCGAGCACCGGGGCGGCCGCCTCCGGGCACGCTTCGCCGCCTTGTCGAACATCCCGCTCTACGGCGGCCCGTTCCGCATGGCGCCGGACGCCCGGCCGGACGACCGGCGCCTCGACCTGCTGCTCTTCCGTGGCGCCGGCCGCGCCGCGACCCTCGGCTTCGCCCGCGACCTGCTCCGCGGCGTCCACGTGCGCCGCCCGGACGTCGAGACCCTGCCGGTCGAGGAGGGCGACCGGGTTACCCTCCTCGGCCCGGCGGACGCCTGCGTCCAGGTCGACGGCGACCCCTGGCCCGCCGGCCCGCCGGTGACCCTGGAGCTGGCCGCCCCACGGCTGCACGTCTTGACCCCCTGAGGCCGCCACTGCCTGTGGCACACTCTCACTGAGCTTGGCTGAACCGAACGACCCCCGAGACCATCATGCCCGACGATCGAAATCACCCTGGAACCGACCCCCGCACGCTCGATCCGATCTTCTCTCCCCGCACCGTGGCCGTCGTCGGCGCGTCGCGCAAGCGCGACTCGATCGGCTTCGCCCTGCTCCACAACATGGTGGTCGAGGAGTTCGCCGGCGCCATCTACCCGATCAACCCGAGCGCTGACTCGATCCACTCGCTCAAGGCCTACCCGTCGGTGGCGGCGGTGCCGGATCCGATCGACCTGGCCCTGATCGCGGTGCCCAAGGGGGCAGTGCCCGCCGTGGTCCGCGAGTGCCTGGACGCCGGCGTGCGTGGCCTGGTGGTGATCACCGCCGGCTTCGCCGAGACCGGCGCGGCCGGCGCCGCGGTCGAAGCCGAGATCCGCGACCTGGTGCGCGAGCACGGCATCCGCATGGTCGGCCCCAACTGCATGGGGGTGATCAACACCGACCCGGAGGTGTGCTTGAACGCCACCTTCGCCCCGACCCCGGCGCGCCGCGGCTCCATCGGCTTCGTCAGCCAGTCGGGCGCCCTGGGGGTGGCAATCCTGAACGTCGCCGCCGACCTGGGCGTCGGGCTGACCCAGTTCGCCTCCATGGGCAACAAGGCGGACGTTTCCGGCAACGACCTGCTCGAGTACTGGGAGGACGACCCGGAAACACGGGTGATCGCCATGTACCTCGAGTCGTTCGGCAACCCGCGGCGGTTCACCGAGATCGCCAAGCGGGTCGGGCGCAAGAAGCCGATCCTGGTGGTCAAGTCCGGGCGCACCGCCGAAGGGGCGCGGGCGGCGTCCAGCCACACCGGCGCGATCGCCGGTACGGACGTCACCGTCTCCGCCTTCCTCGACCAGTGCGGCGTGCTGCGGGCGAACACCATCGAGGAGCTGTTCGACCTGGCGGTGGCGCTCGACCGTTGCCCCATGGCCACCGGCAACCGGGTGGCGATCGTCACCAACGCCGGCGGCCCCGCGATCATGGCGACGGACGCCTGCGTCAACCTGGGGCTCGAGATCGCCAGCCTGTCGGACGAGACCGAGGAGCGCCTGCGGAGCTTCCTGCCGGCGGAGGCGAGCGTCAAGAACCCGGTCGACATGATCGCCTCGGCAACGCCGGAGAGCTACGCCCGGGCGCTCGACATCGTGCTCGATGACCCGTCGGTCGACCTGGCGATGGTGATCAACGTGACGCCGCTCCTGTCCAACCCCATCGACGTGCTGGAGTCGATCGCCGATGCCACCCACGGCCACGACTGCCCGGTGCTGGCGGTGATGATGGCGACCGAGGAGTTCTACGAGGGGATCAAGGCGCGGGGCGACCTGCCCCCGGTCTACCGCTTCCCGGAGCCGGCGGCGCGGGTGCTCGCCCAGCTCTCCCGCTACAGCGCCTGGCGCCGGCGGCCGGCCGATGAGCTGCCGCCGGAGTTCGACGTCGACGACGCGGCGGTGGCGCGGATCCTCGACCGCACCGGGGACGGCTACCTGCCGGCGGCCGACGCCTACCGGGTGCTCGAGCTCTACGGCATCCCGACCGCCGGCTGGCGCACCGCCGGCAGCCCGGAGTCGGCGGCGGTCGCGGCGTCGGACGTGGGCTACCCGGTGGTGCTCAAGGGGGAGGCCCGGGATCTCGTGCACAAGAGCGACGTGGGTGCGGTGGCCGTGGGGCTCGAGGACGCGGACGGCGTGCGCGAGGCGGCACGGTCGATCGAGCGCCGCCTGGAGGAGGCCGGCCAGCGGGTCGAGAGCTTCCTGATCCAGGAGATGGTGGCCGGCGGCCACGAGGTGATCTTCGGCATCTCCACCGACCCGCGCTTCGGGCCGCTCCTGATGTTCGGCCTGGGCGGGCGCTACGTGGAGGTCTTCCGGGACGTGCGCTTCGGGGTGACGCCGCTGACCCGGCCGGAGGCGGAAGACATGATCCGGGGCATCCGCGGCTTCCGGCTGCTCGAAGGGGTGCGGGGCGAGGAGCCGGCCGACCTCGACCTCCTGGCCGACATCCTCCTGCGCCTCGCCCAGCTCGCCCTGCGCCACCCGCGCATCCGCGAGCTGGACATCAACCCGTTCCTCGCCGCCGGAGACCCCGACGCCGCCAAGGCGGTCGACGTGCGCCTCAAGGTCGGCGAGCCACCGAATCCGGCGGGGTGACTGGCACCCCGCAACGACTCCCGGCCAGCGGCCCTCACTCGCTCCGCAGCGCCACCACCGGGTCGACCCGGGTCGCCCGGGCGGCGGGCAGGATGGTGGCCACCAGCGCGACGGCCAGGAGCACCAGCGGCACGGTCACCAGCGTCGCCACGTCGGTCGTCCCGACGCCGTAGAGCAGCCCCGTCAGGAACCGGGTCGCCGCCAGCGCCCCGGCCAGACCCAGCACGACCCCCAGCGCCACCAGCCGCATCCCCTGGACGACCACCAGCCGCCGCACCGTCGCCCGCTCCGCGCCCAGGGCCATGCGCAGCCCCATCTCGTGGGTCCGCCGGGTCACCGAGTAGCTGACCACGCCGTAGACGCCGACCGACGCCAGGACCAGGGCGAGCAGGGCGAAGACGGCCAGCAAGGTGGCGTTGAACCGCTGGTCGGAGAGCGATCCCTCGACCACCTCCTCCAGGGTCCGCACCCGGTAGACCGGCAGGTCCGGGTCCGTCTGGCGGACCGCGTCTTCGAGCGCTCCGGCCAGCAGGCGCGGGTCGCCGCTGGTGCGCGCCGCCACCACGGCCGTCCCGAGGGGCGTCTGGTAGGCCGAGAGATAGGTCTCCGCATCCGGCTCCTGGGCCAGGCTGTCGTGGAGCACGTTGCCCACGATGCCGACGATCTCGATCCACTCGGCGTCCGCGTCGGTCGGATCGTCGAAGGTGATGCGCTTGCCCAGCGGGTCCTCCCCGGGCCACCAGCGCTTGGCCATGGTCTGGTTGATCAGGGCGACACGGGGCGCTCCCGTGCGGTCGGCGTCGCGGAGCGGACGGCCGCGGAGGAGCGGGATCCCCAGGGCGCGCGGATAGCCGGGGGTGACGAAGCGGATGTGGGACGACGGGCTCTCGTTCGGCCCGGGCGCCAGCCGGCCCTCGACGGCGAAGTCGAGGATGTAGCTCGACCCGGTGAGCGGGAGCGGGAACCCGGCGCCGGCGGCCTCGACCCCCGGCAGCGCGTCCACCCGGTCCATCAGCGCCTGGTAGAACGCCGCCCGGTCCTTGTCCTCCGGGTACCTGGAATCCGGCAAGGAGACCTGGAGCGTCATGACCCCCGCGGGGTCGAACCCGGGGGCGACCCGCTGGAGGCCGACGAAGCTCCGGAGCAGCAGACCGGCGCCGACCAGCAGGACCACGGCCGCCGCCACCTCGGCGACGATCAACACGCTCCGCGCCCTGCGGGCCGTGCCGCCGCCCGCCTGCCCCCGGCCCCCCTCCTTGAGCGCGCCCTGGAGGTCCGCCTTCGACGCCTGGAGCGACGGCACCACGCCGAACACCAGCCCGGTCCCCAGCGCCAGGGCAAGGGTGAAGCCGAGCACCGTCGGGTCGACGCCGATGGCTGCGGCCCGCGGGATGTGGTCGGCGTTGAGCGCCACCAGCACCTTGGTGCCCCAGACCCCCAGGGCCAGCCCGAGGGCGCCTCCGCCGAGCCCGAGCAGGACGCTCTCGGTCAGGAACTGCCGGAGCAGCCGCCAGCGGCCGGCGCCGAGGGCGCTCCGTACCGCCACCTCCCGTTCCCGCGCCGCCATCCGGGCGAGCAACAGGTTGGCGACGTTGGCGCAAGCGATGAGCAGCACGATCCCGACCGTCGCCATGAGCACCAGGAGCGCCGGGCGGATGTCCTCCACCACCAGCTCGCGGAGCGGCAGCACGAGCACGCCCCAGCCCTTGTTCGAGTCCGGGTACTGCTTGGCCAGCCGCGCGGCGATGGTGTCCATCTCGCTCCGCGCTCCGTCCAGGGTGACCCCGTCGACCAGCCGCGCCACGACGCCCAGGAAGTGCGCGCCCCGGGGATCCTCTTCGAGGTCGATGGGCAACGGCACCCAGGCTTCGGTCTCCCGCCGCGGGAAGGCGAAGCCCTCCGGCATCACGCCGACGACCGTTCGCGGCTCGCCGTCCAGGGTGATGCGGCGCCCAAGGACGTCGCCCGCCGAGCCGAAGCGCCGGGCCCAGAGGTCGTGGGAGAGGACTACCACCTTCTCGGCGCCGGGCTGGTTCTCCACCTCCTCGAAGCCGCGCCCCAGCAGGGGCTTGACACCCAGGACGTCGAACAGGCCAGCGGTCACCGCGGCACCGCTCAGGCGCTCGGGGCTCGTGCCGGGGGCGGTCAGGTTGAGGCTGGAGCCGGTGAAGGCGGCCATCTCTTCGAAGGACCGGCTCTGCTCGCGCCAGTCGACGGCGTTGGGCAGCGAGGAGGAGAACCGGGGCCAACCCGCCTCCGGGTTGGTGTCGATCAGCATCACCAGCCGGTCGGGCCGCGGGTAGGGCAGCGGCTCGAGGAGCACCCCGTCGATGACGGAGAAGATCGCCGTGTTGGCACCGATGCCCAGGGCCAGGGCGACGAGGGCGGCGGCGGTGAGGGCCGGCGTGCGAGCGAGCGCGCGCAAGCCGAAGCGGAGGTCCTTCCAGAGGGTGGCCATGGAACGTCCTTTCCCGGGGGTTCGTCAGCGAGCTCTCCCCTCGGAACAACCAACGTACGCCCCGCCGAAAGGTTCCAGCTACCCGGTGCGCGGAGCCTTCAACCTGT
>Ga0210086_1000077_pt1 | contig 59005 bp, 59 predicted proteins | sample China_Galinas_PW_3_FD_184867 | JGI IMG/M metagenome (GOLD analysis project Ga0210086, IMG submission 184867) | Wetland microbial communities from San Francisco Bay, California, USA, that impact long-term carbon sequestration - China_Galinas_PWB_D2... | ecosystem: Environmental > Aquatic > Marine...
GACGAGCATCCTCACCCCCGTCGCCCCGACGGGATGTCCGCCGCCGATCAGCCCGCCGCTGGGGTTGATCGGCAACCGGCCGCCGATCCGGATGTCGCCGTTGTCCACCGCCTGCCACGACTGGCCAGGCGGCGTCAACCCGATGTGGTCGATCGCCAGATACTCGCTGGGCGTGAAGCAGTCGTGCACTTCGAACCCGTCGAGCTCGTCGAGTGTCACCCCCGCTCGCCCGAACGCGTCCTGCACGGTCGTCCGCACGTGCGGTAGCACGTAGGGGCTGCCCGCAGACCGGTCCAGCTTCTGCCGCAGGTCCAACCCGACCGTCGTATGGCCCCAGCCCAGGATCCGCGCCACCGGCCGGGCGTCGGGATGCGCCCGCAGGTAGTCGTCGGACACCAGCACCACGCCGGCGCCGCCGTCGGTCACCTGGCTGCAGTCGAATCGGCGCAACCGGCCCTCGATCACCGGGTTCGCCTCGGCGACATCAAGATCCGGGGACTGCCAGTCGCGGGTCTGCCCATTGGGGTTCTTGCGGGCGTTGCTGAAATTCAGCTCGGCGATCGCCCGCAGGTACGCCTCGTCCAGACCGTAGCGACGTTCGTACTCGTCGGCGATCTCGCTGAACATGGACGGCCACATGTATTTCGCGCCGTCCCCTTCGTGCCCGATCCACGCTGCGGCCCCGAGGTAGCGCGTCGCGGTGTCCCCCGGCACCGTCTTCTCCAGTTCGACGCCGACGACCAGAGCACTCGAGTAGGCCCCAGACCGCAAGTCGGCGATCGCGGCCAGCACTGCTGCGCTGCCCGACGCGCAGGCCGCCTCGTGCCGTGTCGCCGGCACGCCCCACAAGTCCGGGCAGACGGTCGCGGGCATCGCACCCAGGTGCCCCTGCCCGGCGAACAGCTCACCGAACGCGTTGCCGAGGTGCACCACCTCGACGTCGCCGGTGTGCGCCGACGCCAGCGTGCGCCGCACCACCTCGTCGGTCAGATCGGCGAAGTCCAGGCCCTCCCGGGTGAAGTTGCGTGCGAAGTCGCTCTGGTAGCCCCCGAGCAGCCACACTTCTGTCATGGCCCGCACGCTACTCCTCCGGTCAGTCGCCCGACGCCTTCTCCTTCTGCTGTGTGCATTGCTTGTCGGTTGCGGGGCACTGCCGCTCCCGCCGCCGGCCGCGCCGCCCGGGAAGTAGCTGCCGTGGCGCGCAAGGTGTTATTCATCGTCAACGACCCGGTGGCGACGGCCGGAATGCTCACAGAAGCGTTTGCCGGCAACGGATTCGACGTGCAAACGTTCGAGGTGGTGCCCTGGTCGCGGGTCCACGATCTCAAGGTAGACGTGACGTTTCCCGAGCCGGCGGGCTACGACGTCATCGTGGCTCTGGGTGCCCGCTGGCCGGTGTACAGCGGGCTGCCCTGGGTGGCCGCGGAGATCCGGTTCGTGCGCGACGCACTCTCGGCAGGCGCCGCAGTGCTCGGCGTGTGCTTCGGCGGCCAACTGCTCGCCGTTGCCCACGGCGGCACCGTAACCCGCTCGGCGGCACCGGAATTGGGTTGGTTCGACCTCGACACCGAGGACCCTGCACTTGTGCCGGGCGGTCCGTGGTTCCAGTGGCACTTCGATCGCTGGACGTTACCGCCCGGCGCCACGGAGATCGCCCGCACCGCCGCGGCGTCGCAGGCGTTCCTGCTCGGCCACAGCCTGGCGTTGCAGTTTCATCCGGAGCTGGACCAGGCGCTGCTAGCGCGCTGGATCGCCGACGACCGCGACCGCGACATCGAGAATCTCGGCGTCGGCGAGGATGACTTACTCAGGCGCACAGCCGAACTCGAGTCCGATGCCAAGCGCCGCGTGTACCAGCTGGTGCGTACGTTCATTTCCCGAGCTGATGGCGAAGGACGTCGCTGACGCTGGGCTGGCGGAACCGGTGACCCAGGTCGAGAAGCCGGTCAGGCGTGACCCGCTGGTTCGCCTCGGCGAGTTCGCGAACGCCGTCGGCACCGAGCAGCAATCGCGGCCCGATCGTCGGTACCGGCAGCAGCGCTGGCCGGTGCAGGACCCCGGCGAGGGCCTTGGTGTACTCGCTGTTGCGAACAGGCTGCGGCGCAACGGCATTCACCGGACCGGTCAACCTGTCGTCCCACAGCGCGCGGTGGTAGACGTCCACCAGGTCGTCGATGCCGATCCACGACATCCGCTGCCGGCCGCTGCCCAGCCGGCCGCCCAGCCCCGCGGCGAACAGTGGCCGTAGTAGCCGCAGCGTCCCGCCCCTGGCAGCCTGCACGATCCCGGTGCGCACCGCGACCACGCGCAGCCCCGCCCCCTCGGCCGGTGCCGTTGCCGCCTCCCAGTCGGCCACGACGTCGGCGAGGAACCCCTCCCCGCGCCCGCTGTGCTCGGTCAGCACATCGTCGCCGCGGTCGAACCCGTAGTAGCCGATGGCCGATGCGGTGACGAACACCGACGGGCCGCCGTCGGCGTCGGCCGCCGCCTTGGCGAGCCGACGAGTGGGCTCGATGCGGCTGTCTCGGATGTCACGCTTGTGCGCCGACGTGAACCGCCCGGCGATCGACTCGCCCGCGAGGTGGATCACCGCGTCGACACCGTTGAGCAGGTCGGACGCCGGGTTGGCCGGGTCCCAGTACCGTTGGTCGCGGCCTCGGGCCAGCCGGCGCACCAGCCGGATCACCCGGTGCCCGCCGCTGGTCAGGAACGCCGACAGCGCCGAGCCGACCAGCCCCGACGCGCCGCTGATCGCGACCACCTGCGGGGCGGTTCCCCGCTCGGCCGCCAGTCGGTGTGCGGCCAGGTCGTCGGCCAGCTGACGGTGCCGGTAGACGAACATCGAGCGCAGCGCCGCCGCGGGCACTGGGGTGTCGACGTGGTCGCGCATCCTGGTCTTGCCCGGGCCGGCGTAGCCGAACTCGTGCGTGTGCCGCCACCACCCGAAGCGGAGCTCGTCGACGAACCGGCGTCCGGCCACGTAACCCGACGGGTCATGCTGGGCCACCCAGTGCAGGCCCGCGGGCAGCCCCAGCACCGCCCGCCCGTCGGCCAATGAGCCGGTTTCGGAGATCACCGTCAGCGGTTGCCACGGCGGCAGCAGCCGCGGCATCGCGCCGGGCATGGTGTGCCAGATGAACACGTCGGACTGCGGGTGCGAGATCACGGTCGAGTAGTCGATGCCCATATCGGAGATTCGATGCCGAACGCCCTTCGGATTGGAGGACACTGGAACCGGAGGAGCGCAATGCGAGGAGGCACGTTCGCCGACCGCCGGGACGCCGGCGTGGTCCTCGCCGACGCGCTGGCAGGGTATCGCGGCGCTTCCGACCTGCTGGTGCTCGGCTTGCCCCGCGGCGGTGTGCCCGTGGCGTGGGAGGTGGCCGCCGCGCTGCACGCCCCGCTGGACGTGTTGGTCGTCCGCAAGCTCGGCGCGCCCCGCTGGGAAGAATTGGCCGTGGGGGCGATCGCGAGCGGCGGCCTGGTGGTCCGCAACGACGACGTGGTGCGCAGCCTGCGGATCAGCGACGAGCAGCTTCAGCAGGTGATCGACCGGGAAGCCGCGGAGTTGGCCCGCCGAGAGCAGGCCTACCGCGGCGGGCGGCCACCGATCGATCTCGCCGGAAAGACGGTGATCCTGGTCGACGACGGGATCGCCACCGGGGCGAGCATGCTGGCGGCGATCCGGGCGATTCGCGTGGCCGGTCCGGCGAAGATCGTCGTCGCTGTCCCGGTGGCGCCGCCGTCGGCGTGCCGCCAACTCGCCGACGCCGCCGACGACGTCGTGTCCGTATGGGTGCCGCCGTCGTTCATGGCGGTCGGCGAGTACTACCGCGACTTCCGCCAGACCTCAGACGACGAGGTGCGAAAGCTGCTGGCCACGCCGACGCGCTGAGGTCAGCGCCCGGGATTCTCCTCGGCGGCGCCGTCCTCGGCTGACTCCGGCTCGATTGACTCGGGCTCGATTGACTCGGGCTCGGATACCTCGTCGGGGTACTCGGCGTCGAACTCTTCCTTCTCGTCCGTCTCGGCCTCGTCCGTCTCGGCGCGCTCTTCGTCTGCAGAGTCAGCCGCCGGCGTGGCGTCGCGTTTCTGCCGCTCCCGCAGCGCGTCGATGATCAACAGGATCACGCCGATCACGCTGGCGCCGATGCAGACCCAGGCGATGACTTCGTTGCTGGTGACCACCGCGGTCACCAGCGCGGCGAGGCCGATCACGGCCATCACCAGTGCGACGATCAGCATGATCAGCCTTGGCTAGTTGTTGCCCCTGTTGTACTGGTTGAACGCGCCGCTCTCGCTGTTGGCGCTGGAGTCGACGGGGGCAGCGGACCCGCGCTGGCCGAGCTCTTCGAGCTGCGATTCCAGGTACGTCTTCAGCCGGGTCCGGTATTCCCGCTCGAAGGTGCGCAGTTGCTCGAGGCGTCCCTCCAGCACGGTGCGCTGCTGGTTGATGGTGCCCATGATCTCGGAGTGCTTGCGCTCCGCGTCGCCCTGTAGCGCGTCGGCCTTCTCCTGGGCCTGGCGCAGCTGCGTTTCCGAGCGCATCTGCGCGTCGCCGAGCATCGCGTCGGCACGCTGGCGCGCCTCGGTGACCGTGGTCTCCGCGGTGTGCCGGGCCTCGGACATGATCGAGTCCGCGTTCGCCCGCGCATCGGCGAGCAACTTGTCGGCCTCGGCCTTGGCGGTGCCCGTCAGCCGGTCGGCGGTGTCCTGCGCCAGCGCGAGCACTCGCGCGGCCTTCAGGTGCGACTCTTCGTCGACGGGACCGGACGCCTGCGCCGGTGCGGGCGGCGCCTCGTATACATGCTGCTGCGGTGGCGGCTCCGGGGGCTGCTCGTACATCGGGATGGCCTCAGTGGGAGCGGCAGCGGCCCCCGACCGCGCTCCCCCGAGCTCGCCTTCGAGCTCGCCGACGCGCTGCCGCAGATCGGTGTTCTCCTCGATCAGTCGCGTAAGCTCGGCCTCAACGAGATCGAGGAACGCATCCACCTCGTCCTCGTTGTAGCCGCGTTTTCCGATCGGTGGCTTGCTGAACGCGACGTTGTGGACGTCGGCGGGCGTTAGCGGCATTTTCTGCCCCCTCGAGTTATTGACGGTCGAAGCTGATGTTGGAGTGTAAACCGTGTGGTTGCCCGTACTGTAACTGGCGTCCATCCTGTCACACCAGAACCGCCTGTCGCCGGTCACCAGAATATTAAGAAGTAATTTCAATCATCGGCGGTTAAAGCGTCGTCGTGCCGTATTTCCAGGCCACTTGCATCCCAATGAAGGCCACCAGAAGCAGCACCATGATCGACAAATCGAACCGGACTGCGCCGATTGTCAGTTGAGGAATGATACGGCGCAACAACTTAACGGGCGGATCGGTAATCGTGAGGATGATTTCCAGCATCACCACCGTGACGCCCCGCGGGCGCCAATCCCGGCTGAACGAGCGGATGAACTCGATCACCACCCGGGCGATCAGCAGCAGCCAGAAGACAAACAGCGCGAAGCCCAAGATATCGAAGAACAGCCGCAACTGGCCCGACCTCACTAGCGATGTAGACGACAGCACCCGCAGCGCGGGGGCATTGCCAGCCTACCGATGCGTCACTGGTAGGCGTAAAAGCCGGCTTCGGCGATGCGGCGGCGCTCCTCGGCGGTGACGTCGATGTCGGCCGGTGACAGCAGGAAAACCTTGGTGGCCACCTTGTCGAACGAGCCACGCAGCGCGAACGCCAGACCGGCGGCGAAGTCCACCAGTCGCTTGGCGTCGGCGTTGTCCATGGTGACCAGGTCGATGATCACCGGCGTGCCGTCGCGGAAGCGCTCACCGATGGTGCGGGCCTCGCTGTAGTCCTTCGGGCGCAGCGTGGTGATCTTCGACAGCGGGCTGCCCTCTTCGAACAGCATCGTCATCCGGCGCGGGTCCATCGCCAGCGAGCCGCGGGTGGCGCCGCGCAGTGATCCGAACCGCGGCCGGCTCAGCTCAGGGCGCTCGTAGTCGCGGGACCGCAGCCGGGACTCGTACCGCGGCTCGTCGTAGCCGCCCCGGTAGCCGGGCGGATAGTCGTCGGGGTCGCCGTCGTCGTAGTCGCGATCGCGCCCGCCCAACCGGTCGTCGTAGCGGCGGCTGGGCCGCTCATAGCCGTCGTCTCCGTCGTCGAATCGAACACCGTGGGAGCGGCGGTAGCCGCGGTTGCGGCCGGCCTCGTCGTCGTCGTCGTAGTACTCGTCGTCGTAGTCGTCCATCGGCGCCATGCCGAAGTAGGCCTTGACCTTGTGCAGCGTACTCATCGGTGACCCTTTCGGGAGCAGGTGGCTTGATGAAGATGTGACAGGAGTGACTACTCAGGGTGACGTTAGCGGTCGCCGTCCCAACAACGCGGTACCGACACGCACACAGGTGGACCCATGTTTGATTGCGGCTTCGAGATCGTCCGACATTCCGGCCGACAGTCGAGCCGCTTCAGGATGGTTGGCGAGTACCCGCAGGTGCTCCTCCCGTAACCGCGCGAACGCCTGCTCGGGGTCGGCGTCGCGCGGCGGAACGGCCATCAGCCCGACCAGCGACAGGCCGTCGGCGCCGGCCACCCGGTCGCAGAGCTCGTCCACCAACGCCGGGCTGCGCGCGTCCACACCGCCCCGCGTCGGGTCGCCGTCGAGGCTGAGCTGCACGAAGACCCGAAGCGGCTCGGCGCGCCGGCTGTCGTCGAGCGCGGCGGCGACGGCACGATCGAGCGCGGCGACCAGGCGCGTGCTATCGACGGAATGGGCGGCGTACGCCCACTTGGCGATGGACCGTGCCTTGTTTCGCTGGATTTGTCCGACCATGTGCCAGTGCACCGATGGCCCGACGAGCGCGACCACCTCCGCGGATTTGGCGGCGGCTTCTTGTTCGCGAGACTCGCCAAAAGAGCGACAGCCGAGCCGCACCAGGAAAGCGACGTCGGAGGCCGGAAAGAATTTCGTGACGGGCAGCAGCTCGATTTCTGACGCATTGCGGTTGGCCGCGGCTGCGACGTCCGCAATTCGCGCGCGGACCGCCGCCAATGCTTTCGCCAGTTGCTCTTCGCGCGAGCGCTCATCGGCCGCCGATTGCCGTTTGCGCTCGTATGGCGAAGTCATTCCATCCATATGAGCGAGGCCAGCCGACCTGTCGGCGCATCCCGGCGGTGACTGAACAAGCTCGAGTCCTCGACCGTGCAACGCGGGTCGACGTCGACGGCTCGCACGCCCAACGTCGTTAGCTGACGGGCGATTCCGGCCCGCAGGTCCAGCGCGGCGGTCCCGCGACGGCTGGTGGTGCGGCTGCCGGGCAACGCTGCTTCGACCTCGGCCGCCATCTCCTCGGGCACCTCGTAGTTGGGGCCGCTGACCGCAGGGCCGAGCAGCACCGACACGTTCTCGGGCGCGGCGCCGGCGGCTTGCATCGCCTTCAGTGTCCGCGCCACCACGCCGCGCTGGGCGCCGACCCGGCCGGCGTGCACCGCCGCCACCACGCCCGCTCGGGCGTCGGCCATCAGCACCGGCACGCAGTCGGCGGTGATCACCGCCAGAGCCAGCCGCGGTGTCGTCGTCACCAGCGCGTCGGTGTCGTCGACCGCGGTGTCGCGTGGGCCGTCCACCCTGACGACCCGGTCGCCGTGCGCCTGGTTCATCCAGATCACGTGGTCCCCGTCGAGCCCGACCACCGCGGCGAGGCGTTTGCGGTTAGCCGCCACCGCCTCCGGCTCATCGCCGACGTGGTCGCCGAGGTTGAACGTGTCGAAGGGCGGCTTGGACACGCCGCCGCCGCGGGTGGTGGTTACGCGCCGGATACGGTGCCCGATGTCGCCGGTCCTGCGGCTCCAATCACTCACGCAGTCCAGTATCTAGCCCTATCTAGCGGCGCATGAACGGCGGCACGTCCACGTCGTCATCGTCAATACCACCGCCATCGCCGCCGATACGCACGGTCGAGCCGTTGGTGTGCACCGGCACGCTGGCCGCGTCGCCCGGTTCGAACAACGTCGACGTGACCTTCCCGGCGGTGCCGGCGGCCACCTTGGCGCCCGCGCCGACCACCGGCTTGGTTCTGGCGCTGGCCGCGTCGAAGCCCGCCGCGATGACGGTGACGCGCACCTCGTCGCCCAGCGAGTCGTCGATCACCGTACCGAAGATGATGTTGGCGTCCGGGTGGGCAGCCTCCTGCACCAGCGACGCTGCCTCGTTGATCTCGAACAAACCCAGGTCACTGCCGCCCGCGATCGACATCAGCACACCCTGCGCGCCTTCCATCGACGCCTCGAGCAGCGGCGAATTGATCGCTACCTCAGCGGCTTTCAACGCGCGGCCATCACCGCGCGACGAGCCGATGCCCATCAGCGCCGTGCCGGCTCCGCTCATGATGCCCTTGACGTCGGCGAAGTCGACGTTGATCAGGCCCGGCGTGGTGATCAGGTCGGTGATCCCCTGCACACCATTGAGAAGTACCTCGTCGGCGCTGCGGAAGGCGTCCATCAGCGACACGTGCGCGTCGCCCATCTGCAGCAGGCGGTCGTTGGGGATCACGATCAGCGTGTCGCAGCTCTCCCGCAGCGCAGCGATCCCGGTCTCGGCCTGGGAGCCGCGGCGCTTGCCCTCGAACGAGAACGGCCGGGTGACGACGCCGACGGTCAGCGCGCCGAGCTTGCGGGCGATGCTGGCCACGACGGGCGCGCCGCCGGTACCCGTGCCGCCACCCTCGCCGGCGGTGACGAACACCATGTCGGCGCCGCGCAGCAGCTCTTCGATCTCGTCCTTGGCGTCTTCGGCCGCCTTCCGGCCGACCTCGGGGTCCGCGCCGGCGCCCAGCCCGCGGGTGGAGTCACGACCGACGTCGAGCTTGACGTCGGCATCGCTCATCAGCAGCGCCTGCGCGTCGGTGTTGATGGCAATGAACTCGACGCCCTTGAGCCCTTGCTCGATCATCCGGTTCACGGCGTTCACGCCGCCGCCGCCGATGCCGACGACTTTGATGACGGCGAGGTAGTTGTGCGGAGGGGTCATCGGTCGCCTTCCTGTAAAACCCTCAACCTCAACCATAGGCTTAGAGTTATGTCAAGTAGTTCCGCGCAACCAGAACGGTATGGGCAGGTTGTGCGGTATCACCGCAGGCGCGCCGTGTCGCGGCGGGAAATTTCTATTTGACGGTCGGCAGGTCCGGGCTCGACACGTCATAGGTGTGTCCCGGTCGGGTCAGCAGAGCTGCCAGTTTCTCGGCCTTCTCATCTGTCCGGTCGTTGGTCCCCCAGATCACTACGCGCCCGTCGGCCAACGTCAGCGTGATCGACGCGACCGACGGCGCCGCGACGCGGCCGACCTGGCCGGCGACCTCGGGGCGCAGAGCCGTCAGGACCGCAAGTGCGGCCTTGGTGGGCGGGTCGTTCGGGCCGGGATCGTCGACATCGAGGTACGGCACGCCGGGCGGTGGCGGCGCGGTTGCGAAGTCGACGCCGTCGCGGTCGAACAGGTGGGTGCCATCGGGCATGTCCCTGACGGCCACCGGAATTCGCTCGGCGACGGTGACCCGCAGCGACGACGGGTACTCGCGCTGCACCCGCACCGAGGCCACCCGGCTGATGCCCGCGACCCGGTTCGCCACCTTGTCGGTGTCGACTTGCAGCAGCGGCGTGCCGATGGGCACGGCCACCGCAGTGACCACCTCGTCGCGGGGAATCGCCTCCAAACCCCCGATGACGAGGCTGCGGACCGACATCACCGGGGTGAAGTACAGCACCAGCCCGAGGCACACGGAGATGACCGTCAGCACGGCGGCCCACGTCAGCACCTTCAGTCCCCGAACGACGCCTCGGTTAGGGGGTTTCGGCGCGGTCACCGAAGCCGTGGCGTTGCGCTTGGCCTCGCGGCGGGCCTCTTCGATCGCCCGGGCGCGCGCGGCGGCCTCCCGGCGTTGTTCACGTTCGCGGCGGGCGCGCCGACGCGGGCCCTCGAATCCCTCCTCAGCGGCAGGTGCCCCAGCTTCGGGTTCTTCAGGTTCGTCCTGGACCTCCCCGGGCAGCGGCTCGGTCATCCGCGCATCACCCCCGAGCCACCCGGGGCGCTGCGATTGGCCTTGACCTGTAACGACGTCAGGATCTCCGGACCGAGCATCGTGATGTCGCCGGCGCCCATCGTCACCACCACGTCGCCGGGCGCCGCAACTTCGGCCACCCGGTCGGGCACCGCGGAGAAGTCGGGCAGGTAGGACACGGGCACGCTGACGTGCTCGGCGACCAGCGCGCCGCTCACCCCGGCCATCGGTTGTTCCCGCGCGCCGTAGACGTCGAGCACGAAAACGAGGTCGGCGCTATCCAGCGCACGGCCGAAGTCACGTGCGAAAAGCTCTGTGCGCGAATACAAGTGCGGCTGAAACACCGCGATCGCGCGGCCGCCGCGATCGGCTGCGCGCGGTGCCTGCTCGATCAGGGTGCGCACCGCGGTCAGCGTGGCGCGGACCTCGGTCGGATGGTGCGCGTAGTCGTCGTACACCCGAACCGAGTCGGCCATGCCGACGAGGTCGAACCGGCGCCGCACCCCTTCGAAACCGGCCAGCCCGTCTAGCACGCATTCCGGTTCGGCGCCGGCCTCCACCGCCGCCAGCAGCGCGCCCAGCGCATTGAGGGCCATGTGGTGACCCGGCACCGACAGGCGCATCACCCGCGGCAGCGCCTCGCCGGCCAACTGCACGTGCGCGACCGCGCCGGTGCCCTGCTGCTCCCAGCTCAGCAGCCGGCCCGCCATCTCGGGTTTTTCACCGCTGCCGTACGCACGCACCCGTACGCCTCGGCTCGCGGCGCGCTCGGCCAGCGCCGCCGCACCCGGATCGTCGACGCAGGCCACCAACACGCCGCCGGGGGCCACCCGGTCCGCGAACTCGTCGAACACCGCGGTGTATGCCTGCGCGCTGCCGAAGAAGTCCAAGTGGTCCACGTCGATGTTGGTCACCACCGCGACATCGGGTGCGTACTCCAGCAGTGAGCCGTCGCTTTCGTCGGCTTCGGCGACGAAATACTCACCGCTGCCGTGGTGCGCGTTGGTGCCGGCTTCGCCGAGATCGCCGCCGACCGCGAACGAGGGGTCCAGCCCGCAGTGCTGCAGCGCGACGATCAGCATCGACGTCGTCGAGGTCTTGCCGTGCGTGCCGCTGACGGCCAGCGTGCGGTATCCGCTCATCAGCTTGGCCAGCACCCACGGGCGCAGCAGCACCGGGATGCCGCGGCGACGGGCCTCGACGAGTTCGGGATTGTCCTTCGGAATCGCCGCGTGGGTGGTGACCACCACGGTCGGTCCGCCGGGCAGCAGGTCCAGCCACGACGGGTCGTGCCCGACGCGAACCTCCGCGCCGCGAGCGCGCAACGCGAACACCCCGCGTGACTCCTTGGCGTCGGACCCCGACACCTGCGCGCCGCGGTCGAGCAGGATGCGGGCGACGCCGGACATGCCGGCCCCGCCGATGCCGACCATGTGGACTCTGGCCAGCTCGGGTGGCAGCGGCTGCGGGGTCATCGCCGCTTCTCTCGGGCTTCCCGCGCGACGTCGAGCGCCACCTGCGCCACTCGCCGCGCGGCGTCGCGATGGCCCGCCAGCGCCGCGGCGGTCGTCATCGCGGCGAGTCTCGGCCCGTCGGCGAGCAGGCCCGCGACGGTGTGTGCGACGAAGTCCGGGGTCAGGTCCTTGTCGTCCACCAGCAGGCCGCCGCCGGCGTTGACCACCGGCAGTGCGTTCAGGCGCTGTTCGCCGTTGCCGATCGGCAGCGGCACGTAGACGGCCGGCAGCCCGACCGCGGACACCTCGGCCACGGTCATCGCACCCGACCGGCAGATCGCCAAGTCGGCGGCCGCGTAGGCAAGGTCCATCCGGTCCAAATACGGCACCGCGACGTACGGCGGATCGTTGCGTTCCGGCTCGGGCAAGTCCAGGCGATTCTTCGGCCCGTGCGCGTGCAGCACCGAAATACGCTGTTTTGCAAGCTGTTTCGCGGCAGGGGCGACGGCGCGATTGATCGATGCGGCACCCTGCGAGCCGCCGAACACCAGCAGCACCAACGCGTCGTCGGCGAACCCGAAATACTCGCGCGCCTGCGCGCGCGTCGCGATGCGGTCCAGCCCCGTGATCGTCGACCGCACCGGTACGCCCACGACCTCGGCGCCGCGCAGCCCGGAGTCGGGCACCGCCGACAACACCCGCTGGGCGCGGCGGGCACCGACCCGGTTGGACAGGCCCGCGCTGGCGTTGGCCTCGTGGATCACGACCGGGACGCGCTTTCCGCGGGCGGCCAGATAGGCCGGCAGCGCCACATAGCCGCCGAAGCCGACGATCACGTCGGCGGAGACGTCGTCGAGCACCGCGCGCGTCTGGCGCACCGCCCGGCGCACCCGCAGGGGCAGCCGCACCAGGTCGCGGTTGGGCTTGCGCGGCAGCGGAACGGGCGTGATGAGCTCGAGGTGATAGCCGCGCTCGGGAACGAGGCGGGTCTCCAGCCCGCGTGCAGTCCCGAGTGCGGTGATCCGCACGCGGGGATCCAGCGCGGTCAGCGCGTCGGCGACCGCCATCGCGGGCTCGACGTGGCCGGCGGTGCCGCCGCCGGCGAGCACGACAGAGATCGGCGCCGCGTGGGGACCGGACACGCGATCTTCTGTGCCTGTCCGCTCGTCGCGCACGCGCTCATCGCAATTCACTCGTAGTGATGTCCTCTGCTCGTCACGCACGCGCTCATCGGTGCTCGTCTGCCCTTCGCGCGAGCGCTCATCGGCGCTTTTCCAGAGCCCTGGTCCGCGCACCTCCGCTCCTGCCGGTGCGAGGCTGGCCGACTCTATGATGCCTTGACTCCCGCCCCGCACCGGCCCCGACCGGGGACTTGCGCGATGTGTCGCGGGACTTCTTCGGCTTGGCCTTCGGCTTCGGCTTCGGCTTCGTGTTCTCGGGAGCGGGCCGTGACCGCATGCGGTCGCGCAACGCCTCGGTACGCGTGGGCACGTAGGGCGCAGGCAGAGACAGGCGCAGCAGCCGGTTCACCTTGTCGTCGCGGCCCGCCCGCAGCGCGGCCACCGCCTCGGGCTCGTGGCGCGCCGCGTTGGCGATCATGCCCATGATGAAAAGCGTTGTGGCCGTGGATGTTCCACCTGCTGAAATCAGCGGCAGCTGCAGGCCGGTGACGGGCAGCAGCCCGATCACGTAGCCGACGTTGATGAACGCCTGGCCCAGCACCCACATCGTTACCGTGGCACACAGCAGCCGCAGGAACGGGTCGGCCGAGCGGCGCGCCACCCGCATCCCGGTGTAGGCGAACAAGCCGAACAAGCACAGCAGTCCGAACGCGCCGACATACCCGAGCTCCTCGCCGATGATCGCGAAGATGAAGTCGTTGTGCGCGTTGGGCAGATAGCTCCACTTCGCGGTGCCCTGGCCGAGCCCGTCGCCGAACACACCGCCGTTGGCCAGCGCGAACTTAGCCTGCCGCGCCTGGTAGCCGGAGTCCTGCGGGTCGGCGCCGGGATTCAGCCAGGACCGCACCCGGTCGGAGCGGTAGCCCTCGGAGACCGCCAGGACGGCTCCGGCGGAGATGGCGGCGAACAGCGAGCTCAAGAACACCCGCAGCGGCAGGCCGCCGTACCACAGCAGCCCGAGCAGGATGATCGCCAGCGACACCGTCTGCCCGAGGTCGGGCTGGGCGACGATCAGGCCGAGCGCGATCACCGCCGCCGGCACCAGCGGGACCAGCATCTCGCGCAATGACGCCCGCTCCATCCGGCGGGCGGCCAACAGGTGCGCGCCCCAGATCGCGAACGCGATCTTGGCCACTTCGGAAGGTTGCATCGAGAAGCCGGCGATGACGAACCAACCGCGAGAGCCGTTGGACTCCTTGCCGATTCCTGGCACCAGCACCAGCACCAGCAGAAATATCGTGAACGCGAACGAGAACGACGCGGTGCGGCGCATCACCCGCACCGGAACCCGCAGCGCGACGTAGAACCCGGCGAGGCCGATGAGGGTCCACAGCAGCTGGCGCCCGAAGATGATCCACGGCGAGCCGTCGTCGTCGTAGGACCGCACGCCCGACGCCGACAAAACCATGATCAGCCCGAGCGTGGTCAGCAGCGCGACCACGGCAATGACGAGGTGAAACGACGTCATCGGGCGGCCCAGCCAGGTGCCGACCCTGGTGCGGGCGGGTTCCTGCGCGGAGTCCTCGCCCCGGCGCCGAAGCCGGGCCAGCATGGTTCGCATCGCCACTACCGGGTCGTGCCGCGCACCGCGGCAGCGAATGTATCGCCGCGATGGGCATAGCCGCTGAACTGGTCGAACGACGCGCCGGCGGGGGCCAGCAACACGGTGTCGCCGGGCCGTGCCAGCCGGCGGGCCGCGTCGACGACCTCAACCATCACTCTTTCCCCAATAGACACTTGAGCATCACTAGCCCCATGCACCACAGCATCGTCCCCTGCCGTGACCTCCACGACCGGGACATCCGGGGCGTGTCGCGATAACGCGTTGGCAACTGCCGCCCGGTCCCGGCCCACCAACACCACCGCGACCAGCCGGTTCGCCACCTGGCGCACCATCTCGTCCACCGACGCGCCCTTGAGCAGTCCGCCCGCCACCCACACCACCCGCGGGTAGGCCGCGATGGACGCTTGCGCCGCATGAGGATTGGTGGCTTTGGAGTCGTCGACATAGGCGACCCCGTCCACCACCGCGACCACCTGGGCGCGGTGCGGTGCCACCCGGAACGACGCCAGCGCGTCGGCGATCGCATCAGCGGGCACGTCCACCGCACGGGCAAGCGCGGCCGCGGCGAGCGCGTCCAGCACGCCGACCGGCCCGGGCACCGGGACCGTCGAGGCGGCAGTCAGTGACATCCCGTTCGCGAACGCCCGGTCCACCAGCACCCCGTCGTGAACTCCGAGTTCACCCTGCGCGGGTTCGCCCAGCCGGAAGCCGACCCGCAGCGCCGCCGGCGCGTCGGCCAGCAGCCTGGCGGCCACCGGATCGTCGACGCCGGCGACCGCGACCCGCCCGGTGAGCGCTCTTGCCTTTGCGGCGGCGTAATGAGCGAACGAGCCGTGCCAGTCGAGGTGGTCCTCGGCGACGTTGAGCACCGCCCCCACGTCCGGTCGCAACGACGGCGCCCAGTGCAGCTGGAAGCTGGACAGCTCGACCGCAAGCAGCTCGGCGGGCTCGTCGAGCATGTCGAGCACCGGGCTGCCGATGTTGCCGCACAGCACGCTGCGGAGCCCGGCGGCCAGCAGCATGCCGTGCAGCATCGACGTGGTGGTGGTCTTGCCGTTGGTGCCCGTCACCACGAGCCAGCGCCGGGGCGGCCCGAACCGTCCCGACATGTCCAGGCGCCACGCCAGCTCGACGTCGCCCCAGACCGGCACGCCGGCGGCGACCGCGGCGGCCAGCGCCGGCGCCGTCGGCGAGAACCCGGGGCTGGTGATCACGAGGTCGAAGTCGCCGACGCGCGCCGCCGCGTCAGCAGTGCCGACGACGGTGGCCGGCTCGGCCAGCCGCTGCAGCGCTTTCGGGTCGTCGTCGCAGATGAACAGCCGCACGCCCATCGGCGCGAGCACGGCGCTGACCGACCGGCCGGTGATGCCGGCGCCGGTCACCAGGACGCGCGCGCCGGCGGCCACGGGTTCCATCTCAGTCACCGATCGCCGCGAGCCATTCGCCGTAGAACAGCGCCACGCCCAGGCCGCAGGCGATCGCGGTCAGCAGCCAGAATCGAATGATCACAGTGGTTTCCGCCCACCCGACCAGCTCGAAATGGTGGTGAAACGGCGCCATTCGGAACACCCGGCGCCCCGTGGTGCGAAACGCCAGGATCTGCAACACCACCGAGGTGATCTCGGCGACGAACAATGCTCCCAGCACCACCGCCAGAAGCTCGGTGCGGCTGGTCACCGACAACCCGGCGATGATGCCGCCCAGTGCGAGCGAGCCGGTGTCGCCCATGAAGATCTTCGCCGGAGCGGCATTCCACCACAGGAACCCGATGCACGCCCCCGCGGTGGCCGCCGCGATCAGCGCCAGATCCAGCGGATCGCGTACGTTGTAGCAGCCCAATCCGGGGTGCGTGGAGCATGCGTTGCGGTACTGCCAGAACGTGATGATCACGTACGCGGCGGTGACCATTGCCATGCAACCGGCGGCCAGCCCGTCGAGCCCGTCGGTGAAGTTCACCGCGTTCGACCAGGCGCTGACCAGCACGACGCAGAACAGCACGAACAGCGCCGGCACCAGCGTCACCGTCGCGATCTCGCGGACGTACGACAGCTGCGCCCCAGCCGGCGTTATCCCGTCGGCGTTGGGCAGGTGCAGTACCAGGATCCCGAACAGCACCGCGGCGACGATCTGCCCGACTGCCTTGGTGGTCTTGTTCAGCCCGAGGTTGCGTGCCTTGCGGACCTTGATCAGGTCATCGACGAACCCGACCGCGCCCAGCGCCGTGGCCAGTCCGAGGACCAGCAGCCCCGACGCCGAGGGACCGTTGCCGTCCAGCGCTAGACCGACGAGGTGGGTGCCCAGGTAGCCGGCCCAGATGCCCGCGACGATCGCCACCCCGCCCATCGACGGGGTGCCGCGCTTGTGCTTGTGGGTGGGCGGGCCGTCGGAACGGATCTCCTGGCCGAAGCCCTGCCGGGTGAACAGGTTGATCAACAGCGGCGTAAGCAGGATCGACACCGTCAGGGCGATGCCGACGGCGATGAGGATCTGCCTCATGTGGTCCTATCTCGGGCCAGCGACTCGGCCAGCGCGCCCAGCCCGGCCGCGTTCGACGCCTTGACCAACACGACGTCACCGGGCACCAGCTCGGAGCGGAGCAGAGCGAGCGCCGCGTCGGCGTCGTCGACCATGGTGACCGCGCCGCCCCACGAGCCCTCCATCACCGCTCCGTCATGCATGGCGCGCATCGACCTCCCGGTTCCGACGACGACGAGTCGAGAAACATCTAAGCGCACCGCCAGACGACCGGCTCGGTCGTGCTCTGAAATCGCGTCGTCGCCGAGTTCGGCCATCTCCCCCAGCACCGCCCAGCTGCGCCGCCTGCCTTGCGATGCCATCCACGCCAACGCCTGCAGCCCGGCACGCATCGAGTCGGGGTTGGCGTTGTAGGCGTCGTTGATCACCGTTACCCCGTCGGCACGCGTCGCCACCGCCATCCGGTGCGCCGACACCGGCCCCGCAGTTGCGAGGGCTGCCGCAACCTGGTCGCCGGTCGCGCCACATTCCAACGCGACCGCCGCCGCGCACAACGCGTTGGTGACCTGGTGCTCGCCGTGCACGGCCAGGTGCACCGGCATGTCCACATCGTCGGCACGAAGCCGAAACCGTGGCCGGGCCAACTCGTCGAGCGTGACGTCCTCGGCCCAGACGTCGGCATCCGACTCCCGGCTGACGCGCACGACCCGGGCCGCCGTCATCTCGGCCATCGCGGCCACCGCTGCGTCGTCGACGGTGAGGATGACCACACCTGACGGTGGAACTGCCTGTGGCAGTTCGGCTTTCGTTGCGGCAATGGCTTCGCGCGATCCGAATTCACCCAGATGCGCGGTACCGACGTTGAGGACGACGGCGACCGACGGCGGCGCGATCGCGGCCAGCTCGGCGATGTTGCCCGGATGGCGCGCCGACATCTCCAGCACCAGGAAGTCGGTGTCGGTGGTGGCGCGCAGCACCGTCCACGGGTGGCCGAGCTCGTTGTTGAACGACCCGGGCGGGGCCACCACCTCGCCCAGCGGGGCCAGCACGGCGGCGATTAGGTCCTTGGTCGAGGTCTTGCCCGACGAGCCCGTGATGCCGACGATCGTCAGCCCGCCGGCCACCAGTTCGGCTGCAACGAACGACGCGAGTCGGGCCAGCGCGGCCAGCACCGCGGCGCCGGACCCGTCGACGTCGTGCTCGAGCACGCCGGCGCCGGTATCGAGGGGCTCACTCGGTCTCACGACGATCGCAGGCACCCCGACGGGACGCGCTGCGAGTGCGGCGACGGCACCGGCTGCGACCGCCACCGCGGCGTGGTCGTGCCCGTCGGAGCGAGCGCCGGGCAGCGCCATGAACAGACCGCCGGGTGTGACCTTGCGCGAATCGAACTCGACGGTCCCGGTGACGTGCAGCCTCGCCGCGTCTGCGGTGGAGACGTCGGCCAGCTCGCCGCCGACGATCTCGGCGATCTGGGCGACGGTCAGGTCGATCACGGCGTGGAGGTTATCCCGGAGCCGCCCGGCCTGCGACATTCCACCCGAGTCAGCGCCGCGGCCAGTTCCTCGCGGTCGTCGAACGGGCGGGTGACTCCGTGAGCGGTCTGCCCGGTCTCGTGGCCCTTGCCCGCGACCAGCACGACGTCGCCGGGACGTGCCCAGGCCACCGCGTGGGCGATGGCCGCGCGCCGGTCACCGATCTCGAGGATCTGCGCGCCACTGTCCGCGTCTGCGGCACCGGCCAGGACGGCCGCGCGGATGGCCGCCGGATCCTCGCTGCGGGGGTTGTCGTCGGTCACGACGACGAGGTCGGCCCACTGGGCGACGATGCGGCCCATGGGGGTTCGCTTGCCCGGGTCGCGGTCGCCACCCGCACCGAACACCACCGCCAGCCGGCCGCTGGTCTGCTGGCACAGGCTTTCCAGCACCGCCTGCAGCGCGCCGGGCTTGTGCGCGTAGTCGACCAGCGCCATGAAGTTCTGCCCGCGGTCGACGGACTCCAGCCGTCCCGGCACCTGGGCGTCGGCCAGCCCGGGTGCCGCCTGCTCGGGCTTGACCCCGACGGCGCCCAGAAGGGCAAGGGCCAGAAGCGAATTCGTGACGTTGTAGCGGCCGGGCAGCCGAATGGCCACCTGATGGCGATGCCCCACGGGGTCGACGGCGACGAAGCGTTGGCCGCCGCCGGGTGCCACGTGGACCTCGACGGCCCGCCAATCCGCTTGTGCCCCTCCGCCGCTGACGGTGATCGGGTCGACCGCGCGGGCAGTCATCGCCCGCCCGGCGTCGTCGTCGACGCATACCACCGCCGTGGCGGCGCGTAGCGGTGAGGCGGCGTCGAAAAGCCTCGCCTTCGCGTCGAAGTAGTCCTGCATCGACGGGTGAAAGTCGAGGTGGTCGCGGGACAAATTCGTGAAGCCGGCCACCGCGAATCGCACGCCGTCGACGCGCCCGAGGGCCAGCGCGTGACTGGACACCTCCATCACCACGGTGTCCACCCGCCGTTGCACCATCTCGGCCAGCAGCGCCTGCAGCGCCGGAGCCTCGGGAGTGGTCAGCACACTGGGCTGGTCGGCCCCGTCGATGCGGATACCGACGGTTCCGATCAGCCCGGCATGCCGCCCTGCGGCCCGCAGCCCGGCCTCAATCAGGTACGTGGTGGTGGTCTTGCCGGACGTGCCGGTGACGCCGATGACCTGCAGCTGTGACGACGGGTCCCCGTGTACCAGGGCGGCTGCGGCGCCGAGCACCGACCGCGGTGCCGGGTGCACCAGCACCGGCACCGGCACCGGCACCGGCACGTCGACGGACAGCATGGCCGCTCCCGCCGGATCGGTCAGCACCGCAACGGCACCGGCCGCCACGGCCTCGGCGGCGAACTGGGCGCCGTGCGCATTGGACCCGGGCAGCGCCGCGAACAGGTCACCGGCCCGCGCGTCCTGCGCCCGCAACGTCACACCGGTGACGTCAACAGTGGCGTCGCCGGTGACGTCGGCCCCGATGCTCTCGGCCAGCGCGCGCAGGGTGACGGACACACCTGAAACCGTAGCGTCAGGCCTGCAACGTCAGCGGCGGCCCGGGATCGGGTGACAGCGGGACGTTCTCGCGCTGCAGCAGCCAGCTGGCGATGTTGTGGAACAACGGCGCCGCCGAGGACCCGGGCCGGCCGTCGGCGGCGCGGTGCGGGTTGTCCATCATGATGCCCACCACGTAGCGGGGGTCGTCGGTGGTGGTGATGCCCGCGAACGTCGTCCAGTAGACATCGCTGTAGTAGCACCCGCAGGCCGGGTTGATCTGCTGGGCGGTGCCGGTCTTGCCGCTGATCTGGTACCCCTCGACCGCGGCCTGCGGCCCGGTGCCCTGCTGGTATCCCATCGGATCGCGCTGCACCACCGCGCGCAGCATGTTGCGCACCGTCTGCGCTGTCTGCGGCGACACCACCGGGATACCGTCCGGCCGGGGCTCCGCGGTGCGCTTGCCGTCCGGGCCGACGACCGCGCGGACGATGCGCGGCGGCACCCGCACCCCGTCGTTGGCGATGGTCTGATACATCGCGGTCATCTGCAACAGGGTCACCGACAACCCTTGGCCGATCGGCAGATTGGAGAACGTCGACCCCGACCACTGGTCGATCGGCGGAACAATGCCGGCGCTCTCCCCAGGCAGCCCGACCCCGGTGCGCTGGCCCAGCCCGAACTTGGCGAGCATGTCCGCGTAGCGCTCCGGTCCGATGCGCTGCGCGAGCATCAGCGTGCCGACGTTGCTCGACTTACCGAAGACGCCCGTGGTGGTGTACGGCATCACGCCGTGCTCCCAGGCGTCGCTGACGGTGACGCCGCCCATGTTGATGGAGCCGGGCACGGACAGCACCTCGTCGGGGTTGCTCAGGCCGAACTCGATCACCGACGACGCGGTGACGATCTTGTTCACCGATCCCGGCTCGAACGGCGACGACACCGGGAGGTTGCCCAGCTGTCGGTCCTCCTGGCGACCGATGTCCTGGCTCGGGTCGAACGTGTTGTCGTTGGCCATCGCCAGCACTTCGCCGGTCTTCGCGTCCAGCACCACCGCGGCGACGCTGTTGGCGCCCGCGTTCCCCTTCGCAAGCTCCACCTGCTGCTGGACGTAAAACTGGATGTCATTGTCCAGCGTGAGCTCGACGGTGGACCCGTTGACCGCCATGTGCCGGTTGCGGTAGCTGCCGGGGATCACCACGCCGTCGGAGCCGCGGTCGTAGGTGATCGAGCCGTCGGTGCCGGCCAGGACGCCGTCCATCGCGTCTTCCAGCCCGAGCAGCCCGTGTCCGTCCCAGTCGATGCCGCCGACGACGTTGGCCGCCAGCGAGCCGCCCGGATACTGGCGGATGTCTTGGCGTTCGGCACCGACCTCCGGAAACTTCGTCGTGATCGCGGTGGCGACCGCGGGATCCACGGCGCGGGCGAGGTAGACGAACGTCTCGTTGCTCTGCAGCTTCTTGAGAACGGTGGTGGCGTCCGGGCGGTTGTTCAGCCGCTGGGCCACGCCCTTGGCGATCTCCATCAGCCGCTGCGCAGGCTCAGGCGCATCGGGCTTTTTCTTCTTCGCCTCGGCAAGCTCATCGCGGACCTTGACCGGCTGGAACGTCAGCGCCCGGGCTTGCGTGGTGAACGCGAGCTTCGCCCCGTTGCGGTCGACGATGCTGCCCCGCATCGCCTTCTCGACGTCGGTCACCTTCAGCTGGCTCGCGGCCTGTGCCCGCAGCTTCGCCGCACCGGGCACCTGCAGGTAGAACAACTGCACCGCGGCGGCGATCAGCAGCAAGAAGATCACTGCATTGCCGGCCCGATGCCGCGCGACGAACGACGCGCCCGAGGTGGTGGCCTGGACGATCGGGCGGATCCGGCGGTCCCGGGCGGAACGGGCCGTTCGCACCCGACCGGTCGACTTCCCCGCGTCCTTGCCGCGCCTCACGTCGGCGGAACGGCGGTCGGGACTGCCACAGTGTTCGATTGTTCCGGCGCCGGCTGCGCAGCCGGCGCATTTGGCGGCTGCGGCGCGTCGGGCGGCTGCGGCGCGTCGGGGGCCGGAGCCGCAGGGCCGGCGGCAGTCAACCCCGGAGCCGCAGGGCCGGCGACATTCAACCCCGGAGCCGCAGGGCCGGCGACATTCAACGCCGCCGGCGCGGGGCCTGGCAGCGGTCCGGTGGGTACCGGGATGGCGGGCGCGCGGACCAGCACCTCCGGACCGGCGGGGGGAAGCGCGCCCGTTGCCGGCGTCGCGCCCGGCGTGGGCGCCGGCCGGGTCACCATCACCGGAACCTCGGTGCGGTCGACCGGTACCGCCGGCGGCGTCGGGTCCGGCAGCGGGGTGTTCAGCGGCGGCGGCGGCGCGCCCTCGGCCGGTTTCGGTTCACCGACGACCACCCAGTTGCCGGCCGCGTCCTGCACCAGGTGCGCGGTGTCGCGTGACGGGATCATGCCGAGATTGCGCGCGGCCTCGGCCAATGCCGGCGCCGCTTGGGCTTCGAGCACCTCGCGTTCGAGGGATTCCTTCTGCTGGCTCAGCACCCGGTTGCGTTCACGCGCGTTGCCGAGCTGGTAGGACCGCTCAGCGGAGTCGGTCGACAGCCACAGCGTCAGCGCAAGCCCCAGCCCGAGCGACCCGATAACCAGCACCACGAACGGCACCTTCGCCACCAGTGTCTGTGGCCTCAGGTCGATTGAGGCCAGCCGCGCGATCAGCCGTTCGCGCAGTGGCTCGCGAACAGGCTTGGGCGCCTTGGCTTTCCGTGCCTTGGCCCGTGCCTTGGCCTGGCGCGTGCTGGTCGCCGGCCCCTGCCGGCGGATGGGCGTGGTCTGCGGACCGGACCGCGTCGGGCGCTTCGGCCGCGCCGATCGCCGGTCCACGACGGGTGTCTCGCGTCTGCTCGTCATGAATCACCCTTCTTCTCCAGGGCCCGCAGCCGTACCGACGCGCTGCGTGGATTGCGGTTCACCTCAGCGGCGCCGGCCTTCTCGGCGCCGCGTGTCAACGCCACGAATTGCGGCTGGTGGCCTGGCAATTCGACCGGCAAGCCCTGCGGGGTGCGAGACGAGGTCGCCTGGCCGAAGACGATCTTGACGATCCGGTCCTCCAGCGACTGGTAGGCCATCACGACGATGCGGCCGCCGGGCGCCAGGGCGTCCAGCGCGGCGGGCAATGCCCCGCGCAACGAGTCGAGCTCTCCGTTCACCGCGATGCGCAGCGCCTGGAATGTCCGCTTGGCCGGGTGCCCGCCGGTACGCCGCGCCGGGGCGGGGATGGCCTCGTACAGCAGCTCGACCAGTTCGGCGGTGCGACTAAACGGGCGCACCGCGCGACGACGAACGATCTGGCTGGCGATGCGCGGGGCGAAGCGCTCCTCGCCGAAGCTGCGCAGGATGTCGGCGAGCGCGGCCTCGTCATAGGTGTTGACGATGTCGGCCGCCGTCAGCTCCGCACCCGGATCCATCCGCATGTCCAGCGGCGCATCCACGGCATAGCTGAATCCACGCTCGGATCGATCCAGCTGCATGGAGGACACCCCGAGGTCGAACAACACCCCGGCCACGGGCCCGTCGACAGCACGGGCGATCGCGTCGTAGCGCGCTTTGACGACGACCACCCGGTCGGCGAATCGGGCCAACCGCTCACCTGCGGTCCACAGCGCATTCGGGTCGCGGTCGAGGCCGATCAACTTCAAGCCCTCGAACTCGGTGAGGAACCGCTCGGCGTGCCCGCCGGCGCCCAGGGTGGCGTCGACCAGCACTGCGCCCGAGCCGTCGGGGCTGCGGCGGGTGAGCGCGGGCCCCAGCAGCTCGACGCAGCGGTCAAGCAGGACTGGTATGTGGCCGGTCATCGATGAGCGCTCGCGCGAAGAGAAAAGAGCTTGCGCGCATGCATCCAGGTCCCTGTCCGATGACGCGAACCTGGCGTTGGGGAAGTACGCCAGGGTCGGATCGGGCAGAGGCCACGATGCACGGGCATGAGGCTCGGCCTCCGAATCAAATGATGTCGCGCAGAGTTTCATGGGTGGCCGAGGAGAAGTCGTCTTCGTGGGCCTGCTGGTAGTCCTGCCAGGCCTGCGCGTCCCAGATCTCCAGGTAGTCAACCGATCCCGTCACCACGCAGTCCTTGCTCAGGTTCGCATAGCGCCGGTGGTCGGCGGACAAGGTGATCCGGCCCTGCGCGTCCGGGTGTTGCTCGTCGGTCCCGGCCGCGAGGTAGCGCAGGAAGGCTCGCGCCTCCGGATCGCTTCGCGACGCGCTCGACGCCCGCCGCGCCATCTGTTCGAAGGTCTCCCGCGGGTAGACAGCCAGGCTGCGGTCTTGGCTCTTGGTGACCATCAACCCTCCTGCCAGCGCATCCCGGAACTTGGCGGGCAGCGTCAGCCGCCCCTTGTCGTCGAGCCTGGGCGTGTAGGTGCCGAGGAACACGTCGCGTCCTCCTGCCACGCCGTCGGAACCCTGGGAGCCCCGACATCCGCCACTTTACCCCACAATCCCCCACAATGCCCCCCATCGTAGCAATTCGGTGTGTGTCTTCACCACCCGTCCCCACGCGCAACAAAAAACGGGGCGACCCGTGAGGGTTGCCCCGTTAGAGCGAAATCAGGTCAGCCGTCGAAGCGGCGCCGGAAGCGGTCTTCCATCCTGCTGGTGAACGAGCCGCCGGACCCCTTGGCGCGGCGCTGCCGCCCACTGCCCGACGCCGACCGCTCGGCTGCCTTCGCCATCCGCGGGCCGGTGATCGCGAACACGACACCACCGAACATCACCAGGAATCCGAGCACCGAGAGAACCGGAAACCCAGCGACCATCGTGGCCTTGAATGCGACGCCCGAAACCAGCATGGCCAGCCCGATGACGAAAAGCGCAGTGCCTTGAATCCGCCGGCGCGTGCTGGGCGCGCGCAGCGCACCACCACGCACGCTCGATGCGAACTTGGGATCCTCGGCATACAGCGCGCTCTCGATCTCGTCGAGCATGCGCTGCTCATGATCGGAGAGTGGCATCCGTCCCTCCTTGCCGCCGCTGCGATCCCGAATTGATGCCCGCGTAACCGGGCAACTGACAGTCATGATACGAGGCCTCTGGGCGCCGTACCACCTAGTTGATCGGCCGATTCTATAGGCATTCAAGCGCGCACGATAATGGCCTTGGCGAACGAGGCGTTTGAGGAAGGACCTCCACGTGGCGACATTTCTGATCGATCTGTCGCCGCGCGACATGCAGCGTCGCCTCGGCGATGCGCTGGCGATCTATGTCGACGCAATGCGCTACCCCCGCGGCACGGAAGACCATCGCGCGTCGATGTGGATGGAGCACAGCAGGCGCACCGGCTGGCAGGCCGTCGCAGCTGTGGACGTGCCGCATCACCACAGCGGGTCACCCGCGGCCGACGCACCGATGATCGGGGTTGCGTACGGATACTGCGGCGCTCCCGATCAGTGGTGGCAGCAGCAGGTGGTGGCGGGCATGCGTCGGTCCGGGCTGGCACAGTCCGAGATCGGCTCGTTGATGGGCAGCTATTTCGAGCTGACAGAGTTGCACATCCACCCCCGGGCCCAGGGTCGGGGGGTCGGCGAGGCGCTGGCGCGACGGCTGTTGTCCGGCCGCGCCGAGACGTGGGTGCTGTTGTCGACGCCGGAGATCCGCGGCGAGAACAACCGCGCGTGGCGGCTGTACCGGCGGTTGGGCTTCACCGACATCATCCGTGGACACCATTTCGCCGGGGATCCCCGCGCGTTCGCGATCCTGGGTCGCAAGCTGCCCCTTTAAGATGACTCCTAAGATGACTCCGTGCGCAAGCTCCGGGTCCTCCTCCTGGTGCTTCTCGTGCTCGTCCCGCTGGCCACCGGATGTGTCCGGATCAGGGCGTCGATCACGATCTCACCCGACGACCGGGTGTCCGGAACCATTACCGCGGCGTCCAAACCGCGCAACGGCGAGGACACGGGCCCGCAGTTCAACGGCGGCGGCCTGCCGTTCTCGGAGAAAGTCGCGATCTCCGACTACTCCAGAGACGGCTTCGTCGGATCGCAGGCGGTGTTCTCCGACCTGACGTTCGCCGAACTCCCCCAGCTCGCGAGCATGAACCACGACGCCGCCGGCGTGGACCTCTCGCTGCGGAGGGCGGGCGATTCGGTGATCCTGGAGGGCCGCGCCGATCTCACGTCGTTGACCGACCCCGAGGCCGACGTATCGCTATCTGTGTCGTTTCCCGGCGACGTCACCTCCACCAACGGCGACCAGATCGATTCCCAAGTGGTCGAGTGGAAACTCAAGCCGGGCGTCGTGACGACGATGACCGCGCAGGCCCGCTACACCGACCCCAGCGCCCGCTCGTTCACCGGCGCGGCGATCTGGATGGGCTTGGCGGCGCTGGCGGTGGCCGCGGTGATCGGCACCCTGGCGTGGGCCAGCCGCGACCGCTCCCCGCGGTTCGCCGAAACGCACCAGCACAGCTAGCCGTACCCTTGACGCCGATGAGCGTCGACACCGCCGCCCCGTCGGCCCTGCAGCTGGCCGGGGCAGTCACCGGCCAGCTTCGCGAGTACATCAGCGCGCGACGCCGCGACGCCGCGTACATCGGGGCTGACTACGGCGCCCTGACCGGCGCGCTCGAGGAGTTCGTGCTGCGCGGCGGCAAGCGCCTGCGGCCGGCGTTCGCGTACTGGGGTTGGCGCGCCGTCGTCCATGAGCCGCCTGAGAACCCCGCAATGCTGCGGCTTTTCGCGGCGCTGGAGCTGCTGCACGCGTGCGCACTCGTACACGACGACGTGATCGACGAGTCCGCGACCCGCAGAGGCCTGCCGACCGTGCACATGCAGTTCGCCGACGTGCACCGCGAAAGCCACTGGCGCGGGTCGGCTACACAGTTCGGGGTGTCGGCGGCAATCCTGCTCGGCGACCTGGCGCTGGTGTGGGCCGATGACATCGTCGCCACCGCCGAGCTTTCCGCCGATGCCCGGCGGCGCGTCCAGCGGGTGTGGGCCGACATCCGCACCGAGGTCCTCGGCGGCCAATACCTCGACATCGTCGCCGAGGCCGGCGGCGTGGACTCGATCGCCTCGGCGATGACGGTCAACATGTACAAGACCGCCTCCTACACGGTGTCCCGGCCACTGCAGCTGGGCGTGGCCGTGGCCGCGGACCGTCCCGACGTGCTGGCCGCATTTCACGAGTTCGGCACCGATCTGGGTGTCGCCTTCCAGCTGCGCGACGACGTCCTCGGGGTGTTCGGCGACCCTGCGGTGACCGGCAAGCCCTCGGGCGACGACCTGCGGTCGGGTAAGCGCACGGTGCTGCTGGCCGAGGCGGTGGAGCGGGCGGAGGCGGCCGACCCGACGACTGCGGCATTGCTGCGCACGTCGATTGGCACCGACTTGTCCGAGGATCAGGTGCGCGAACTGTGCGGGGTGATCGCGACGGTGGGGGCGCTGTCGGCCGTCGAGTCCCGGATCGACACGCTGACCCGGCGCGCGGTGGAGGTGCTGTCCGCCGCGCCGATTGCCGAGGCGGCCAAGGTCGGTCTGCTCGAACTTGCCAGATTGGCCGCCAACCGGTCGGCCTGACGAGCATGAACCGGTTGGCAGCCTTTGTCGCGTCCCGCGACGGCCGGCCCGCGCTGCTGGGCTTCCTGGGTGCGCTGATGATCACCGCGGGTGGCCTCGGCGCGGGCAGCACCCGGCTGCACGACCCGGTGCTGGAAACGCTGCACCTGTCCTGGCTGCGCTTCGGGCACGGGCTGGTGGCGTCGTCGATCGCGTTGTGGCTCGGCGTCGCGCTGATGCTGATCGCCTGGATTTGGCTGGGCCGCTGTGTGATCGAGGGTCGCGCCACCGAGAAGCAATTGGTCGCGACGGCCGGTTTCTGGCTCGCGCCGCTGCTGCTGTCGGTGCCGGTCTTCAGCCGTGACACCTACTCGTACCTCGCTCAGGGTGCGCTGCTGCGCGACGGCTTGGACCCCTATGCCGTCGGACCCGTCGAGAACCCGAATGTCTTGCTGGACGACGTGAGTCCGATTTGGACCACGACCACCGCCCCGTATGGACCAGCGTTCATCCTGGTCGCGAAGTTCGTCACGATGCTGGTGGGAGACAACGTCGTGGCCGGGACGATGGTGCTGCGCCTGTGCATGTTGCCCGGCTTGGCGCTGCTGATCTGGGCCGCGCCGCGCATCGCCCGCCACATCGGCACCAATGGGGCTGCGGCGCTGTGGATTTGCGCGCTGAACCCGCTGGTGATCATCCATCTGATGGGCGGCGTGCACAACGAGATGCTGATGGTTGGGCTGTTGATGGCCGGCATCGCGCTCACGATCGAGCGTCGACCGGTGTCCGGTGTCGCGCTGGTGGCCGTCGGGGTGGCGGTCAAAGCCACCGCGGGACTGGCGTTGCCGTTCTTGGTCTGGGTTTGGGTCCGCCAGCTGCGTGAGCGCCGCGAGATGGGCGCGGTGGCGGCGTTCACGGCGGCCGCGGTCGGCTCCGTGCTGACCTTTGCCGCGGTGTTCGCGGTGTTGTCGGTCGCGGCGGGGGTCGGCCTGGGCTGGCTGACCGCGCTGGCCGGCTCGGTGAAGATCATCAATTGGCTGACGGTGCCGACGGCAGCGGCCAACCTGATCAACGTGTTCGGCGGGCTCTTCGGTGGTGTGCACTTCTACGCCGTGCTCGAGATGACCCGGCTGGTGGGGATCGGGATCATCGTGGTCGCCCTTCCGGTGCTGTGGTGGCGGTTCCGCCACGACGACCGCGAAGCGCTGATCGGGATCGCGGCCGTGATGATCGTCGTGGTGCTGTTCGTCCCCGCCGCGCTGCCGTGGTACTACACCTGGCCGCTGGCGGTGATGTCGGCGCTGACGCAATCGCGCAACTGGATCGCCGCGATCGCGGGGTTCTCGACGTGGATCATGGTGATCTTCAAGCCCGACGGCAGCCACGGCATGTACTCGTGGGTGCACGTGGGAATCGCCACGGCCTGCGCGGTGATCGCATGGCGGGCGCTCGAGCGGACGCCCGAGGTCAGTACGCCAGCGCCTGCGCCCGCCGAACCACTTCGCGAGCCTGGTGAGAGTGCAGGGCATCGACCGGGCGAGCATTCGTGAGTTGCTCGCGGGTGCCGTCGCGGGTCACCGTCAGCGATTCGTCGGGCCGAAACAGCCACCGCAGGATCTCCGTGTGGCGGTAGCCGCCGTCGCGCAGCACCGCCAGCAACCCGGGCAGGCTCTTGACCACCTGGCCGTCGTCCGTGAAGAAGACCTGCGGCACCACGACGACCCCGTCGCGCCGCAGAGCGAGCAAATGACCGTCGCGCAGGTGCTGATGCACCCTGGTCACCGGAAGGCCGAGCAGCTCGGCGACTCTGGGCAGGTCGTACATCAGTTCGTCGGGGTCGAGGACGTCATCACCGGCAGGAACACTGCTCACCACGATGAGTCTAGAACGGGCGACCGCGAACTAGCATGACTTCGTGCAGCCCCAACAGGCCCAACAGGTCAGACCCGACCCGATGGTCGGCGCCGTCCTGGACGGGCGGTACCGCATCGAGGCGGTCATCGCCACCGGCGGGATGTCGTCGGTGTACCGCGGGATCGACACGCGGCTGGACCGTCCCGTGGCGATCAAGGTGATGGACTCCCGCTACGCCGGCGATCAGCAGTTCCTGACCCGCTTTCAGCTGGAGGCGCGTGCGGTTGCGCGGTTGAAAGACCCTGGCCTGGTGGCGGTTTACGACCAAGGTGTCGACGGGGCGCATCCGTTTCTGGTGATGGAGCTGATCGACGGGGGAACGTTGCGGGAACTGCTGCGGGAGCGCGGGCCAATGCCGCCGCACGCGGCGGCGGCGGTGTTGCGACCGGTGCTGGGCGGGTTGGCGGTCGCGCACTGCAGTGGGCTGGTGCATCGCGACGTGAAGCCGGAGAACGTGCTGATCTCCGACCACGGCGAGGTCAAGATCGCGGACTTCGGCTTGGTCCGCGCGGTCGCCGCGGCGAAGATCACCTCCGACAGCGTGATCCTGGGCACAGCGGATTATCTTTCGCCCGAACAGGTACGCAGCGGGGACGCGAGCCCACGCAGCGACGTCTACGCCTGCGGCGTCCTGCTATACGAGCTGCTCACCGGTGCCACGCCGTTCGGCGGCGACAGCCCGCTGGCGGTGGCCTATGCGCGGATGGACAACGACGTTCGGCCGCCGAGCACCGCGATACGCGGAGTGCCACCGCAATTCGACGAGCTGGTGCGCCACGCCACCGCCCGCGATGCCGCCGACCGGTTCGCCGACGCCAGGGAGATGGCCCTCGCGCTGGACGAAATCTGCGAGGAGCTCGAGCTGCCCGCATTCCGCGTGCCCGCGCCCCGCAACTCGGCTCAGCATGCGTCGGCCGCGCTGTATCGCAGCCAGCACTACGCCGCACCGCCCGCACCGACCGCGCCGCCACCGCGTCAGCCGACACGTCAGATGACGCGAGATCCCGAGGACTGGGGACGCGCCGAAAAGTCAAGGGCGCCAGGGCGGTTCGCGGGCATCGAGCTCGCGGCGTTCCAGGAGTATCGGCGGCGCGCCAAGTGGCGGGTGTGGTTCTGGGTGGCGGCGGTGCTGATAGTGACCGGCCTGGTTGCGGCCGCGGCGTGGACGCTGGGCACCAACATCAATGTCTTTCTCTAATTCACCTCCCTTTGCCGCGAGCGTGCGGGTCTGTACCCGACACGCCGGGAAAACGGCGACAAGGATGCACGCTCATGGGCCGGCGAGCCTGCGGCAAGTGACCCCCTTCAGCGGCGTATTGAGGTACAGACACGCACGCTCGCGGCGAGGCTGAGAACTAGTCGCGGAGCATCTCCGCGACTAGAAACGCCAGCTCGAGGGACTGCTGGGTGTTCAGCCGCGGGTCGCAGGCCGTCTCGTAGCGTCCGGCCAGGTCGATGTCGGAAATGTCCTGCGCCCCACCGAGGCACTCGGTGACGTTCTCGCCGGTGATCTCCACGTGGATACCGCCCGGATGGGTGCCCAATGCCCGGTGTACCTCGAAGAACCCCTGCACCTCGTCGACGATCCGGTCGAAATGCCGCGTCTTGTACCCGTTCGACGACTCGTGGGTGTTGCCGTGCATCGGGTCGCACTGCCAGATCACCCGATGGCCCGTGCCCTGCACCTTCTCGATGATCGGCGGCAACAGGTCGCGTACCTTGTTGTTGCCCAGCCGGCTGACCAGTGTGAGCCGGCCCGGCTTGTTGTGCGGATCGAGCCGCTCGACGTATTCCACCGCCAGCTCGGGCGTCATGGTCGGGCCGATCTTGACGCCGATCGGATTCGCGATCACCTCAGCGAACGCGACGTGGGCGCCGTCGAGCTGACGCGTCCGCTCCCCGATCCACACGTAGTGCGCGGACTGGTCGTACAGAGCTGGCTCGCCGGCCTCGTCGCTGGCCAGCCGCAGCATCGCCCGCTCGTAGTCCAGCACCAGCGCCTCGTGGCTGGCGTAGATCTCCGCGGTCTGCAGGTTGCGGTCGTCCACGCCGCACGCGCTCATGAAGGTCAGTCCTCGGTCGATCTCGCTGGCCAGCGCCTCATACCGGGCGCCGGCAGGAGAGGTCCGGACGAACTCGCGATTCCAGTCGTGCACCAAGTGCAGCGACGCCAGCCCCGACGACGTCAGAGCGCGGACCAGGTTCATCGCGGCGCTGGCGTTCGCATAGGCGCGGACCAGGCGCGACGGGTCGTGCTCACGCGCCGCCGCTTCGGGCGCGAAGCCGTTGATCATGTCGCCGCGATAGGACCGCAGCCCCAGCGCGTCGATGTCCGACGACCGCGGTTTGGCGTACTGGCCCGCAACGCGGGCGACCTTGACCACCGGCATGCTGGCGCCGTACGTCAGCACCACCGCCATCTGCAGCAACGTGCGGATGTTGGCGCGGATGTGCGGCTCGGTGTTGTCGACGAACGTCTCCGCGCAGTCGCCGCCCTGCAGCATGAACGCTTTGCCCTGGGCGACCTCGGCCAGCAGGCTCGAAAGCTTCTGGATTTCGGACGGGACCGTGACGGGCGGCACGCTCTCGAGAACCGTGCGCATCGCCTTGGCCTGGTCGGCCGGCCAGCTGGGCTGCTGGACCGCCGGCTTGGCCAGGGCCTCGTCCAGCCGCGAGCGCAGATCCGCAGGCAGCGGCGGCAGCGCCGGCAGCTGGTCGATGGGGATGTCGACGGTCCAGTTCACCCATCTATGTTAACGAGGCTTCGGTGAATCACCGCCTCCGGCGGTGGCGGCGATGATCCGGAAGCGCTGCAGATTGTCGCGGGCGTCGACGAGCGCGTCATGGGCGTCGCGGGCCCGCGGCGGCAGCGGCGGGCTGCCGCGGTCCTCCCAGTACTGGCGAATTTCGCGGGTGAACCGGGGGATCGCCGGCGGCAGCGCGGTCATCGGGCCCCACAACTGACACAACGCGACGTGGTCGTACGCGCCGATCCACGCCCACAGTTCGATCGGCTCGTCCCCGTCGATGTCAAAGAAGCTCTCCAGGTCGCTTCGGATCTGGGCCCGGGACCGCCAGACCGGCGACGAGGGCGACGGCAGCTTGGGCAGCACGTGGGCGCGCACCCAGCGGCCAGCCGCTCGCTCGTCGAATTCGGTTGACACGGCATAGTATTCGTGGCCGTCCTCTGCGGCCACGCCGATGGAAATCAAGTCGATGGTGCGACCGTCGTCGATGAACTCGGTGTCGTAGAAGTACCTCACGCGGCCAGGCGCCTCTTCGGCGGGGCGGCGGCGTGGATCTCGCGGTCGAGTTCTTGGTCGACCCGCGCGTCGTCGGGGAACCGCGGCATCCCCGAGACAGCGTCTTGCAGCCACAGCTTGCCCTGCACCACCGGGCGGCGCATGTACCGCTCCCGCTCCAGCGCCCGGTGCATCTTCCGCGGCCGGTCGCTGTACCGCCACCGGGCCCATGGCGCATGCGGCCGCGACAGGCGCATGGCGCCGATGACCAGCAGCGGGGTGATGAACATCCCGACGAGCCCAGTCCACACCTTGCCCTTCATCAGCACCACAACCGCCAGCGCCAACGTGGCCACCGCCATCGCCACAACGCTGGCCCGGGCCACGATCGAGTGGTCGTCGCGCCAGATGCCGATATCGAAGAACGACAGCGGGTTGAAACCCAGGATCAGCAGCCCGGCCACCGCGACGGCCGCGAACACCGCGTCCACCGAGGTGCGTCCGTCTTCCGACCAGTACACATCCTCCAGGTGCAGAATCAGCGCGAACTCGTCGAGAACCAGTGCCGCGCCGATGCCGAAAAAGACTGCGGCGAGCGTGAATTCGGTTACATTGCCGTCGACGGCCAGGGTCACCATCGTGACGCCGGAGATCATCACCAACACCACACCGATCACCGCGTGGTGGATGTGCAGCGTGCCATGACCGAGGTTACGGGGCTGCCACCACTTACGCGGCGCGTCGCTGTCGGCATGGGCGCGGATGTACCGCACGATCGTGCGGGTCACCAGGAACGTGAGCAGGAACGCGATCAGGCACCACAACAGGGGCAGTCGCCCCCGCGACACGACGTCGAAGTCCAGCGTGAGGTGCACGCCCGGCTAGGCGGCGGTCGACTGCTCGACGGTGTCCTCGGCCTTACCGTCCTTGACGTCCGCTGCATACAGGTCGACGTACTCCTGGCCGGACAGTTGCATCAGCTCGTACATCACCTCGTCGATCACGGCGCGCTCGATGAAGCGGTTGCCGGCCAGACCCTCGAATCGGGAGAAGTCCAGCGGTTTGCCGACCCGCACCGTCACCTTGCCGAACCGCCACCCCTTGCTGCCCGGCGGGTTGACGACGTCGGTGCCGATCATCGCGACCGGAATCACCGGAACCCCGGTCTCCAGGGCCAGCCGGGCCAGCCCGGTCTTGCCCTTGTACAGCCGCCCGTCCGGGGAGCGGGTGCCCTCGGGGTACATACCCAGCAGCTTGCCGGCGTCGAGCAAGCGCTTGGCGGTGTCCAACGCCGCCTGCGCGGTGTCGGCGCTGCTGCGGTCGATCGGCACCTGGCCCGCCGCGGTGTAGAACCACCGCTGGAACCAGCCCTTCAGACCGGTGCCAGTGAAGTACTCGGCCTTCGCCAGGAAGGTGATCCGGCGCTTGACCACCAGCGGCAAGAAGAAGCTGTCGGCGACAGCCAGGTGGTTGCTCGCGAGAATCGCCGGACCGGAGTCCGCAATGCGTTCGAGCCCTTCAGTTTTCGGCCGTCCGAGAATCGAGAGCAAGGGCCCCATGAAGATGTACTTGAACAGCCAATACCACATGGACTCTCCTGGCTCGGGGCGCGTTTTTCGCCAACTCTACTCACTCTTACGGGTCTTCGACGGTGATCGGAATTTGCTGATAGCGACCGGGCGGCGGCGGCTGCGGCCCGGTCGTGTCCAGCCCGTCGGGCGGGGTGGCGCCGTCGGCGTCGACCATCGCGCGCATCAGTGTGAGCAGCCCGACGCTGTGCCTTGCGACGACCTCGAGCATCGGGTGCTGCTCGCCCTGGACGAGCGCGGCCAGCGCGCACACCGGGCACCAGACCTGCTGGCACTTGCTCGGGGTGTCTGACCGGCCCGTCGCGACGGCCGCCGCGGCCCGGACCGCGGGGTCGAGACGGTCCAGGATCACCTGGGCCAGCGCCCGCAGCTCCGGCGGGATATCGCTGTGGGGCCCTGTCACGCCGGCCACACCTCCGGATTTGGTCGAAATCGCACCGTTAATTCAGTTCCCCGCAGCTGCGCGTCGGTAACGATGCATCGCCGCAATACGGACGCCAGCCGGACCCTGCGCCTCATGCCCGAAGAGCCGATGATCAGGTCGTCGTCCACCCGGCCCAGGGTCAGCGATCCCGGGTCGATGTGCGGCAACTCTAGCCGCATCCGGTAGACCGCCTCCAGACCTGACCCCGACTCGCGGTCGACCACGGGAGCGATCGGCGCCGGCGGGGGCGATCCGTCGAGGCGGCGCACGGTGTCGAGCAGCTCGAGAAGCGCCTTCGGGCCGATCGGCTCGCTGGCCAGGTGTGGGGCCAGCACCAGCTCCACATCACCGATCGTGGCCGAAAGGCGGTCGAGCACGGCCTGTTGCTCGGCGATCCGTTCGGCATACCAGTCGAATGCGGGATGTTCGGGCAGGTTGCGGTACTCGTAGGAATCGTCTTTGACGAGAACCTGATTCACAATCAGCTCGTCGACGCGCACACCCATCAGCGCCAGCGCCCCCAGCGTGCGGGCCGCCTCGGCCGCGACTACGCGCTCGGGGGTCAGCACCAAATGGGCGCCCACCCGCGACCCGTCGGTCAGCAGCACGTTGACGTTGTCCACCGCGGCGGACGTCCGCTCCAGCAGGGCCACCACCGCGGCCGAGCCGGAGTCCTCAGCCGCGCGGGCCAGGCGGCGGTGTCGCGGCCACGCGCGCTCCAAGTACATCCCGAACGTCGCGGGCAGCGTCAGCATCCGCAGCGCGTCGGCTGTCGACGCGCAGTCGACCACCACGTGATCCCACTCCCCCGCCGCCGCGAGTTCACCGACCTCGTGCAGACCCAACACTTCCTGGATGCCGGGCAGCGCCGAGAGCTCCTCTGGCGCAACATCGCCCAGTTCTGAATCCTTGAACCGGCTCGCGAGCGGGCCCGCGACCTCGCGCCATCGCGCCTCCAGCAGTGCAAGCGTGTCCAGCGCCAGCGCGTCGAGCAAGCCGCCGCCGGCGTCGACATCGTCCTCGAGCACCCGTGTCACGCGCCGTTCGCCGGTCGGGGTCACCGGCACGCCGAGGACGTCGCCCACCGAGTGCGCCTGGTCGGTGGACACCACGAGAACCCGGAATCCGGCGCGGGCGTCGCTGACCGCGGTGGCCGCGGCCAGCGTCGACTTGCCCACCCCGCCCTTGCCGACGAAGAGACTGATGCGCTGCGCGGCGGGGCGTAGCGACTCGGTCAGCCCTCGACTCGTTTCTTGAGATCCTTCAATGCGGTGTCGGTCAACCTACGCTCGGCCTTGCGTTTGAGCAATCCGATCATCGGGATGAGCAGGTCCACCGAGAGCTCGTAGGTGACGTCTGTGCCGGATCCCTTGGGCACCAAGTGGTATGCACCGTTGAGGGACCGCAGCAGCGAACTGGACACCAGATGCCAGCGCACCGACTTGTGGTCCGGCGCCCAGTCGTAGGACAGCACCATGGTGTCCTTGAGCACCGCCGCGTCGAGCAACAGCCGTGCGGTCTTCGGGTAACCGTCGGCGTCGGCTTCGAGCACCTCGGCTTCCTTATACTCGGACACCCACTGTGGGTAGGAGCCGATATCGGCGATCACGTCCATCACGGTCTTGGGGTCGGCATCGATGAAGATCGTCTGCGCCGTCGAATCCGCCACGTTGAAAAGGTACCCAAGTCAGCGCAGCCGCGATGTCCCGACCGGTCGGGAAGCCTCCAACCTCGCCTTGACCTCGAACGCCATCTCCTTACCCGCCACCCGGCGCTGATGGTTCATCCTCGCGAGGTCCATCCGCGCCAGCTGCCAGGCCGCGACGCCGGCGGGTTCGGCGTGCAGGAAATAGTGCAGGATCACCCCGTCGAGGATCGGCTCAAGCCAGATCTCCATCGCGCCGGTCAGCGCACCGTTGACCGCCCACCGGATTCCCTTGTCCGCCCGATCCTGCACCACCTGAAGATGCAGATCCGGCCACCAGCGATGCCAGCTGCGCTGATCGGAGACCGCCCTGCCGACCTCGGCCGGGTCCGCGGCCACGAACGTCTGGTCGGCGATCTGGATGCTGTGCATGCGTGACTAGGCTAGTCACCGTGCGTGAATTGAGCCTTCCCGCGTCGTTTTCGGTGGCCGAGAACGACAACGTCGCCGCCTCGGTGTTCGAGCACGAACGCGACGACCCGGACCACGTGATCTTGCAGCGCCTCGTCGACGGCGCGTGGACGGACGTGACGTGCGCGCAGGCGGCGGCCCAGATCCGGGCCACCGCGCTGGGGTTGATCGCCGAGGGGGTCAACGCCGGCGACCGGGTGGCGATCCTGTCGGCCACACGATACGAGTGGGTGATCCTGGACTACGCGATCCTGTCGGTGGGCGCGGTGACGGTGCCGATCTACGAGACCAGCTCACCCGACCAGGTGCGCTGGGTGCTCGAGGACTCCGGCGCCGTGCTGGCCGTCACCGAGACCGACGCGCACGCCCAGACCGTCAAGGAACTCGCCGACGAGCTGCCGGCGCTGCGCAAGGTGCTGCGGATCGAGTCCTCCGGCCCGACCGCACTCGACGAGCTTTCCGAGGCCGGCGCCTCGGTCGATGCCAGCCAACTCGACGCCCGGCTGGCCGACCTGCAGGCCGGTGACCCGGCCACGCTGATCTACACGTCGGGCACCACCGGCCGGCCGAAGGGCGTCCAGCTGACGCACTCCAACCTGGTGTCCGAGATCCGCGGGGCGTCGACCTGCTTCCCCACGCTGTTGCGCAAGGGCGGGCGGCTGCTGGTGTTCTTGCCGCTGGCCCATGTGCTTTCACGCGCGCTGTCGATGACGGCGTTCGCGAACAAGGTCACCCTCGGATACACCAGCGACATCAAATCCCTGGTGCCGATGCTGGGGGTGTTCAAGCCGACGGTCGTGGTTTCGGTGCCGCGGGTGTTCGAAAAGGTGTATAATAACGCGGAATTGAACGCGCGCGACGCCGGCAGGGGCAAGATCTTCGAGCTCGCCGCCCACACCGCGATCGAGTGGAGCAGGGCTCTGGACACCGGCGGCCCGTCGCTGCTGCTGCGGGCCCGCCACGCGCTGTTCGACCGGCTGGTGTACGGCAAGTTGCGCGCCGCGCTGGGCGGCAACTGCACCGCGTCGATCGCGGGCGGCGCGCCGCTGGGCGCCCGGCTCGGCCACTTCTACCGCGGTGTCGGCGTGTCGATCTACGAGGGCTACGGGCTCACCGAGACCAGCGCCGCGATCACCGTGAACCGGGTCGGCGACCTGCGGGTCGGCACGGTCGGAAAACTGTTGGCGGGCAACAGCCTGGCCGTCGCCGAAGACGGCGAGCTGCTGGTCAAGGGCGGGGTGGTGTTCAGCGGCTACTGGCGCAATGAGAACGCCACCAACGAAGCGATCGACGCCGACGGCTGGTTCCACACCGGCGACCTGGGCAACGTCGACGACGACGGCTTCCTGTCGATCGTCGGGCGCAAGAAGGAGATCATCGTGACCGCGGGCGGCAAGAACGTCGCGCCCGCCGTGCTCGAAGACCAGCTGCGAGCTCACCCCCTGATCAGCCAGGCGATGGCGGTCGGCGACGCGAAGCCGTTCATCGGCGCGTTGATTGCGATCGACCCCGAGGCGTTCGACGGGTGGAAGCAGCACCACGGCAAGGCCGCGACGGCCTCGGTCGAGGATCTCGCCGACGACCCCGACTTGGTCGCCGAGATCGACGTGGCGGTCAAGCAGGCCAACGAGGCGGTGAGCAAGGCCGAGGCGATCCGCAAGTTCACGATCCTGCCCGTCGATTTCACGGTGAGCACCGGCGAGCTGACCCCCACCCTGAAGGTCAAGCGCAAGGTCGTCGCCGACAAGTTCGCCGACGAGATCGAGTCGCTCTACGCCTGAAGCAGCTCCGCCAATCGTGCGGCCTGCCGGCGCCAGTTCCACCGCTCACATGCCCAGCGGCGGCCGGCCTCGCCCATCCGGGCCGCCAGCTGCCGGTCGGCGAGAATACGGCTGATCGCATCGGCGATCTGCTCGGTCGACCGGCCGTCGACGACGTAGCCGGTCCGGCCCGGTTGCACGGTCTCCGGCGCTCCCCCCGAGCGGCCGGCCACCACCGGTACGCCGGTCGCCGACGCCTCCAGGTAGACGATGCCCAGACCCTCCACGTCCATTCCCGCGCCGCGGGTGCGGCACGGCATCGCGAACACGTCGGCCATCGCGTGGTAGGCGGGCAAGTCGACTGACGCCACCCCGTCGGTGAAGATCACGTGGTCATCGACCCCCTCGCCCTTGGCCAGCCGGCGAAGGGCGCCCAGGTAGGGTCCGCCGCCGACGACCACCAGCGTCGCGTGGTCGACGCTGGACCGGATCTTCGGCAGCGCGCGAATCAGCATGTCCTGGCCCTTGCGGGGCACCAGCCGCGACACGCACACGATCACCGGCCGCTCGCCGAGCCCGTAGCGGGCGCGCATCCGGGCGCGGGCGTCCGCGTCGGGGCGGAACCGCCCGGCGTCGACGCCCGCGGGCAGGTGCTCGAACGCCGCCGTCGGCCCGAACGCCGACGCGAAGCGATCGCGGGTATAGCGGCTGACGTACGTCACCACGTCGGCGTTCTCACCGATGCGGCGCAGCGCCGAGCGCGCTACCGGCAGCATCGACCAGCCCACCTCGTGCCCGTGCGTGCTGGCCACCACGCGCCGGGCGCCCGCCTGGCGTGCCCGCCGCGCCAGCAGCCCCAGCGGCGCGGCCGCCCCGAACCACACCGTTTCGATACCGCGCCCACTGATCAGGTCCCGCATCCGCGCGTCCACATCCGGTGTGGGCAGCATCAGCGTCCCCGGATGGCGCACCACCGCGAACGGCACGCTCCGGTCGTACTGCTCGGCGCGCTTCCACCGTGGCGCATACACCGTCAACGGGTGCGACCCGGCCTCGGCCAGGTGCGTCGCCAGCGCCTCGAGATACACCTGGATGCCGCCGGGGCGCGGGGGGAAGTCGTTGGTGACCAGCAGGACCCGCGACACGGGTGACCAATCTACCCAGCGAGCCAGGCCTGCCAGCGCGGCAGCAGCTCGTCAAAGCCGACGCCCAAGGCTGCCTGCGGATCGCCCGCCGCGACGTAAAGCCGGCGCAGTGCGGGCGCGCCGTAGGTGTCCGCGACGAAGCGCGCGAACCACCACGCCCGGTCGTAGGCCACCGACCCCGGCGCGCCGCCGATGTCGAGTTCGGTGTCCGACGGCAGCCGGGCGGGCACGGCACCGGGTCCCGGACGCGGTCCGGGCGGCCGGGCGACGTAGTCGGCGACGCCCTCGGTCAGCCACCGCGGCGCGTCGAGCGCGGTGTCGGCGCGGGTAGCGTAGTGAAAAAGCTCGTGCCGCAACACGATTCGCAATGCCGCTGCGGTCATCGTGTTGGCGCCGGGTGCAAACACAATCCGCTGCCCCGAGGCTTGCCGGTGTGCGGGATCGACGCGATCGGCCACCGCCACCGCCGCTACGCCCGCCCAGTCGCGGCTCGGCTCACCGCTCTGGGCGGCGAACTCGGCGTCCGTGCCGGTGGTCACCACCGCGACCTCGCTCGGCCAGTCCTCGCCCCAGAACGCCGACACCGCCTCCACGGCACCGGGCATTTCCGCGGCGATGCGCCCGGGCAGCTGGACCGGGCCGCCGCGGTCGATGAGGCGCATCGTGTGGGCGGGAGCGCTCGGCTGGCTGGGCAGTGTCGCCGCAGTCGGCCCACCGAGCAGCGCCGCGGCGGTGACGAGTTCGACGGTCAGGACCAGCCCGAGGGTAGCGATGAGCCGCTTGCGCGAAGAGCAGAAGGCAGCGGCGACCAGCCGCCGCAGCCGATACTCAGTAGCGGCGGACGTTGTAGATCGGGGCATTGCCCACCGGCGCCACCTTCACCGGTGTGCCGTAGGTGGAGGCGTGCACCATCATTCCGTCACCGATGTAGAGCCCGACGTGCGAGGCGTCGCCGTAGTAACTGACGACGTCACCCGGCTGCATCTGCGACAGGTCCACCGGCAGGCCACCCGCGGCCTGCGCCTGGCTGGAGTGCGGCAGCGAGACGCCGGCCTGCTGGAACGCCCACTTCACCAGGCCTGAGCAGTCGAACGCGTTCGGCCCCTCTGCACCCCAGGAGTACGGCGAGCCGATCCGGCTCAGCGCGGCCTGGATCACGATCGCGGCCTCCGGCGATCCACCCGGCACGGCGGCGTCGCCGTTCGGCGGCACCATCGCGTCGGGCGGCGCCATTGCGTTGATCGAGAGGTCCGGCGGAGGCAGGTCGGGCAGCGCTTCGGGCGCGTCGGGCAGCCTTACCGGCGCCTGCGGGGGCACCCCCAGAGCCGTCCGTTGGTTCGGGGTCAGCGCCATGTACTGCGACTTCACCACCGCGATCTGGACCTGCAGCCTGCTCTGCTTGGCCTGCACGTCGGCGCGAACCGCAGCGGCCTGCTCGGCGGCGACGCGAGCGGCGGTCGCCGACTTCGCCGATGCCGCCTCGGCCGTGGCGGTTTTCGTGCTCAGCGCGCGGTAACCGGCCATCTGCACGGCCATTTCGCTGGCCACGGCTTCCTGTGCCGACATCTGGTCGATCAGATGCTGCGGAGAGTCGGCGGTCATGATCGCGCTGAGGCTGTCGGTGTGCCCGCCCATGTACATGGCCACGGCGAGCTTGTCGACGGTGCCCTGGTAGGACGCCAGCTGCGCCTTGGCGGTGTCGGCAGCGGCCAGGTCGGCGGCATGCCTGTCCTCGGCCGCCTTCTGCGCGGCGAGCTTGCGATCCAGATCGAGTTGTGCCGTATGCATCTGTTCGGTGGTCTGCTCGGCTTGACGGGACAACTCGTTGAGTTTGGCCAGCGCGTCGTCGGCCGGATCGGCCTGCCCGCTTGCGGCGAGGATGGACGCGGAGAGCGAAACAGCTGCTAACGCACCGACAATCGATCGCCGGAGACGGCGACTAATCCACCGCGCACGTTCGGAACTCAAAGTTGGAGAATCCTTTTGGTGCCGTGGCCGAAGGCCCTCACTGCTTAGGTCTCAGATAGGTTACGAAACGGTCTCCGGCTTGTCCAACAGGACAGCAAATCTAAGACGCAATCTTAGAAGTTGCACCTTCGCGGCGAAGTGTCACGCGACCGTCAGGCGACTCCGGGATCTTCGCGCCGATGGATCGGAACCAGTCGCAGCCGCGGCGCTAGCCCCGCGTCGGCAAGCGCTTCCAACGCCGCGCGTTCGTCGTCGCACAACGTGACCGGAGCCGGGCCGGCGGCATCAGATCCAGGTACGCCGATCAGCACACTGACCACACAGTCCTTGCAGGCCGCGCCGCGTACGGCGCAGTCGTCGCAGTCGATGATCACCCGAGACCGTCCTCTCCATCGTCCTGCCCGCGCACGCTAGCCACTCCCACCGACAAGTTGCGACGACGACGTGTCGGTGTCACTGCCTAGCGTCGCAGCTCATGGAGCAACTCAGCTTCGCCGACGTGGATCCGGCGGCTGAGCTGACGCTGGCCGAGACCACGTTCGTGGTGGTGGATCTGGAAACCACGGGCGGCCGGGCAACCGCGGAGCCGCAAGGCCGGCGACATTCAACCGCGGAGCCGCAAGGCCGGCGACATTCAACCGCGGAGCCGCAAGGCCGGCGACATTCAGCCCCGGTCTCCGGGCGGTGTGACGAGATCACCGAGATCGGGGCGGTCAAGGTCCGCGGCGGCGTGGTGCTCGGCGAGTTCACGACCCTGGTCGACCCCGGCCGCGACATTCCGCCGCAGGTCGTGCATCTGACCGGAATCACCACCGCGATGGTGTCTGACGCGCCGGCCATCGGCGCGGTGCTGCCAATGTTCTTGGAGTTCGCCCGCGGAGCGGTGCTGGTCGCCCACAATTCCGGCTTCGACATCGGCTTCCTGAAGGCGGCCGCGCGCCGGTGCGGCGTCGTCTGGCCCGGCCCGCCGACGCTGTGCACGGTGCGGCTGGCCCGGCGGGTGCTGTCCCGCGAGGAGGCGCCCAGCGTCCGGCTCGCCGCACTCGCGAAGCTTTTCGCGGTGTCGTGCCAGCCCACCCACCGCGCGCTGGACGACGCCCGGGCCACGGTCGACGTGTTGCATGCGCTGATCGAACGCGTCGGCAACCAGGGCGTACACACCTACCCCGAGCTGCGCGCGTATCTGCCGAATGTCACTGCGGCGCAACGCCGTAAGCGTTTTCTCGCCGAGGGTCTGCCCCGCCGGCCGGGGGTCTACCTGTTTCGCGGCCCGGGCGCCGAGGTGCTCTACGTCGGGACGGCGGTCGACCTGCGGCGCCGCGTCGGGCAGTACTTCACCGGCGCGGACAGCCGTACCCGCATCACCGAGATGGTGACGCTGGCCGCCGCGGTCGACGTCGTCGAGTGCGCGCACGCGCTGGAAGCCGGTGTGCGCGAGCTGCGGCTCTTGGCCGCCCATGCACCGCCCTACAACCGGCGGTCGCGTTTTCCGCATCGCTGGTGGTGGGTGGTACTCACCGACGAGGCGTTTCCGAGGTTCGCGGTGGTGCGCGCGCCACGGCAAGCCCGCGCGGTCGGCCCGTTCCGCTCGCGCGCCGACGCGGTCGACGCCGCCGAGCTGTTCGCTCGCTCCACCGGGGTGCGTACCTGCACAACACGATTGGGCCGTTCCGCGGTGCATGGTCCCTCTTGTCCGGAGCGCGAGGTGACGCCGTGCCCGGCGGCTCGGGGCATCTCGGCGGCGGAGTACGCCGACGCTCCGCGGCGCGCGGCGGCGCTGATCGACGGCCGCGACAACAGCGGGCTGGCAGCGGCCGTCGCGCGGATCGAGGATCTCGCGGCGCGCCGCCGCTATGAGTCGGCGGCCCGGCTGCGCGACCACGCCGCGACGGCCATCGAGGTGCTGTGGCGCGGCCAACGGTTGCGCGCGCTCGCCGAGGTCGGTGAGCTGATCGCCGCCGCGCCGGACGGCAAGGGCGGCTGGCACATCGCCGTGATCCGGCATGCGCAGCTGGCCGCGGCCGTCACCGCGGCGCGCGGGGTGCCGCCGATGCCGGTGGTCGACGTCGCCTGCGCGAGTGCGCAGACCGTGTCCCCCGCAGGCGCGAGGTACCCCCAGGGCGGCGCGCTGGTCGAGGAGGCTGCACTGATCGCCCGGTGGCTCGACGCGCCGGGAGTGCGCATCGTGCGGGCGGACTGTGGCTACGCCATGCCGGTGAACTCGGCGGGGCCGTGGGCAGCCTGGGCGTCGTCGGCGCGCTCGGCGAAGCTGGCTGGACTAGAGCTTCCGGGTGAACCTCGCCCATCGCGCGAGGAGTTGTTCGGCCGCACCGGAGTCGATCGCGCTGGCGGCGCCCTGCAACGCCGACTCCCAGGCGGACCGCCACTCGACGTCGCCGGCTAGCCCGGCGTGCGCCACGATCGCACCGGCGGCGTTGAGCAGCACGGCCTCCCGCACCGGCCCGGAGGCACCGGCCAGCACCGAGCGCGCCACCTCGGCGTTTTCCGCGGCGTCACCCCCGAGCAACTGCGCCATCTCGGCTTTGGGGATTCCGAACTCGGTCGGGTCGAAACTCAACCGCTGCACGGCTCCGTCATGGACCCGCCAGATCGTGCTCGTGGTCGTGGTGGTGAGCTCGTCGAGGCCGTCGTCGCCGCGCACCACCAGCACACTCGACCCCCGTTCGGCGAAGACCTCAGCCATCACCTCTGCGCGGTCGGCGAATGCGCAGCCCACCAGGCCCGCCCTGGGCATCGCCGGATTGGTAAGCGGCCCAAGGAGATTGAACACGGTTGGAACGCCGATCTCACGGCGGGCCACCGACGTGTGGCGAAACGACGGATGAAACAGCGGCGCGAAGCAGAAGCCGATGCCCACCTCCGTAACGCAGCGGGCGACGTCGTCGGGGCCCAGATCGATGCGAACGCCGAGCGCTTCCAGCACGTCCGCCCCCCCGCTACGCGACGATGCCGCCCGATTGCCGTGCTTTATCACATGAATCCCGTTGGCGGCCACCACGATTGCCGCCATCGTCGACAAGTTCACCGAGTTGGACCCGTCGCCGCCGGTCCCCACGACGTCGACGGCGTCGGCCCCGAGCTGCGCGCCGGGGAGCCGGCGGGCGTGGGCCAGCATCGTGTCGGCGAGCTCGCGGATCTCGTCGGCGGTGGGCCGCTTCATCTTCATCGCCACGCCGAAGGCGGCGATCTGGGCCGGGGTCGCCGCACCGGTCATCACCTGCTCCATGGCCCAGGCGGCCTCGCCGGGGGCCAGCGCGTGTCCGGTCGTCAGCTGCAACAGCACCTGAGACCACGACGAGGGGGACTGCTCAGCCACGCGCCGATGGTCGCACGCTGGCGAGTTTGTGACCAAAACCCTCCCCCGCTGGAATCAGACAACTACAAAGCGTCATACTTCTTTTGTGACGAGCGCTGTAGGGACCTCGGGAACCGCGATCACGTCGCGAGTACATTCCCTCAACCGCCCCAACATGGTCAGTGTCGGCACCATCGTCTGGCTTTCCAGCGAACTCATGTTCTTTGCCGGCCTGTTCGCGATGTACTTCACCGCGCGGGCGCAGGCCGCGGGGAACTGGCCGCCGCCGCCGACCGAACTGAACCTCTACCAAGCGGTCCCGGTGACGCTGGTGCTGATCGCGTCGTCGTTCACGTGCCAGATGGGCGTGTTCGCCGCCGAGCGCGGCGACGTGTTCGGGCTACGACGCTGGTACGTGATCACATTCTTGATGGGTGCGTTCTTCGTCGCCGGACAGGGCTACGAGTACGTGCACCTGGTTGAGCACGGCACGACGCTGTCCAGCAGTGCCTACGGGTCGGTGTTCTATCTGGCCACCGGATTTCACGGGTTGCACGTCATCGGCGGGCTGATCGCGTTCATCCTCCTGCTTTTGCGCACCACGATGAGCAAGTTCACCCCCGCGCAGGCCACCGCGGCGATCGTCGTCTCGTACTACTGGCACTTCGTCGACATCGTCTGGATTGCGTTGTTCGCCACCATCTACTTTGTCCGATGAGGAGCAGCGATGAGCCGCTTGCGCGAAGAGCCGAAAGCAGCGATGAGCCGCTTGCGCGAAGAGCCGAAAGCAGCGATGAGCCGCTTGCGCGAAGAGCCGGGAGCGATGCCGTGAAGAGACGCCGGTTGCGCCGACGTGCCTCCGGAGCCCTGCTGCTGCTGGCGGCGCTGCTGCTGGCCGGCGGCCTGGCCTCGACGCTGACACCGAAACCGCAGGTGGCTGTCGCCGACGAGTCCGCAGAAGCGTTGGTGCGCAACGGCAAGCAGCTCTACGAGACGTCGTGCGTGTCCTGCCACGGGGCGAACCTGCAGGGCGTCGCCGAGCGTGGCCCGAGCCTGCTCGGTGTCGGCGAGGCGGCGGTGTACTTCCAGGTGTCCACCGGGCGCATGCCGGCGATGAGCCAGAGTGCCCAGGCGCCGCAGAAGCCGCCGAACTTCGACCAGAACCAGATCGACGCGCTGATGGCCTACGTGCAGGCCATCGGCAGCGGCCCCACCGTCCCCCGCGACCCCAACGGCCAAATCGCGATGGATTCGCTGCTCGGCAACGACGTCGCCCGCGGCGGCGACCTGTTCCGGCTGAACTGCGCGTCCTGCCACAACTTCACCGGCCAGGGCGGCGCACTGTCGTCGGGCAAGTACGCGCCCCCACTCGGCCAGGCCAACCCGGCCCAGATCTATGCCGCGATGCTGTCCGGCCCGCAAAACATGCCGCGGTTCTCCGACCGCCAGCTCACCCCGGATGAGAAGAAGGACATCGTTGCCTACGTCAGGATGGCGTCTGAGCCGACAAAGACCAACTACGGCGGCTACGGACTCGGTCAGTTAGGGCCGACGCCGGAAGCCTGGGCTATGTGGGTGTTCGGGATCGTCGGCGTGATCGCGGTCGCACTGTGGATCGGATCGCGCGCATGACGACGCCGAACATGCCCGACGACCGGGACCTGAACACGATGTCGCGTGACGAGCTGGCCGAGCTCGGGACTGAACTCGACGGCGTCGAGGTGGTCTACAAGGACCCCCGCTGGCCGGTGGCCGGCACCCGGGCCGAGAAGCGCACCGAGCGGCGGGTGGCGTTCTGGCTACTGCTGGGCGGCTTGTCCGGGGTCGCACTGCTGCTGATCTTCCTGTTCTGGCCGTGGGAGTACGACCCGGACAGCGTGTTCTACGTGCTCACCACCCCTCTCTACGGCCTGACGTTCGGGCTGTCGATCCTGGCGATCGGCATCGGCGCGGTGCTCTACCAGAAGAAGTTCATTCCGGAAGAGATCGCTGTCCAAGAGCGCCACGACGGGCCGTCGTCGGAGATAGACCGCAAGACCATCGTCGCAGAACTGGCGGAGACGCTGGACGCGTCGACAATCAAGCGCCGCAAGCTGATCGCGGCGTCGCTGGGCCTGTCGCTGGGGGCGTTCGGGCTGGGCACCGTGGTGGCGTTCATCGGCGGCCTGATCAAGAACCCGTGGAAGCCGGTGGTGCAGACGTCCGAGGGCCCCACCGCGGTGTTGTGGACATCGGGGTGGACGCCACAGTTCGAGGGGGAAACGATCTGGTTGGCCAGCTCCACCGGCAGGTCCGGCGAAGGGTCGGTACTCGTCAAGGTCCGGCCGGAAGACATCGACGCGGGCGGCATGATGACGGTGTTCCCGTGGCGCGAGTCCGATGGCGACGGCACCACCGTGGAGTCCCACGAGAAGATCTCCGAAATCATGATGGGTGTTCGCAACCCGGTCATGTTGATCCGCATCAAGCCCAACGACGTGCACAAGGTGGTGAAACGTCAAGGGCAGGAGAGCTTCAACTACGGTGACCTGTTCGCGTTCACCAAGGTCTGCTCTCACCTGGGCTGCCCGGCGTCGCTCTACGAGCAGCAGACCTACCGCATCCTGTGCCCGTGCCACCAGTCGCAGTTCGACCTGCTGCACTTCGCCAAACCGATCTTCGGTCCCGCGGCAAGAGCGTTGGCGCAGTTGCCAATTACGATTGATAAGGACGGGTATCTGGTTGCCAACGGCAACTTCATCGAGCCCATAGGTCCGGCATTCTGGGAGCGGAAGACGACATGAGTCCGAAACTGAAACCCCCTAGCCTCGGCGAGATCGCGGCCGAACAAGGCGAGGCGATGGATCAGCGCTACCACCTTGCATCGGGAATGCGGCGCCAGATCAACAAGGTCTTCCCCAGCCACTGGTCGTTCCTGCTCGGCGAGATCGCGATGTACTCGTTCATCGTGCTGCTGCTCACCGGCGTCTACCTGACACTGTTCTTCGACCCGTCGATGTCCGAAGTCGTCTACCACGGCGTCTACCAACCGCTCAACGGTGTCGAGATGTCCCGGGCCTACGAGACCGCGCTGAACATCAGCTTCGAGGTGCGCGGCGGACTGTTCGTGCGGCAGATCCACCACTGGGCCGCTCTGATGTTCTCCGCGGCGATCATGGTCCATCTGGCGCGTGTGTTCTTCACCGGCGCGTTCCGCAAACCGCGCGAGGCGAACTGGGTGATCGGTGCCCTGCTGCTGATCCTGTCGATGTTCGAGGGCTACTTCGGCTACTCGCTGCCCGACGATCTGCTGTCGGGCATCGGGCTGCGGGCCGCGCTGTCGTCGATCACGTTGGGAATGCCGGTGATCGGCACGTGGCTGCACTGGGCGCTGTTCGACGGCGACTTCCCCGGCAACATCCTGATCCCGCGGCTGTATGTGACGCACGTGCTGCTCTTCCCGGCGATCATGCTGGCGCTCATCGGCGTTCACCTGGCACTGGTCTGGTACCAGAAGCACACCCAGTTCCCGGGACCGGGCCGCACCGAGCACAACGTGGTGGGGGTGCGCATCCTGCCGGTGTTCGCGGTCAAGTCCGGCGCCTTCTTCGCGATGGTCGTCGGCATCCTCGGGCTGATGGGTGGCCTGCTGCAGATCAACCCGATCTGGCAGCTGGGCCCGTACAAGCCTTCACAAGTGTCCGCGGGTAGCCAGCCCGACTTCTACATGATGTGGACCGAAGGGCTGGCGCGTATCTTCCCTGACTGGGAGATCTACCCCTTCGGCCATACCATCCCGGCGCCCGTCTGGGTGGCGTTGATCATGGGCCTGGTGTTCATGCTGCTGCCCATCTACCCGTTCATCGAGGCCCGGGTGACCGGCGACCGGGTCCCCCACAACCTGCTGCAGCGGCCTCGTGACGTCCCGGTGCGCACGGGTATCGGGGCGATGGCGATCGCGTTCTACATGGTGCTGACCTTGAGCGCGATGAACGACATCATCGCGCTGAAGTTCCACATCTCGCTGAACGCCACCACCTGGATCGGCCGGATCGGGATGGTGGTGCTGCCGCCGATCGTCTACTTCGTCGCGTACCGCTGGGCGGTCGCGTTGCAGCGTAGCGACCGTGAGGTGCTCGAGCACGGTGTCGAAACGGGCATCATCAAGCGGCTGCCGCATGGCGCCTACATCGAGCTGCACCAGCCGCTGGGGCCCGTCGACGACCATGGCCATCCGCTTCCGCTGGAGTACCAGGGGGCTCCGGTGCCCAAGCGGATGAACAAGCTCGGCTCGGCCGGTGCGCCCGGCCAGGGCAGCCTGCTGACCGCCGACCCGCCGAGCGAGCAGCAGGCGCTGACCGAGGCCCAGCACGCCCAGGAGCAGCGTGCGATCACCGCGCTGCGGGAGCGGCAGGCCAACGGGTCCGGCGACGGCGACGGCCAGGCGCCGAACGGGCACCACTAACTACCCATCGGAACCCAGCACCAGGTGCTACGCGCGGAATCCCCGCAACTGCCGCCACGGGATGAGCGGCATGGCCGCGGTGATGAGGCCGGCGATTGTCAGGGTGGCCCACGCCCAGCCGTCGTGTTTGACGCCCATGAAGTAGGTGCCGGTGGCGACGGCCAGCGTCGCTGCGCCGATAGCAGTGCCCATCGATAGCGTGAAGCGCAGCCACATCGCCTCGACCAGGTCATCGGACACCGTGCCGCCGTACGGTGAAGGCGGCGGAGGCCCCTTCTCGCCGGCGCTCGACCGACCTGTCGGCTCGGTGACCGACCCGAAGACCCGCAGCTTCGCGGTGGGCGACTCGACGGGGGCTGCGGTGGCGGTGGATGCGGTGGGGCTGCGAACCCCCGGTGCGCGAGGCGGCGGCTCCTGCGCCGCGCGGCGGGCGCGCAGCAGCAGCGGAATCGACGCCAGGATGATCGCCGCCGAGATGCCGATCACCACGTAGAGCCCCCATGGCGTGCCGGAGTCCGGGGCCGGGTCCCCGGCGCGGCCGGTAGCCAGTTCCACCAGTGCGACCACCGCCGCGACGCTCACCCCGATCACGGCGAGCCAGATCACGGCGCAGGCACCCAGCAGTGCGCGGTCAACGGTCTGAGAACGGTCCATCAGCAGCTCGTGACCGGAGAGTTGTCGGAGCGCTGGGACAGCACCGTGCCGTCGCTCGCGGTGATCGAACAGTTCAGCTTGCTCAGCCGGAAGAAGCTGGACGCCTCCACCGACCCGATCTCCGAATTCGAGATCGGCGTCAGCGTGAACGACCACGGGATGTACACGTTGCGCTGCGTGCGGCTGCGGCCGGATGCGTCGGTGAACGTGATCGAGATGATGTCACCGGGTGCCTTGGTTCCGGTCACGGTGTACGTGACCTGGCGCGGACCGGCGGTCGTGGTCGGTGGCGGCGCTGCGGCGCTGGCGGTCGGCGCGGCCGACGGACTCGGCGGCGGAGCCTCGCTGGTCGGCGGAGGCGGCGGCTCCGACGTCACCGTGACCGTCTCGGTCGGCGGAGGCGGCGGCGGAGCTTCGGTCGTGGGCGGTGGGGCCGGCGGCGCCGTGGTCTTCGTGATCTCGTCCTGCACCGGGGGCGGCGGGGGCGTCGACGTGGTCGGGCGGGCCTCGTTGCTGGTCAGGCTCGGAAACACCAGCAGCGACACCGACGCCACCAGAGCGACCGCCGCCAGGATCGCCGCCACCCCGACCACCCAAGGCCACCGAGGCGGGCCGGGCTGATCGTCGTATTCGCCCGCGTCGTATGCGTCGTAGTCGTAGAGCGCGGGATCGGCGGGGACGTACGGCCCGCTGGTGAACTGCTCAGACTCCGGAGCGGAGTACGCCTGCGACAACCCGGTGTCGGCGCTCACGTCCCGGGTGGGCACGTCGTTGACCGGTTCGTCACCCGGATTCGGCCCGCTCATCGCTGCAATTCCTTCTCGACTACCGCTTTACAGGTGTGCGGGCTCCGTGAGGTTGCCCTCGGCAACATTACCCAAACGCGCGGATCGAACGAATCCACCGATCGCGTCAAAACGGCAACTGACTGCCGGATTGTGACCTTTGGAGGCTGTCCTCCTCGCCCTCCTCGCGTCCGGACCCCTAGTGCTTCTCGGTTCCGATGTAGTACTCGAACACCAAACCGGCCGCGGCGCCCAGCACGAACACCACGCCCGTGAAGATCAGCCAGGGTAGCCACAGCGCCACGCCGACCGCGGTGACCGATGCCGCCAGCGCAACCAAGATCGGCCACCAACTGTGGGGCGCGTAGAAGCCCAACTCGCCCGCGCCGTCGGCGATCTCTGCGTCGTCGTAGTCCTCGGGCCGGGTGTCCAGACGCCGGGCGACGAACCGGAAGAACGTCCCGATGATCAGCGTCAGCCCGGTGGTCATCACGAACGCGGTGGTCCCGGCCCACTCGACCCCGCCGTCCAGGAAATATGCGGTGAGAAACGCGTAGACCACGGTCGCCAGCGCGAAGAACGCCGTCAGAATCTCGAACAGCCGGGCTTCGATGTGCATGGCGGGTCCTTACTTCGGCGCGGACAGGGACTGCTCGCCGCGGCGCGTGTCGAAGGGGAAGGTCTTGGTAGCCGTGGGCGGCAGCTTGATGATCTGCAGCGCCTCGGCGTTCGTCTTGCCGGCGATGCGGGCGTCGAGGTAAGCCTTGAACAGGTTCGGCTCCACCACGCGCACTTCGAAGTTCATCATCGAGTGGTAGGTGCCGCACAGCTCGGCGCAGCGCCCGATGAACGCGCCGGTCTTCTCGATCTCGGTGACCTGGAACTTGTTCTCGGTGTGGTTGGCCTCCGGGTCGGGAAACACGTCCCGCTTGAACAAGAAGTCGATGATCCAGAATGAGTGAACGACGTCGGCGGAGGCCAGCTGGAACTCGATGCGCTTGTGCGCCGGCAACACCAGCACGGGGATCTCGTTGCTGGTGCCGAGCGTTTCGACCTTGTCGTAGTTGAGGTAGGTGCGGTCCTCCGGGTTGAGGCCGCGGATCGCGCCGACCACTTCCTCGCCGTGGCTGTCGCGGCCTTCGGGCTTCGACGCCTGGGCCAGCTTGCGCTCGTTGTCGACGAGGTTGACGTTGTAGGTGCCGTCCCTGAAGTCCACGCTCTGGTAACCGAACTTCCAGTTCCACTGGAACGCGGTCACGTCGACGACAACCTCTGGGTCGGCCTCCTTCTTGAGCATCCGTTCCTGCACGACGACGGTGAAGTAGAAGAGCACCGCGATGATCAGAAATGGCGTGACCGTCAGCACCAGCTCGAGCGGCATGTTGTAGCCGAACTGGCGGGGCAGTTCGGTGTCGCTCTTCTTGTGGCGGTGAAACGTCGCCGTCCAGAACGTCAGCCCCCAGACGATGATGCCGATCACGAACGCTGCGATCACCGAACCGATCCACAGCTTCATGTTGTCGTGAGCTTCTGGGGTGATGCCTTCCGGCCAGCCCAGTTTCAGCGCGTCGTAGGCGTTGCACCCGGTGAGTGTGATAGCGGCCACGCCCAGGGTGACAGCTAAGCCGACGAGCCGCAGCCGGGGTGTCACGTCGGCGCCTCCTGTGATTCGTAACAACTGGGCAAGGTCGCTACTACGCAGCGTAGACCACAGCAAGCTTGCGGCATACTTGGCCCGATGTGTGGACTGCTGGCCGTCGTGCGCGACCCGTCGGCCACGGCAGACGTGGTCGACGAGGTCGCCGAATCGGCGCACCTGATGCGGCACCGCGGTCCCGACGAACCCGGCACCTGGTCGGACCGGCAGGTCATCTTCGGCTTCAACCGGCTGTCGATCATCGACATCGAGCACTCTCACCAACCGCTGCGCTGGGGCCCGGCCGACTCCCCCGGTCGGTACGTGCTGGTGTTCAACGGCGAGATCTACAACTACCTGGAGTTGCGCGCCCAGCTCGCCGCCGACCACGGCGCGGTGTTTGCCACCGACGGTGACGGCGAGGCGATCATCGCCGCCTACCACTACTGGGGCGCCGATGCGCTGGGCCGGCTGCGTGGCATGTTCGCGTTCGCGCTGTGGGACACCGAGCGGCACGAACTGTTCTGCGCCCGTGACCCGTTCGGCATCAAGCCGCTGTTCATGGCCACCGGCCCGGGCGGCACCGCGGTCGCGAGCGAGAAGAAATGCCTGCTCGATCTCGCCGGCACGCTCGGCTTCGACCTGACAATCGACGAACGGGCGGTGCAGCACTACACGGTGCTGCAATACGTACCGGAACCGGAGACGCTGCAGCACGGCGTCCGGCGGCTGGAGTCTGGGTGCTACGCATTGATCCGGCCCGGGCGGCCGCCCCAGATCGCCCGGTACTTCGTACCGCGGTTCGCCGCGGCACCGTTCGTCAACGGCAGTGAACAGGCCCGCTACGACGAAATCACCGCCGTGCTGGAGGACTCGGTGGCCAAGCACATGCGCGCCGACGTCACGGTGGGAGCGTTCTTGTCCGGCGGCATCGACTCGACCGCGATCGCCGCGCTAGCGATCCGGCACAATCCTCGGCTGATCACATTCACGACCGGCTTCGAGCGCGAAGGCTTTTCGGAAGTCGACGTCGCCGTCGCCTCGGCCGAGGCGATCGGTGCGCGGCACGTGTCGAAAGTGGTCAGCCCCGCCGAGTTCGTCGAGGCGCTGCCCGAGATCGTCTGGTATCTCGACGAGCCGGTCGCCGACCCGGCGTTGGTGCCGCTTTTCTTCATCGCCCGCGAGGCGCGCAAGCACGTCAAGGTGGTGCTGTCCGGGGAAGGCGCCGACGAGCTGTTCGGCGGCTACACGATCTACCGGGAGCCATTGTCGCTGAAGCCTTTCCAATTCCTTCCCGGCCCGCTGCGCCGCTCGATGGGCAAGGTTTCGGCCCCGCTGCCGGAAGGGATGCGCGGCAAGGGCCTGCTGCATCGCGGCTCGCAGACACTCGAGGAGCGCTACTACGGCAACGCCCGCAGCTTCTCAGATCCCCAGTTGCGAGCGGTGCTGAAGGTCTTCCGTCCGGAATGGACCCATACCGAGGTCACCGCACCGGTGTACGCGCAGTCGCGCGACTGGGATCCGGTGGCACGCATGCAGCACATCGACCTGTTCACCTGGCTGCGGGGGGACATCCTGGTCAAAGCCGACAAGATGACGATGGCCAACTCGCTGGAGCTTCGGGTGCCGTTCTTGGACCCGGAGGTGTTCGCGGTGGCCTCGCGGCTGCCGCTGGAGCAGAAGATCACCCGCACCACCACCAAGTACGCGCTGCGGCGGGCGCTGGAACCGATCGTGCCCCCACATGTGCTGCACCGTCCGAAACTTGGCTTCCCCGTGCCGATCCGGCACTGGCTGCAAGCTGGCGAGCTGCTCGATTGGGCACACCAGATGCTCGGCGCCACGCAGGCCGACGAGCTGATCGACGTACGCGCGGTGCGGCGGATGCTCGACGAACACCTGGCCGGCACCAGCGATCACAGCCGCCGGCTGTGGACGGTGCTGATCTTCTTGCTGTGGCACGCGATATTCGTCGAGCGCAGCATCGTTCCGCAGATCAGCGAGCCGCAGTACCCGATTCAGCTTTAGCCGAGGGCCTCGGCGATTTCACCGGCCGCCTGCTGGCCGTACGCGTCGCCGAGACGCGACAGCGCAACATCGCGCTGCCACGTCCATTCCTGAGTTCCGTTGGTTTCCAGCACCAACACCGCGACCAGCGAGCCGAGCTGGGCCGAGCGCTCCAGGTCGAGCCCGGCACTGCGGCCGGTGAGGAACCCGGCACGAAACGCGTCTCCGACACCGGTCGGGTCGACCTTGCCGGTCTCGGGCACCACGTCGACGTGGACACCCGAGCCGTCCGGGCTCACCATGTCAACGCCCTTGGGACCCAACGTCGTAACCCGCAGGCCGACCTGCGACAGCACGTCGTCCTCGGTCCAGCCGGTCTTCGACAGCATCAGGTCCCACTCGTAGTCGTTGGTGAACAGGTAGGTGGCACCATCGATGAGCTTGCGGATCTCCTCCCCGGAAAGCCGGGCCAGCTGCTGGGACGGATCCGCCGCGAACGCCAACCCGAGCCTGCGGCACTCGTCGGTGTGCAGGAACATCGTGTCGGGATCGTTCGCGCCGATGATCACCAATTCCGGTGTGCCGATTGACGATACGATTCTCTCCAGGGAGATGTGGCGAGCCTGCGACATCGCGCCCGGATAGAAGGATGCGATCTGCGCCATCTCCGTGTCGGTGGTGCAGACGAACCTGGCGGTGTGCGCGGTCTCGGAGATCCAGACGTGGTCGCAGTTCACGCCGTGGGCAGCCAACCACTCGCGGTAGTCGGTGAAATCCATGCCCGCGGCACCGATCAGCACCGCGTCACCGCCGAGCGCCCCGATCGCGAAAGCCATGTTGCCGGCCACCCCGCCGCGATGCACCACCAGGTCGTCGACCAGGAAGCTCAGCGACACCTTGTGCAGGTGATCAGCCAGCAGTTGCTCGGAGAACCGCCCCGGAAATCGCATCAGGTGATCGGTGGCAATGGAGCCGGTCACTGCAATCGTCACAACGTCTACCCCTTGCTAGCCTGCGTACCATGGCCGGCCCGTACTATAGCGAGTCCTCGCCAAGCCACCCTCCCACAGCGGCGGCGTCGGTGTATCCGGGCATGCTGCCCCCGCCGGTCCCCTACCCCTCCGGCGGTCGCTGGCGGCTGGTCGCGGTGCTCCTGCTCGTGGTGGTGATACTGGGCGGCGCGACCAGCGCGGTGGTCTATGCACTGAACGCCGAGTCGCACAGCGCCGTCGGCGGCACCATCACCGAAACCGCCGCCAAGACCGCCATCCAGGATTACCTGGACGCCATGGCGCAGGGCGACACCGAGACGGTGGCCCGCAACACGCAGTGCGGTTTCTACGACGAGATCAAGGACAAGCGGGCAGACCAGGCGTTGGCCCGGTTGACCAGCGAGACGTTCCGCAGGCAGTTCACCCGGGCAGAGGTCACGTCGATCGACAAGATGGTGTTCATGTCGCCGCACCAGGCGCAGGTGCTGTTCTCGATGCAGGTGGTGCCGGCGATGCGAGGTTCACAACAGCACCAGGAGCAGGCGATCGCCCAGGTATTGTCCGCCGACGACCGTTTGCTGGTCTGCCAGTATTTGCTGCGGTCGACCGGTCAGTACTGACTCAGTTGAACGAGTCCCCGCACGCGCACGACCCGGTGGCGTTCGGGTTGTCGATGGTGAAGCCCTGCTTTTCGATCGTGTCGACGAAGTCGATGGTCGCCCCCTGCATGTAGGGCGCGCTCATGCGGTCGATCGTCAGCGTCACTCCGCCGAATTCGGCGGTCAGATCGCCGTCCAGCGACCGGTCGTCGAAGAAGAGGCTGTACCGCAGGCCGGCGCAGCCGCCCGGCTCGACCTGAATCCTCAAGACCAGGTCGTCGCGCCCCTCCTGGTCGAGCAACGCCTTGGCCTTGGCCGCCGCGCCGTCGGTCAGGATCACGCCATGGGTGGCGGTGCCGGTGGCCGACTCCCCCTGAACAGTCATTGCGTCTCCTCAAGCAGTGATGAGCGCTTGCGCGAAGAGCAAAGCGCCGTGTGTTGCCCGAACGTTCGAACTCACTCGTTCAACGGTACCTTGTGGCCGCGCTATTCCTCAGCTGTCCCCCGTCGCTGCGCTCTAACCCAGCTCTAACCCCCGGGGACAAATTCAGACGCGGTCCGCTCGGCGAGCCCGCTCAGCTGATTTGCGGCGTCGTCGATGGCCCGCTGCACCGAGCCCGCGTGGTCGGCAAGCGAGAACGCGGCGGTGACGCCGACGGCGCGCAGCGCCGACTCGTCGAGGGCGACCTGACCTGCCAGCACCAGCATGGGCGTCGCGCGACCGGACGCCCCGGCAGAAAGTGCGCTGATGACCTTGCCGTGCAGCGACTGGTCGTCGAACCGCCCCTCGCCGGTGATCACCAGGTCAGCGGCGGCCAGGTCGTCGGCCAGCCGGGTGTGCGCGGCGATCACCGCGGCCCCGGACTCCCGACGAGCGCCGAGCGCCAGCAGCGCCGCTCCCAGCCCGCCGGCCGCGCCCGCACCGGGCACGTCGCGAACCGGCCGCCCCGCCGCGGCCTCCAATTGCCCGGCCCAGTCACCGAGCCGCTGTTCCAGCAGCGTGACCGTGTGTTCGTCAGCGCCCTTCTGCGGTCCGAACACCCGTGCCGCGCCCATCGGGCCGAGAAGCGGGTGCTCGACGTCAGTGGCGGCGATGAGCTCGACGCCCGCCAGCCGCTCACGGGCGGCGGCCGGGCTAGAGCCCGTTGTGCTCCTCGCGTGCGCACCCAGCACGTCGACCATGCCCCGGCCGCCGTCGGTGGTCGCGCTGCCGCCCAGCCCGACGACGATCCGCCCGGCCCCAGCCTCCAGCGCGGCCGCGATCAGCTGGCCGACCCCCCTGGTGTGCGCGGCCAGCGCGGTTTGCGGCGTCGGCGGCCGGTCGAGCAAGGCCAGCCCGCAGGCCTGCGCCGACTCGATGTAGGCGGTCGGCGGGGCTGCGGCTCCGTCGTAGACCCAGCCGGCGTCGACGTCGGCGTCCAGCGGCCCCGCCACCCGCAGCCTTCTGTGTTGCCCCAACCGGCCCGCGAGGACGTCGATGAATCCGGGTCCGCCGTCGGACTGCGGCGCACGGGTCAGCTCGTCGCCGGGACGCGCCCGGCGCCAGCCCGCCGCGATCGCGTCGGCGGCCTGGACTGCCGACAGGCAGTCACCGAAACAGTCGGGAGCGATCAGTACACGCATGATCACCGCACCATAAGGGGAAGTACCCTGGCGGCGTGAGTCTGCTGGGCCGAAAGAAGCATGAGACCGATTCTGGAGCCGCCGGGCCGGCGACATCCGACCGTGCCGACGCCGAGCTCGTCGAACCGGCCGTCGAGCCCGCCGAAGCGCGCAAGTCGACCGCCCCGAAGGGCCGGCCGACGCCCAAGCGCGACGCCGCCAAACGCCGTGGACCGGTCGCACCGGCGCCGATGACGGCCGCGGAGGCCAGGCGCCGGCGCAAGGAGGTCAAGGCGAAGCTGAGCCGCGAGGAACGCCGGGAGTTCAAGGCGCAACAGCGTCAGCGGATGTCAGCCCGTCGCGACAAGATGATGGCGGGCGAGGAGGGCTACCTGCTCCCCCGCGACAAGGGACCCGTGCGCCACTATGTGCGCGACATGGTGGACGCCCGCCGCAACCTGCTCGGCTTGTTCATGCCGATCGCGTTCGGCCTGGTGTTTCTGATGCTGGCGGCCCCGACGCCCCAGGTGAACGGCCTGGTCTCGATGGCGATGCTGGTGCTGGTGGTGATCATGCTTACAGACGCGTTCATCCTCGGTCGCAAGGTGAACAAGCTGGTCGATGCGAAGTTCCCGAAGAACACCGAAACCGGTTGGCGCCTGGGCTTTTACGCCGCGAGCCGAGCCTCTCAGCTGCGCCGCATGCGGGCACCGCGACCGCAGGTCAAGCGCGGCGACGTCGTCACCTGAGCATCGTGCGGACGTTGGTGCTGGGCGGCATCCGGTCGGGCAAGTCGCGATGGGCGGAAACGGCGATTGCCCAGACCATCGGCCCGAACGAGCGGGTGCGCTATCTCGCCACCGGGGCGGCGTCAGACCCCGATCCGTCGTGGTCGGTACGCATCGCCGCGCACCGGGCACGTCGCCCGGCGCACTGGTCCACCATCGAAACCGCGGACATCGCAACACTGTTGCGAGCGGATACGAAGATCGCGACGATGATCGACGATGTCGGCGGTTGGCTCGCCGCCGCCCTGGACAACCCGGATGCCGACGAGTTGGTGTCAGCTGTAAGCGCTTTCGGGGCGGATCTGGTCATCGTGAGCCCGGAGGTGGGCCTGACGGTGGTGCCGGCCACCACCGCGGGCCGGCGGTTCGCCGACCAACTCGGCCAGCTGAATCAGCGGCTGGCCGACATCTGCGACCGGGTGGTGCTGGTCGTCGCGGGCCAGCCGGTGAGCGTGAAATGACCTTCGCCGAAATCGTCGCGCCCGACGCGGACGCGGCCGCCGCGGCGCGCGAACGCCAGCAGTCGCTGACCAAGCCGCCGGGCTCGCTGGGCCGGCTCGAAGAGCTGTCGGTGTGGGTGGCGGCGTGCCAGGGCGCCTGTCCGCCAAGGCAATTCGAGCGGGCCAGAGTGGTGGTGTTCGCCGGCGACCACGGCGTGGCAGCGGCGGCCGGGGTGTCCGCGTACCCGCCGGAGGTCACGGCACAGATGGTGGTGAACATCGACGCGGGCGGGGCGGCCGTCAACACCCTGGCCGCGGGGGCC
>Ga0210086_1000078_pt1 | contig 58786 bp, 42 predicted proteins | sample China_Galinas_PW_3_FD_184867 | JGI IMG/M metagenome (GOLD analysis project Ga0210086, IMG submission 184867) | Wetland microbial communities from San Francisco Bay, California, USA, that impact long-term carbon sequestration - China_Galinas_PWB_D2... | ecosystem: Environmental > Aquatic > Marine...
GCGTTCATGCGCGCGACCTGGAAGCGGATGCCCAGGCTGAGGAAGGGCTCCGGCGGGGTCCGGCCCGGCCCGGGGAGCGCCTGCAGATCCCGCAGGAGCTCCGAGTCCTTGCCGCACGACCACTCGGCCAGCAGCTCGCCCGCGATCGTGCCGAGGGCGATCCCAGCTCCGGTGAAGCCGGCGGCGGCCCACACCCCGTCGGCGAGCTCGCCGAACAGCGGCCGGCGGCTGGGGGACGCCCCCATGACGCCGGCCCAGGTGGTCTCCAGCTCGATCGGGTGCCCGCCGGCGCCGCGCTCGCCGAAGAGCGACGGCCAGCGCCGGACGAGGGCCTGGCGGTGGGCGCGCCGGGCGCGCTCGCGCACGGCGGCTGAAATCTTCAGCTCACGTGAGTAGTGGAGGGTGTTGCGCACCAGGATGCGCTGGTCGCGGGTCCGTCGCAGGCTCGACCCGAGTGGGTCCTGGGCCAGGAGGCCCCACTCCCGTTCCCCTCCCAGCCGCTCGAGCTCGGCATCGGTCAGCGGCCGCGTGAAGCTGCCGAAGGTGACCAGCGGGAAGATCTCGCGGCCGAGCACCCCCAGGCGAGGGGCATAGCCGTTGACCGCCAGGATCACCCGTGGCGCGGTGACGCCGCCGCGCTCTGTGGCGACCCGCCAACCCGACCTACCAGCGCCGGCGGGAGCGATCTCCCGGACCGGTGAGCGCTCGTAGAGCGTGACGCCCGCGGCCAGCGTCGCCGCGAGGCCCTGAACGAGAGCGGCGGGATGCACCAAGGGCCGGCCGGGCATGCGCAGACCGCGACGGTAGAAGGGCGTGCCGACCGCTTGCTCCATGGCGCTGGAGTCGAGGTCGTCGTACGCCTCGCCGTGGTCGTCGAGCCACCGGGCCAGGGTCTCCAGGTCGCGCATGCCGGCGTCGCCGGCGGCGGCGTGGATCCAGCCGGTGTCGTCCCAGGCGCACTCGATGCCGTGGGCTGCGACCTGGCGGCGGAGGGCGTCGATCCCGGCGCGCGACAGGCGGATGTGCGCCGCGGCGGCCGCCGGCTCCATCGCCGTCGTGAAGTAGGCGATGTCGACCACGAAGCCGGAGCTCCTGGCGGAGGCGCCGAAGCCGGCGCGCTGGGCATCGAGCACCACCACGCGGTGCGCCGGATCGAGCTCGGCCAGGCGGCGCGCGGCGGCGAGGCCGGTGAGCCCGGCACCGACGATCACCGCGTCGGCCTCGACCTCCCCGGTCAGCGGTGGCCTGGGCGCGGGCGCCTCGCCGGCGGTGGCGAGCCAGCCGCACCGGTCGTCGTCGCGGGGCGCCTGGCGCGCATGGATCGGCCGGGTCGGGGAGAGGCGGTGGGTCATCCGGAGCTCCTCAAACCACCTCGACCCGCGCCGGCCCTTCGACCACCTCGCCGATCGCCGCGGCGCGATGCCCGCCGGCGAGGAGCTCGTCGAGGAGCGCGTCCGCCTGGTCGGCCGGAGCGGCGATCAGCAACCCGCCGGAGGTCTGGGGGTCGAACAGGAGCTCGGTCTGGACCGGACGGAGGCCGACCCGGTCCTCGACGACGTCCTGGCAGTTCTTCCGGTTGGCGGCGGTCGAGTCGGTGGTGACGCCCCGGTGGACGAGCCGCTCGAAGCCGTCGAGCACCGGCAGGTCTTCGAACCGTACGCGCACCGTGGCGCCGGAGCCGCGGGCGACCTCGCGGGCGTGGCCGGCGAGGCCGAAGCCGGTGACGTCGGTGGCGGCCCGGCAGCCGTGGGCGAGGGCCAGGCGCGCGGCGTCGGCGTTGAGGCGCTCCATCTCGCGGAGCGCTTCTTCGAGGCCCGCCGCGTCGAGCTTGCCCAGCTTGAACGCGTTGATCAGGACGCCGGTGCCGAGCGGCTTGGTCAGCAGCAGCCGCTCTCCCGGGCGGGCGCCCGAGTTGGTCAGCAGCCGCTCCGGGTCGGCCCGGCCGATGGCCGCGAAGCCGAACTTGAGCTCGTCGTCCCGGACCGTGTGGCCGCCCAGGAGGACGCCACCCGCTTCGGCGAGGATCTCGGCGGCGCCGGCCAGGATGGCCCCCAGCTCATGGTCCGGTACGCCCTTCTCGGGGAAGCAGCACAGGTTGAGCGCGAACAGCACCTCGCCGCCCATGGCGAAGACGTCGGAGAGGGCGTTGGCGGCGGCGATCCGGCCGAAGCGGCGCGCGTCGTCGCAGACCGGCGTGATGAAGTCCGCGGTCGCCACCAGGCCGTGGCCTTCGAACAGGTACACGCCGGCGTCGTCGGCCGTCCCCGGGCCGACCAAGACCCGCTCGTCCCCGCCGGCGATGGCGAGGAGCGGGCTCACCAGCTCATCCAGGTCCCCCGGACCGATCTTGGCCGCTCACCCACCCGAGGTGGCGCAGGCGGTCAGGCGGAACTTCTTGCGAAACAGCGCCATGGGGTGGGGAGTGTAGCGCAGGCCGTCAGCTCGTGAACCCCAGCTCGGCCAGCAGGCGCCGCCAGGCGGCCTTCTCCCGCTCCGGGCGGACCAGCGCGGAGAGGCTCTCCGAGCGTTCTCGAAGCTTCTGGTAGAGCACCGCGTCCGTCTCCACCCGGTGCAGCAGGCGGGCGAGGGCCCTGGTGTCCCCGGCGGGGAAGAGCGCCGGGTGGTCCGGGCCGAGGATGCCGGTACAGCCGGGGATGTCGCTGGCGATCACCGGCAGCCTGAGCGCCAGTGCCTCGGAGAGCACGTTCGGCGCGCCCTCGGCGAGCGACGTGATGACCAGGGCGTGGCTCACCGCCATCATTTCGAGGGCGTCGCGGGGGGCGACCTCGCCGATCCACTGGTAGCGGGAAGACCCGGCGGCGAGCCGCTCGGCCTCCTCGCCGAGCGCCGGATCGAGGGCGCGGCCCAGGTGGACGATCTCGATGGCGGAGTCGGCCGGCAGCAGCCGGGCCGCGTGGGCCGCCCGGAGCGGGTCCTTGATCTCCCGCAGATGGGCGGCGATGACGATCCGGAAACGCCGGTGCCCTGGCCGGGGGCGTACCGGGTCCGCCGTCAGATCGGGTGGCAGCCGGACCGACTGGACGATGACCCGGGTCCTGGGGCGGAGGGCGTCGGGCAGGGCTTCGAGGGCCAGGGGGTGGAGCACCACCAGCCGATCGGCGGAGTGGATGGAGCGTTCCGCGGCGGCGTCGCCGGCGGGCAGGTCCCGGTAGAGGTCGGTGCCGGTGCAGGCGATGATCAGTGGCGCTCCGGGGCGTGCCGCGCGGTAGCGCTCGACCGACGGCGCGGAGCGCCGGGCGTGGAGGGCGATCAGCAGGTCGCAGGGCTGGGCGCGCAACTCCTCTACCACGCTTGGCGCGTAGCCCAGGTCGGCCAGGATCGCGGCCCACCGTTCGGCGGTGGCGCGATTGCCGCTCCGTGAGCCGGGAGGCGCCGGCGTCACCAGTAGAATCCGGGCCGGTTCCGGTGGTCTGGTTTGTCCCGATGTGGGGATCACGGTACACGAGTATAGAGGCGGCCGTGCCGGGAAGGGAGCGGCCCCGCCCGATTTCCCCTGCGATCGCCCCCGCGAACCCCGGAAGGAGCTCTCATGAGACGCACCGCTGCGGCCCTCACCCTCCTGCTGCTCACCGCCGGCGCCGCCTGGCTCGCCATCGCCCGGGTGCGGCCACCGGCCGTCGTTCCGGCCTCGGCGCCGGCGACGGACTTTTCGGCCGAGCGCGCCATGGAGCACGTTCGCGCCCTGGCGGTCGCGCCGCGCCCCGTGGGGAGCGAGGCCCACGAGCGTGCCCTGGAGCACGTGGTGGGTGCTCTGCGCGACCTGGGGCTCGAGCCGGAGGTGTGGGACGGGGTCGGGGCTTCGCCCCGGGGGACCGTCTTCGGCAGCGTCCGCGACGTGATCGCCCGGCTGCCGGGGACCGGTACCGATCCGGGTACGATCCTGCTGGTCGCCCATTACGACTCCGTCACCGCCGGCCCGGGCGCCAACGACGACGGCATCGGGGTCGCTACGCTGCTCGAGACCCTGCGCGCCCTCAGCGCCGGACCGCGCCAGGCCAACGACGTGGTCGCCCTGTTCTCGGACGGCGAGGAGGTGGGGCTGCTCGGCGCCGAGGCGTTCCTCCACGGTCATCCCCTGGCCAGCCGCGTCGGCATGGTGCTCAACGTCGAGGCGCGCGGCACCCGTGGACCGTCGCTGATGTTCGAGACCGGCCCCCGGAACCTGTGGTCGATCCGGCACTTCGCCGCCGCGCCGTACCCGATCGGCTCCTCCTACTCCTACGAGGTCTACCGCCGGTTGCCCAACGACACCGACTACACGGTGTTCAAGAAGCAGCAGATCCCGGGACTCAACTTCGCTCACATCCACGGGGCGGAGGGGTACCACACGGCGCTCGATTCCCTCGCGCACCTCGATCCCGCCAGCCTCCAGCACCACGGCTCGAACGTGCTGGCGATCGTGCGCGACCTGGGGGATGCCGACCTCGCCGCCGCCCGGCAGGGGGGCGACGCGGTCTACTTCAACCCGCTCGGCTACTCCTTCGTCTACTACCCGGCGTCCTGGGTGATCGCCCTGCTGGCGCTCCTCGGCGTCCTGACCGTCGGCGTGGTCGCCCTGGGCGTGGCGCGCCGGCGCCTCGGGCTCGGCAGGCTGATTCTCGGCGTGCTGCTCGACGTGGTCATCCTCGCGGTGCTCGCGGCCATCGCCATCGCCCTGCGCGGCGTGCTCTTCCCGGTGCGCTACGACTTCCGGATCTGGGGCGAGGCGTCGTCGGTCGCCTGGACCCTGTGCGGCCTGACCCTGCTCGCCCTCGGCATCGGAGCGGCGCTGCAGCGGCTGGCGTCGCGCATGGTGCAGCCCGCCAACGCGGCCGCGGCCGGCGTGGTGCTCTGGTTCGTGGCCACCGCCGCGGTGTCGGTGACCGCCCCCGGGGGCAGCTACCTGTTCATGGTGCCGCTGTTCGTCCAGCTCGCGGCGCTGGCGGTTGTCCTGGTGCGCGGTGCCGAGCGTGGTGGCGACCGGACGGAGGCGGCGAGCGGCTGGACCGGCCCGTTGCCGGTCGCCCTGCTGGTGGTCGCCGCGTTGGTCGTCGCCCTGGTCTGGGCGCCGACGCTGTCGCTTCTCGCCGTCGGCCTCCAGGCCGGCTCCGCGATGGTGTTGGCGGTGCTGGCGGGCCTGCTGCTCGCCCTGCTGGCGCCCCAGGTGGAGGTGGCGACGGCGCCGTCACCCCGCTGGCTGGTGCCCGCGGTCCTCGTGATCGCGGGGCTGGCGGTGGTGGTGGCGGTGAAGTCGGCGAGCGCCTTCGGTCCGGACAACCCGCGGCCGACCAGCCTGGTCTACGCCCTGGACGCCGACCGCGGTGAAGCCGTCTGGGCGTCGTTCAAGCCCCAGCCGGACCCCTGGACCGGCAAGGTCCTGCCGGACGAGCCCACCGAGCAGCCGATGCCGGAGATGCTCGGCTACTCCCGCTCGCTCGCCACGGGCCCCGCGCCGGCCCTCGACCTGGCGCAGCCGGCGCTCGAGGCGCTCCGCCGCGACGGCGACACGGTGCGGGTGAAGGTGCTGCCGCCCGCCGGGACCGACCGGTTGCGCATCCTGCTCTCCCCGCTGTCGGCCCTCGAGGGGGTGACGGTCGCCGGACGGACGGTCAAGCTGTCGCCGGCTGCCGCTGGAGCCGACGACGCCGGGAAGCCCCTCGTCCTCTACTACCTGGCGCCACCCGCCGGCGGCGTCGAGGTCGCGGTCACCTCAGGCGACCCGGACGCCGTGCGCATCGCGGCGGTCGCCCAGTGGTGGGGTGTCCCCTCGGCGGAGCAGGGTGGGCCGGGCCCGCTGCCGGCCGGGCTGATGCAGGCGCCGTGGCCGTGGGACGTCAACACCACCATGGTTCGCCGGGAGTGGGCGCTGACGGAGGCCCCTGCGGCAGCCGAGACACCCGCCACCGGCGAGGCACCCGCGGCGGGACAGACGGCCGGGGCGGAGGCACCCGAGGGCGGTGCCGCCGGCGCGCTGGCCGATCCACCGGGGGATGCGTTAAAGTAGCGCCCCGCCGGCTGACGACCCGGACCGCAGAGAGCACCAACCCATCAAGCACGCACCGGCTTCGCCGGAACCCTGTCGAGAGGATCGAGGATGAGTGACCACCGCCTGACGCGCAAGGAGATGAAGCGCAGCGACCACTTCCAGCTGGCCATGACGAACATCCTGGACTGGATCCAGGATCACCGTCGGGCGCTGATCACCGGCGCCGTCGTGATCGTCCTGGTGGTGGTGGCCGCCGTGGCCTGGACGTTCTGGAGCGCCGCCCGGGAAGAGAAGGCCCAGGCCGTCCTCGCCGACGCCATCGAGACGTACGGCGCGCCGATCGGCGACACGTCGGCCCAGAAGGACGACGGGCCCCACTTCGCCACGGCCGAGGCGCGGCGCGACCGGGCCAAGGAGCTCTTCCAGCAGGTGCGGGACCGGTACGGATCGAGCCAGGCGGCGGCGATCGCCGGGGTCTACCTGGGCGAGATCGCGGCCGACCAGGGGGATTCCGACACTGCCCGGACCCTGTGGCAGGACTACCTCGACAAGGACCCGGGCACCGCGCTCGGCGCCGAGGTCCGGCTGAACCTGTTCGACCTCGACCGGTCCAACGGCAAGGCCGAGCAGGTGGCCACGGAGCTCGAAGGGATGCTCGCCCGCGAGAACAAGCCGCTGCCCGGGGACGTCATCCTCTACGAGCTGGCGACCACCCTGGAGCAGCTCGGCCGCAAGCAGGAGGCGACCGAGCGCTACCGGCAGATCATCGACGAGTACCAGGGCTCGCCGTACGCGGCGGAGGCGCGACAGAAGACCGCCGGCGCCGGCGGTGCCGCCGGGCTGCCCCAGTCCTTCCAGATGCCTTCCTGACCCCCCTGACCCCGCCACCCGGAGCGCGCGAGATGTCCTTCCACCCGGCCGCGTCATGAGCGGGCCGGTCGCCATCGGCCCTCTTCTGGACGGCCTGCGGTCCGGGCGCGCCCTCACCGACGAGGAGATCCTCGCTGTGGTGGCGGGCGCCGCCGACGGCTCCTGGGCCGGCGCCCAGCTCGGCGCATTTCTGATGGGCGTGGCGATCCGCGGGCTCGACGTCCACCAGACGGGAGTCCTGACCCGCGCCATGCTCGGATCGGGCGAGCGCTGGTGCCTGGGCGAGACGGTCGCGCACCTCGGGGACAAGCATTCGACGGGCGGTGTCGGCGACAAGGTGTCGCTCGTTCTCGGCCCGCTGCTCGCCGCCTGCGACCGGCCGGTCGTCATGCTCACCGGGCGCGGCCTGGGCCACACCGGCGGCACCGCCGACAAGCTGGAGGCGATCCCCGGCCTCTCGCTCGAGCTCGGTCGCCAGGGGTGCCTCGACCTGCTGGCGAAGATCGGCCTGGCGATCGGCGTCGCCACCGAGCGCATCGCCCCGGCCGACCGCACCCTCTACGCCCTGCGCGACGTCACCGGGACCGTGCGCTCGATCCCGCTGGTGGTGGCGAGCATCCTGTCCAAGAAGCTGGCCACGGGGGCCTGCGGCCTGGTGCTCGACGTGAAGGTCGGCAGCGGAGCGTTCTTCGGCCGCGTGGAGGACGCGCGCGAGCTGGCGCGCCTCCTGGTCGACACCGCCAACGACCTGGGGTTGCCGTCGGTTGCTCTGCTGACCGACATGAGCCAGCCGCTCGGACGCTGGGCGGGGCACACGGTGGAGGTTCAGGAGTCCCTCGACTGCCTGGCGGGGGAGGGGCCGGACGATCTCCTGGAGCTCACCATCCGCCAGGCCGAGGAGCTGGCCGTGCTGGTCGGCGCGCCGGTCGAGCGCGCGGCGCTCGAGCGGGCGATCGCCTCCGGGGCGGCGCGGGAGCGCTTCGAGCGCTGGGCGGCGCTTCAGGGAGCCGACGCCGCCTGGCTGGCCTCACCGGTTCTGGCGAAGGCGCCGGAAGAGGTGGTGGTGGAAGCGCCGCGAGGCGGCGTGCTCGCCGCCATCGACACCGAGGGGCTCGGGCACGTGCTGGCGGCGGCGGGAGGTGGCCGGGAGCGGCCGGGCGATCAGATCGATCCGGAGGTCGCCCTCCTGACCGAGGTCCGGCTGGGTGACCGGGTGGAGGAGGGGGCGCCCCTGGCGCGGCTCTACCTGCGCCGCCGGGACCCACGGCTGGCAGGGCGGGCGCTGGCCTGCTTCGAGCTGGCGGAAGCGGGAGCGGCGCCGCCGCTCATCCACGAACGGATCGAGTAGGGGAATCCGGCCGCCGAGGCCGGCTCAGGGCACTTCTCGAGGCGATCTTCAGGGAAATCTTCAGGGTACTGGGGCCCAGGGCACCGTGATCCGGGGACGGTCCGGGCCGGGGACCACGTCCAGGCCCTCGGGTCCCGCGGCCAGCACCGCGGGCTCCACCGCACCCCCCGTATCGATCGAGGCCCTGGCGGTGGTCCGCAGGTCGCGATCGAGCTTGAGCACGTTCCAGACCCCGGAGCGGGCGTCGCGGTAGAGCAGCAGGGTGCCGTCGGCGGAGTGGTCGAACCGGGGGAAGAGGGATCCGGCGGCCGCAAACGGGCGCGGCTTGCTCCACTGGTCGCCATCGAGGCGGGACATCACCAGCCGGTAGCCACCGGCCTCGTAGTGGCTCCAGACGGCCACCGCTCGGCCTCCCAGGTCGGTCACCGCCGGCGTGATGTCGGGCACCCAGTTGTCCGCCGCCACGGGGGCGGGCCGCGACCAGCTTCGGTCCCGGTACCGGCTCCAGACGATCTCGTCGTCCGAGCCGTCGTAGGCGCTCCAGACGGCGAGGAAGGAGCCGTCGCCGAGCGCGGTCGCCGCCAGGGCGATCTGGCTCCCCTTGCCCGGTGGTGAGACGACCTCGGTCGGTCCCCAGTGATCGCCCAGCCACTCGGCGAACAGCACACTGGTGGAGCGGGGGCCGTCGCCGGCGAGCCAGAGCATGCCGCGGAGGTCGTTGCCGAAGGTCAACGGCAGCGGCTCGGCCACGTAGTGGCCACCCGGCGTCGGCGTCACCATCCGCTCCGGCTCGCCCCATCGGAGGCGGTCGGGTGCGCTGGACGGCCCGGACAGGTCCGCGTGGATCAACAGCAGCGCCGACTCGTTGCGGACGCCGGCGGCGACGCAGCCGCCTTCGGCGGCCTTGACCGCGCCAAACCGGACGCCGGGAGCGAGCGGGACCTCGAGCTGCTCGCCGGCGGCGACCGCGACGCGCAGGGCCTGGACGCCGGAGACCAACCGGACCGGCGGCTCCGCCCACGGGGTGGCGCCGGCCGGTGCGGCAAAAGCGGTGAGCACGAGAGCGAGGACGACCGCGCAGGTCGCGCTGCGCGGCGCGGGTAGGGTCACTGCTCGGTGCGTCGGCGTCATCGGGGAGTGGCTCGGATCGGGATCGGCACACGGCGGGGCGGGCGGTGGAACGGCCCCGCTGCATGGTAAGCGGCGGGGCATCCCCTGTCAATCGAACCGGCCGGTCACCGGCACTGGTCAAGGGGGCGAGGGACCGGGACCGGGGGCCCGAGCGCGGGGGTATCATGCGGCCGTCATGCGCGCCGCAATCCTCGCCGTCGGCACCGAGCTGCTGAGCACAGACCGCCTCGACACCAACTCGCTCCGCCTGACCGAGGCCCTGGAGCGGTACGGCGTCCTTCTCGAGCGCAAGCTGGTGGTCGGCGACCGGCGCGACGCGCTGGTGGCGGCGATCCGGACCCTGGCGGCCGACCACGACCTGGTGCTGGTGAGCGGCGGCCTGGGCCCGACCACCGACGACCTCACCCGGGAGGCGGCGGCGGAGGCGCTCGGCCGGACGCTCGCCCTGGACGAGTCGATCGTCGAGGATCTGCGCCGCCGGTTCAAGGCGTACGGCCGGGCCATGCCCGACGTCAACCGGCGCCAGGCGATGGTGCCGAGCGGCAGCACCGTGGTGATCCCCAACCGCCGGGGGAGCGCGCCGGGGCTGGAGCTCATCGAGCCGTCCGGCACGACCCTCTTCCTGTTCCCCGGGGTCCCGAACGAGCTCCAGGGCATGATCGAGAGCCACCTGGAGCCCTGGCTGGCCGAGCGCTCCGGCGGCCTGCGGAGCGAGCGGGTCGTGCTCAAAGTCGCCGGGATGCCCGAGTCCGAGGTCGAGGAGCGGATCGCCCCAGCCTACGAGGAGCTGGGGCGCGAGGCCATTTCAGTGCTCGCCGGTACCGCCGAGGTCCTGGTGCGTGCCACCGCCGTCGGCACGGACGCCGAGCGACGGGAGACCCTGGAGCGGGCGGAGCGGCGCCTGGCGGAGCTGCTGGGGGCCGCGGTGTTCACCCACCGGGAGGACGAGACCCTGGAGGCGGTGGTCGGACGGCTCCTGGCCGAGCGGGGCGAGACCCTGGTCACGGCCGAGTCCTGCACCGGCGGCCTCGTGGCCGAGCGGATCACCCGCGTCCCGGGCTCCAGCGAGTACTTCCAGGGCGGCGCCGTCGTCTACACGAACCGGCTGAAGCGCCAGCTCCTGGGAGTCCCTGCGGAGCTGCTCGACATCCACGGCGCGGTCAGCGAGCCGGTGGCGCGGGCCATGGCGGCGGGCGCTCGGGATGCGCTGGAAGCTGACTGGGCGATCGCCGTCACCGGCATCGCTGGGCCGTCCGGCGGCAGCGAGACCAAGCCGGTGGGCACCGTCCACCTGGCCTGGGCCGGCCCCTCCGAGGTCGACCACCGGCGGGTGCGGTTCCTGGGCGACCGGGAGCGGGTGCGGCGGCTCTCCGCCCAGGTCGCCCTCGAAGGGTTGCGCCGGAGGCTGGTCGGTGGGTGAAGGCGCCGAGACCGGGTCGGGCGGCGGCCTCCGGCTGTTCGTGGCGCTCGACCTGCCCGCCGGGCACCGGCGGGAGATCTGCCGCCGGGCGGACCGGCTCGCGGGCGAGCTGCCGCCGGCCCGCTGGGTGCGGGCCGATGCCATGCACCTGACGCTCGCCTTCCTGGGCGACACCCTGCCGGAGCAAGTCGCCGGCCTGGCGGAGGCCCTCACCCCGGCGTTCGCGGCCGTTCCCGCCCTGGACCTCGAGCTGGCGGGTGGTGGCACGTTCCCACCGCACCGGCCGGCCCGGGTCGCCTGGGTGGGGATCACCGGGCCGGCGGAGCTGGCGGCTCTCCAGCGGCGGGTCGCCGGCGCCGCGGGCGCTTTTCTCGGGCGGCCGCCGGAGCGCAAGCCGTTCCACGCTCACGTGACCGTGGCCCGCCCGCGCCGGCCCTGGGACCGCCGGGCCACGGAACGGTTCGCCGCCGCCTTCGAAGGGCGCGTCGGAGAGCCGTTCACGGTCGGCGACGGGGTGCTCTACCGGAGCGAGCTTTCTCCCGGAGGATCGATCTACACGGCGCTGGAGCGGTTCCCGCTCGGCGGAGAGGAGGGACGATGACGGACTCGCCGATCGGGATTCTCGGAGCCGGCTCCTGGGGCACCGCCCTGGCCGTCCACCTGGCGCGCTACGGCGACCACCCGGTCCGCCTGTGGGCGCGCCGCGCCGAGCTCGCGGAGAGCATCCTCGCGACCCGCCAGAACCCGGATTACCTGCCGGACGTGGAGCTGCCCGAGGCCGTCGAGCCGACCGCCGACCTGGACGCCATCGCCGCCTGCGACCTGGTGCTGGTGGTGGTGCCCTCCCACGGTTTCCGAGAGGTGCTCCGGGAGCTCCTGCCGCGGACCCGCTCCGACCGGCCGGTGCGCCTGGTCTCGTCGACCAAGGGGATCGAGACCGAGACCATGGCGCGGATGAGCCAGGTCGGCTTCGAGGAGGGCATGGCGTCCGACCGGGAGGTCCGGTTTGGCGTCCTCTCCGGCCCGACCTTCGCCGCCGAGCTGGCGCGGGGGATGCCGAGCGCGGCGGTGATCGCTTCGGAGCACGACGCGCTCGCCGCGGAGCTGCGCGAGCGCCTCTCGACGCCGCGCCTCCGGCTCTACTCGTCCTCCGACGTGGTCGGCGTCGAGCTGGGCGGGACGGCCAAGAACGTCATCGCCATCGCGGCCGGGATCGTCAGCGGTCTCGGCTTCGGCCACAACACTCTGGCGGCGCTCATCACCCGCGGCCTGCACGAGGTCACGCGGCTGGGGATCGCCTACGGCGGCCAGGCGCGTACCTTCGCCGGCCTCGCGGGTCTGGGGGACCTGGTGCTCACCTGCACCGGCGGGTTGTCGCGCAACCGCAAGACCGGCCTGGAGCTCGCCCGCGGCCGGAGCGTCGAGCAGATCCAGTCCGAGACCCACATGGTCGCCGAGGGGATCCGCAACTCCCTGTCGATCTCGAAGCTGGCGGCGGCGCGCACCGTGGAGATGCCGATCACCGAGCAGATGGTGGAGGTGCTCTACCGGGGGAAGAGCCCGGGGGCGGCGCTCGACGAGCTGATGACCCGCGAGCTCAAGGAAGAAGCGGCCTTGTGACCGGTTGCGCAGACTCCCAGTGAAGCTCCGCCTCAAACTGACGAGAGCGTCGGGTGGGGGCGCCCCCTGCCTCCCCGTGAGGGGAGGAAAGGGGGTTGGGGGGTTTGGAGGGGCGATCCAGAGGATCATCCAGGTCGATCGGAGCGGCGAAACCGATGGATCGACCAAACTTGACTCAGTGGTCACGAAGCCGGTCTTTGTAGATGTCTACCGGAAGCTGCGCACCAGGACGATCGCCGTCGCCACCCAGATGAACGCCCACACGATCACCACGTAGAGGGCGCGGGCGACGTAGTCCGCGTGGGCGTCGAGCAACCGGGGCACCGTCACCCACAGGCCCCAGGTGGCCAGGGCGAGGGCGGCGAGCAGGAGGATCCGCAACAGGCTCCGTGGCATCGGTCACTTCCCTTCGGCTTGTGGTCTCGCCGCCTGGAGGTCGAGGGGCGCCAGCTTGTCGGCCTTCTTGCGCAGTGCCCGGGCGAGGCGGCGGCCGAGCACCTTCTGGAGCGCCTTCGGGTCGCCGCCCGGAGCCCGGTCGACCGGGAACCAGCCGCCGGCCATCATGCCGTGCCCACCCCCCTTGCCGCGCTGCCCGACCAGCTTGCGCATGAGCCCGCCGGCGTCGGCCCGCGGGTTGGTGGTGCGGATGGACAGGTAGACCCGCTCGCCGAACAGGCCCGTGCACAGCGACCAGGTCTTGCCCTGCATGCGCAGCAGGAGATCGGCGATCTCCGGCACGATGTCCGGCTGGTCGACGTGGCTCAGGTGGCTGACGACGAGGGTGTCGACCGTCTCCAGGTTCTCGAGCGCCTCGTGGAGGTTGCCGAAGTAGGCCACCGGCAGGCGCGCGTTCTGGATCCGGGCGAGCGCCCGCCGGTCGGTCTCCGGCAGCAACCGGTCGTAGACCGCCTTGTCCGCCTTGTTGTACTCGCGGCCGAACTCCTGGGTCTCGGAGCGGATGGCGTAGACCACCGCCGTCGCCAGGGACTTGGTCAGCGGCAGGCCGCTGACCTCCAGGTACTCGGCGAGCACCGTCGCCGTGGCGCCGTATCCCGGGCGGATGTCGGCCAGCGGCACGCCCTCGATGGTCTGGCGTTCCGGGTGGTGGTCGAACACCAGCTCGGGCGTCGTGTCCTCCGGGAGCTGGCTGTTGCCGGTGCGCGGCTGGGCGTCGACCAGGGCGAAGCGCCGGTAGTAGCGCAGGTTGAGGTGCCGGAGGTGGCTGAACTTGACCCCCAGGACCTTGACCAGCTCCCGGTTCTCGGCCCGCCCGATGATGCCGCCGTAGGCGAGCGTCACCTTCTGCTTGAAGGCGTTGCGCAGAATGCGCCCCAGAATCGCGGCGGCGGTGATCGCGTCCGGGTCCGGATTGTCGTGGGTCAGCACGAGCCAGCGGCCGTGGCGGTCCGGGTCGCGGACGAGCTCGGCGAGGTCGCCGTACGTCCGGCGGGTCTGGGCTTCAGCGGCGGCCATCGGTCCGGGCATTCTACTGGAGTGCCGCGCGGCGAGAGCGTCGTGAGGACCGGCCGCCCGACGCGGTGGATGGTAGGATCGGCGGCGGCCCCGGGGGCGTCCCGCCTCCGGGGCTCCCTACGCCCATGCACCCCGAAATTCTGCGTATCCACGGCTTCGTCATCAGCTCGTTCGGGCTGATGCTCATGGTGGCCTTCGTCGCCGCTTTTCTCCAGCTCCGTTGGGGCATGCGCCGCCTCGGCGCGGGGGACGAGGAAGACGCCGCGACGCTGGTCCTCGCGGCCGGGTTCGCGGGCATCGTCGGCGCCAAGGTCTATTACGCCATCCTCTACCACGACTGGCGCCTGCTGTTCGACCGCTCGGGCCTGGTCTGGTACGGCGGCTTCCTCCTCGCCGCCGTCGCCCTGGTCTGGACGATCCACCGGCGCAAGCTGCCGGTCTGGGCGACCATCGACGCCATGAGCCTGTCCCTGGCGATCGGCTACGCCCTCGGCCGGATCGGCTGCTTCCTGGTCGGCGACGACTACGGCGTGCCGACCGATCTGCCCTGGGGCGTGGTGTTCCCGGAAGGCGCGGCGCCCCCGTCGACCGCCGGCGCCCTGCGCTACCAGTTCGGGGTCCACGTGCCGGCGACCATCCCGGACTCCCAGCTCGTGGCCGTCCACCCGACCCAGGTCTACGAGACCCTGGCCTGCCTGGGGATCTGGGCCTTCGGCCTGTGGCTGATCCGGCGGCGCCCACAGAGCGGTGTCGTCGGCATGGCGATCCTCGCCCTGCTCGGAGTGGAGCGGTTCCTGGTCGAGATCCTGCGGGCCAAGGACGACCGGTTTCTCGGCGGCCTGACCGTGGCCCAGGCGATCAGTATCGGCGTCGTTCTGATCGCTCTCTGGCTGCTGCTCAGGCGCCGCCGGTCCGCCGGTAGCGGCCACGCTTGAGGAATTCGAGCGCGGTGCCGCGCGCTTGAAGATCCACGAGATGGACCAACCGACGGCCTCCAGTCACCCTCCGCGCCTGCTGACCATCGCCGGCTCCGACTCCGGAGGGGGCGCCGGCATCCAGGCGGACCTCAAGACCTTCGCCGCCCACGGCGCCTACGGCATGAGCGCCCTGACCGCGGTGACCGCCCAGAACACCCGTGCCGTGACCGCGGTTCACACCCTGCCGGCGGACGTGGTGGCGGCCCAGATCGACGCCGTGTTCGAGGACCTGGGGGTCGACGGAGTGAAGATCGGGATGCTGGCCGACGCGCCGATCGTTCGTGCGGTCGCCGCCACCCTGGGGCGCTGGATCGAGCGCCTGGGCGACGCGGCGCCGCCGGTGGTGCTCGATCCGGTGATGGTGGCCAAGAGCGGCGACGCCCTGCTCGCCGACGACGCGGTGGCGGCGGTCATGGCCGAGCTCTTGCCGCTGGCGACCCTGGTGACGCCGAACCTGCCGGAGGCGGCGCGCCTGACCGGCCTGCCGGTGGCCGACGAGGCGGAGCGGCTGGCGGCGGGGCAGGCCCTGGCCCGGCTGACCGGCACGGCGCGGGGGGGCGGCGCCGCCCTGGTGAAGGGCGGGCACGGCACGGGCGACGAGGTGGTCGACCTGCTGGTCGGAGAGGAGGTCCATACCTTCCGCCACCCGCGGATCGCCGGCCGCTCGACCCACGGCACCGGCTGCACCCTGTCGTCGGCCATCGCGGCCCGCCTGGCCGCCGGGGCGCCGCTGCCCGAGGCGGTCGGCGGCGCCATCGAGTATTTGCAGCAGGCCATGGCCCACGCCTACCCCCTGGGCGGCGGCCACGGCCCGGTGAACCATCTGTTCGGCCTCGAGCGGTCCGGAGGGAGCCCGGCATGAGCGAGCGTGTCTACGACCTGGTAGTGATCGGCGCCGGCCCGACCGGCATCGCCGTGGCCGCGGCGGCGGTGCGGCGGAGCCTCGACGTGGTAGCGGTGGACCAGGGGCCGCTCTGCGCCAGCCTCCAGTCCTATCCGACCGACCTGGTGTTCTTCACCACCCGCGAGCGGCTGGAGATCGCGGACGTCCCGTTCACCATTCCGGACGTCAAGCCGAACCGCCGCCAGGCGCTGGTCTACTACCGGGAGGTGGTCAAGCGCCACGGTGTGCCGCTGGCCCTGTACGAGCCGGTTGACCGGATCGAGCGCCTGCTCGAAGAGGCGGCGGACGGGGCGCGGTTCGTGGTCCACTCGCGCCCGGCGCCGGGTCCGCGAGCTCTCCGCGCCCGGTCCGTGGCCCTGGCGACCGGCTACTTCTGGAACCCGCGCTACCTGGAGGTACCAGGGGAGGACCTTCCCTGGGTGCGGACGATCTACCGGGAACCCTACCCGCACTTCGGCCAGCGGGTGCTGGTGGTGGGGGGAGGCAACTCGGCGGCCAAGACCGCCCTCGACCTGTGGCGCAACGACGCCCAGGTCACTCTGATCCACCGCCGCGCCGAGCTCAAGCGGGGGGTCAAGTACTGGATCCGTCCGGACATCGACAACCGGATCGCCGAGGGCTCGATCGATGCCCGCTTCGAGAGCCGGGTGGTCGCCTTCCACGACGGCGGGGGCAGGGCGGTGCGGGGCGCCGAGATCGACGGCCCAGGAGGCCGCGAGCTCATCCCCTGCGACGCGGCCTACGTGCTGATCGGCTACGTGCCGGACATCGACCTCCAGCGTGGCGCCGGCGTCACGGTCGACCCGGAGACCGCCATTCCGTCGTTCGACCCGGAGACCTGCGAGTCGAACGTGCCGGGTCTCTACATCGCCGGTACCCTCCAGGCCGGCCGCTTCACCGACCGCATCTTCATCGAGAACTCACGCGACCACGGCAAGCGAATCGTCGACCACCTGGAGGCGCGCCTCCGGGCCGCCGGCAGCGCGGTATGATTTCGAGGCCGTGAGCCCGTTGGACCGACCAGGCACACGCAGGAGTCCCATGAGCCATCGAACCCTCCCCACGCTCCTCCTCCCCGTCCTTCTCGCCGGGCTGCTCGCCGTTCCGGGAGCGCTGCGCGCCAAGGACGAGCCGTCCAAGGACGGGGACCGTCCCCAGAGCGACCTGTTCATCGACACGGTGGACGTCAACGTGGTCAACGTGGACGTCTACGTGACCGACGAGGATGGCAAGCCGGTCAAGGGGCTGACCGCCGACGACTTCGAGGTCCTCGAGAACGGTCGCCCGATGACCCTGACCAACTTCTACGCCATCGAGGGCAGCCAGGTCGTGGACGAGGAGGGCGCCGGACCGGCCCTCCCCGACGGCGCCCTCGCGGCCGAGGAGAACGGGGCGAAGCCCGAGGAAGTGCCGCCCGGCCTCCAGCCGCCCGAAGCGGTTCCGGAGGACCAGCGCCTGAGCCTGGTCGTCTACATCGACAACTACAACATCCGCCCCCACAACCGGCGCCGGGTGCTGTTCGACGTGCGCTCGTTCATCGCCAAGCACGTCGGCCCTCAGGACCGGGTGATGCTGGTGACCTACGATCACTCGCTCCACGTGCGCCGTGCGTTCACCTCGGACACGCGCTCGGTGATCGATGCCCTGTTCAAGGTGGACGAGCTCTCGGGCAGCGCCGTCCACTTCGACAGCGACCGCCGGGAGGCGCTCCAGCGGATCGAGGAATCGGCCAACGCGGGTGAAGCCATCAGCTGGGCGGAGAGTTACGCCGAGTCGGTCAAGAACGACCTGTTCTTCTCGATCGACGCCATGCGCGAGATCGTCAACTCCCTGGCCGGCCTGCCGGGCCGCAAGGCGATCCTCTACGTCAGCGACGGTGTGCCGATGATCGCCGGCGAGGACATCTTCAATGCGGTGCAGCAGAAGTACGGCAACTCGGGAGCCATGACCCGGCTGCTCTCCTACGACGCCTCCCGGCGGTTCGAGGAGCTCGCCGCCAGCGCCAACGCCAACCGGGTGGCCTTCTACACCATCGACGCCGCCGGCCTGCGGGCGCCGGCGGCCAGTGACGCGTCCGACTTCGGTCGCGGCGTGGCGGGCACCCGCCAGTTCGTCGACTCGGTGAACATCCACAATCTCCAGGCGCCGCTCCAGATGCTGGCGGAGGAGACCGGCGGCAAGGCGATCATCAACCTGAACCGGGTCGGGCCTGCCCTCGACAAGGTCGCCCAGGACTTCCGCACCTACTACTCCCTGGGCTACACGCCGGCTCACAGCGGCGACGGTCGCTACTACAAGATCGACGTCAAGCTCCAGGGCAAGGCGGACAAGCGCAAGTACACCATCCGCCACCGCGACGGCTACCGCGACAAGACCAGCGCGTCGCAGATGAACGACGGGGTCCTGGCCGCGCTCCACTTTCCGTACTACGCCAACCCGCTCGACCTCGACCTGTCGTTCGAGGTCGGCCGCCGGCGCGACGACGGCCTCTACCTGGTGCCGGTCAAGGTCCGGGTGCCGCTGCAGTCTCTGACGCTGGTGCCACGAGGCAAGGTCTACGCCGCCCAGGCCAAGCTGTACCTGGCGGCTCTCGACGAGCGGGGCGACACGTCCGACGTCCAGAACATGGCGTTGCCGGTCGAGGTGGCGGCCGCCGACATCGGCAACCTGAAGGGCAAGGACTTCGTCTACACGGTGACCCTGCTGATGCGGAGCGGTGAACAGAAGGTGGCCGTCGGGATTCGGGACGAGATCGCGGCGAACAACTCGTTCGTGACCGGCACCGTGCATCTGAATTGAACTGACGACCGGGACTACTTCGTGACGACCGACCGCAGATCCCTGGAATCACCGGTTGCGCCGCTGCGATCGACCTGGATGATCCACTGGATCTCCCCCCAATCCCTCAATCCCTTTGGGCACCCGCGAGGAACCGAATTCGAGCTGCACAAGGTTCCTCGCGGTGCTACGGCTCTCGAGCTGCGATCAACTCTGATGATCCGCTGGATCTCCCCCCAATCCCTCGATCCCTTTCCCACCCTCCGGGGGGAAAGGGACGCCCCCGCCCGGGGGCGTGTTCGATTGCGGCTTGGTGGTCTGTTTGAGGAGGTTTCATGAGCGAACGGCGACGGTGGAGCGAGACCTTCCGTGCCCTGGGTAGTGCAGTCCTCAGCCTGCTCAAGGCGGAGCTGGAGGCGCTCGAGCAGGACGTCGCCCGGTCGACCAAGCAGGCCGCCATCGGCGTCGGCCTGTTCGCCGCGGCCGGCGCGTTCGGCTTCTGGACCCTCGGTGTGGCGACCTACTTCCTGATCCAGCTCGTCGCCCTGTGGTTGCCGCTCTGGGCGGCCTCGCTGGTGATCACGGCGCTGTTCGCCGCGGTGGTCGCGGTGCTCGCACTGATCGGCGCCCGCCGGCTGAAGCGCTGGGAAAACCCCCTGGCGACCGCGCGGCGGCGGATGGACGACCACCTCGACTGGTGGCAGACGCGGGTATTTCCGCCCGACGATGGGGCCCCACCGGGCCAAGCGGCCCAGCCGCTCGAAGCCGGCGGGGGCGCCGCCGGCTCCGCCGACCCCGAGGACGACGCACCGGGAGCTCAGCCATGAGCCACGATCGAGAGCACACTTCGTCCGTCGACGCGAGCCGCAGGGAGGTGGAGCTCCGCCTGGCCGAGGTTCGCGAGTCGATCGGTCGGGAGATCGGTCTCAAGCCCAAGACGAGGAACACGCTCCTCGCGCTGGTCGCGGCGTCGGCCGGCTTCGCCCTGGCCATGGGCAGACGCCGCAAACACCGGCAAAAGCGGCACAAGAAGAAGCGCCGCTGAGCCGTTACTCGATCGGGCGCGGCCGTCGCGGGCCGCGGTTCGGTTGCCGGGCTGTCCCCGGCCCGGGGTCAGGAGGCCGGCCGCTTGAACACCATCGCGATGTTGTCGGTCGCGCCGCTCTTGAAGTTGACCGACGTGATAGAGATCAGCTCCCACCCCTCGGCGCCGAGCGTGTTGAGCTGGGGCGCCGCGTTCGGATCCAGCCGGTAGTTCTCACTCCGGATATTGATGATCTTGTATTCCCACTTGGTCATCGCTCACCCTCCTTCTTCCCTCCGGCCTGCCAAGCGGGGCCCGGGCGCCCCCGACGGGTTCGGTCCGAGTGGTCTAGATCCGGCCCGAGCTCGGGTCCGGTCCAGTGGTCGAGTTCGACGCCATTCTAGCGGGTGGCTGGGCGTTTCTAGCCCACCATCGGGGTAGTTTCGGCCTCACCCGGGGGGCGAGGTCGGGCCGGTCCGGATGCGGACCACGGCACCCCGTGCGGTGCCCCAGAGCGCGGCCAGGCTGCGGCCTTCGAGCGACAGCTCGACCGTGCCGAGCGAGCCGATCAGGGCACCGGCCGCCCCGTCGGGAAGCTCGGCGTAGTGGGCGACCCAGAGGTCCGTGGCGTGCTCGCCGACCTCGACCCGTGGACCGTGCGGGCCGCGCAGTGTCTCCGGCGGGCCGACCCAGGCCGCGGGCAGGTCGGTCACCAGGTTGCCGAACCGGTCGACGCGGACCACCCGGCCGCGAAGCCGGTGGCCCCCCTGTTTGTCTTCGGCCGGTTCGCGCGTGGGGTGGGGGAGCGTGAGCAGTACCGGGTCGTCGATCACCGGGCCGAGGGCGGAGAGCGGCTCGCCGCGGGCGAGCGCCGCGGCCACCGGCGCGAACTGGTCGCGGCCGTGGAAGGTGGCGCCCGGGCCGCCGAGGAAGAGCTCGTCGCGGGTCACGTGCCGGACCTCGACCGGGCCGCTCGCCCCGCGTGTTTCGTCGGGGAAAGCTGGAGCCAGGAACGGGGTCAGCAGGCCGTTGTCCGGGGCGACGAAGAGATGGCCACCGGCGCGCGCCGCCAGGATCCGCCGCGCACTGCCCACTCCGGGGTCGACGACGGCCAGGTGGACCGTGCCCTCCGGGAAGGTCGGTGCCGCCGCTGCCAGGAGGCCGGCGGCCCCTTCGACGTCACCGGGCGGCAGGTCGTGGCTCAGGTCGACGAGCTGCACGGCCGGGCCGGCGAGCCGCAGGACGGTCCCCTTGACCGCGCCGACGTAGTAGTCCGTGGTTCCGAAGTCGGTCAGGAGAGTGAGCGCACGCACGGTGGCGCGACGTTACCATTTTGAGTAGAATGAAGTAGTTGCCTCATCGCTACTCTTTACCGTAGTAGTTTCAGGTTCTTCTCGGTTCAGAGGCGCGCGGAATATCTTGAGAATCTTGGATCTCGAAGGAGGCCCCGATGACGAGCGAACGGCACCCGTTCCTTCGGTCCGCGCTCTTTCTCGATTTTGACAACATCTACCTGGGGCTCTCACAGGGCGGAGCAGGTGGCGAGGACGAGTTCGCGCGCAATCCGGTGCGATGGCTTCGCTGGCTCGAGGAGACCGTGGAGCTCTCCAACTGCCCACCCTCCCCGGCCGAAGGGCCGCGCCGGCGGATTCTCATCCGCCGCTGCTACCTCAACCCCCAGAGCTTCCACCGCTCGCGGCCGTTCTTCATTCGCGCCGGCTTCGAGGTGGTGGACACGCCGGCCCTCACCGCCCAGGGCAAGACCAGCGCCGACGTCCAGATGGCGCTCGACATGGTCGACACCCTGAACCACACCACCCGGTTCGACGAATTCATCGTCTTCTCGGGCGACGCCGACTTCACGCCGGTCCTCCGCAAGTTGCGGGAGCACGACCGCCGGACGGTGGTTCTCGCCACCGGACCGACCGCCGCCGCCTATCGCAGCGTCTGCGACCTGGTGGTCGACGAAGAGCGTTTCGTCGAAGAGGCTCTGGGGATCACCGGCGAGGAGCTCGCGTTCCGGCCGCCGCGCGGCGAGGAGCCCCACGCCCCGCGGGAGCTCCTGGAGCGGATCGGCCACCGGGTCGAGGAGCTCGCGGCCATGACCGGGGGCGTCCAGCCGGTCCACCTCCCCGGCATCTACAAGGAATTCCGGGAGTTCTCCGATGGTGAGAACTGGCTCGGCTACTACTCGCTCCGCGCCATGACCGACGCGGTCGTGGAGGCGACCGACCGCTTGGTGATCGTCGGCGAAGACCCCTGGTGGGTCGGCCTGGCGGATCCAGCGGGCACGGGCGAAGGCGGCGGCGCTCCGGAGGTCGGAGCGGCGCCCCAGGACGTCGGCCTGAGCGAGGAGGAGCGAGAGCTCCTGGAGGACTTCATCCGCCGGAGCGTCGACCGCTCGGACCGGCCGCTCGGGCTGGCCACCATGGCCCACCTGATCGTCCAGGAGCTCGGCGAGGACCTGCGCGCCTTCAACTGGCGCGGCGCCGGGTCGTTCAAGGCGTTTCTCGAGCGCCTCGACCTGGAGCCGATCCGCATCTCGGAGGCCGAGACAGGGTTCATCTACGATCCGGAGCGCCACCCGGACCCGGCGGAGCGGGACGAGCGCGACCTGTTCGCGGAGGAGCGACCGGAGCTCGCGCGCCTGGCCGAGTCGGTACACGAGCTGACCGACACTCCGTATCTCTCGCCGAGCCGGTACGCGACCGTGCTCGAAGAGATCGCCGAAGAGATCTTGGAGAACGGCTTCCACATGACGCGGACCTCGAAGGCCGTGCGCGACCGTTGCTACGGCAAGGGGATCATGGTTCCGCGCTCGGCGATCTCCTTCCTGCTCAAGGGGCTCAGTTACTCCGGCTACCCGCTCCACGACGGCGGTCTCCACACGGCGCGGCGCCTCGGCGAGGCGGTGGCCAAGAACACCATCGAGCTCTGCCGCCGCGCCCAGATGGAGGCCACGCCGGAGCAGAACGAGCAGATCTACGCGTGGATCGTGGGCGGTCTCGCCGACGGGCCGGAGGAGGCATCGCCCCGGGTGGCGAACGAGGCACCGGAGGCGGAGGGAAACGATTCCGGCGAGACCAGCGCGGCCGGCGCGGTCGGCGAGACCGGTGAGGCGGGCCGGTCCGGGACGGTATGATCCGGTCCCCATGGCGACCCCTGCCGCACCGGGCGCACCCTGCCCGCGCCGTCTCCTGCTGTTCACCAAGCCCGGCGTCCCCGGGCGGGTCAAGACCCGGCTGACCACCGAGCTCACCCCTGAGCAGGCGGCGGCCGTCCACCGGGCGTTCGTCGGCGACCTGGTCGAACGGCTGGCCGCCGGCCCGTTCGACCTCCGGATCGCCTGGGCGCTCGAACCGGACGAGCCGTTGCCCACCGTCGCGGAGGGCGGGCCGGCGGCGCTTCGCCAGGAGGGTACGGACCTGGGGGAGCGCCTGTTCCGCGGCCTGTCGGCCGCCGCCGCTCTCGACGGCGGCGCCCGGGCCGTGGCCGCCCTGGGGAGCGATCATCCGACCGTCGATCTCGAGGTTCTCGCCGCTGCGTTCGAGCGCGTGGAGGCCGGCGCGGACGTGGTGCTCGGTCCGAGCTTCGACGGCGGCTACTACCTGATCGTCACGGCGGCGTCCGCCCTCCGACCGGAGCTCTTCGCAGGCATCGACTGGAGCACCGAGCGGGTGCTGGAGCAGACGGTCGCCCGGATCGAGGCGGCCGGCCTGCGCCTCCAGCGGGTCGCCCCGGCCCTCGACGTGGACACCCCGGAGGACTTGCGCCGCCTGGCGGCGGAGCTGGCGGCGGCCGCTCCGGAGCTCTGTCCGCGCACCCGCCGCGTGCTGTCCACCCTCGGCCTCGGAACAACCGGCGGGCCCGGTCCGGACGCCGCGGGGGGCGCGGTTCCTGCGGAGCGGTACGGCGCTTGAATCGGAGATCCCCATGAGAATTCTGACGGCGGAAGCGATGGCGAAGGTAGACCGCGCGGCGGTCGACGAGCTCGGGGTGCCGAGCATGGTCTTGATGGAGAACGCGGCCCTCGGCCTGGCCGAGGCGGTCGCGGTTTCGTTCCCGGACGCGGAGACGGTGGCGATCTACTGCGGCCCCGGCAACAACGGCGGCGACGGACTGGCCCTGGCGCGTCACCTGGCGATCCGCGGCTACCGGGTGGACTGCTTCCTCGCCTTCCTCGGCAAGGAGACCCGCGGCGACGCGGCCACCCAGCTCACGGTCTGCCGGAACATGGGCCAGGGGGCCGTGCCGCTCCACGAGATCGCTCCGGACGACGACCTGGGCCAGGCGCTGGCCGCGGCGCGCGGTGCCGACCTGGTGGTGGACGCCCTCTTCGGCACCGGCCTGGGCCGGCCGCTCGAGGGGCAGCTCGCGGCGCTGGTGGAAGGGCTGAACGAGATCCCGGTGCCGAAGCTCGCCGTCGACCTGCCGAGTGGGCTCAACGGCAGCCGGCCCGAACGCTTCGGCCCCCACCTGGTCGCCGACCTGACGGTGACCTTCGGCACGCTCAAGCCGGCCCAGGTGCTCTCGCCGACGGACGCGGCGATGGGCGAGCTGGTGGTGGCGGACCTAGGGGTCCCCGCCGAGCTGATGGACCGGGACTGGGGCGAGCCGGACGGGCCGCTCTCGCTGATCGTGCCCGACGAGCTGGCCGGGCACCTGGCACCCCGGCGCGCGGACACTCACAAGGGGACCTACGGCCACCTGCTGATCGCGGCCGGCTCGGTGGGCGCCGCGGGGGCCGTGGTGCTGGCGGCCCGTTCCGCGGTACGTGCGGGCGCTGGGCTGGTGACCGCGGCGGTGCCGGAGCCGATCGTCCAGACGGTCGACGGCGGCTCGATCGAGTCCATGTCCCTGCCGCTCCCCGCCGGGGCGGACGGGCGGATCGCCGGCGCGGCGGTCGAGGCGGTGCTCGCGGCGGCCGCGGCGCGCGACGCGCTGGCCCTGGGACCGGGGATGGGGCAGACGGATCCGGTGGCGGCGGCGCTCCGCCGGGTGGCGCTCGAAGCGGCGGTGCCGCTGGTGCTCGACGCGGACGGCATCAACGCCTTCGCTGGACGCGCGGCGGCGCTCCGGGAGCGGCAGGCGCCGACGATTCTCACCCCGCACCCGGGGGAGGCGGCGCGGCTCCTGGGGATTGAGACGGCCGCGGTGGTGGCCGACCGGCGGGCCGCGGTGCGGCGGGCGGCGGCGGAGAGCGGGGCGATCGTGGTGCTCAAGGGGCACCAGAGCCTGGTGGCGACGCCGGAAGGGGCGGTGCACGTCAACCTGACCGGCAACGCGGGGATGGCCACCGGCGGCACGGGGGACGTCCTCACCGGTCTCATCGGCTCGCTGCTGGCCCAGGGCTTCGAGCCGCTGGCCGCGGCCCTCCTCGGCGTCTACCTGCACGGCGCGGCCGGGGACCTGGTGGCGGCGGAGAAGGGGCTGGCGGGGCTGGCGGCCATGGACCTGGTGGAGGCGTTGCCGCGGGCGTTCGAGGAGCTGCGAGCCGGGTAGGAGGAACGGTCGCCCCGGTGGGAGGCTTCGAGGAGAGACCGATCGATGGCAGGACGGACCTGGAGTAGCTCGACCGAGGCCGAGACCGAGCGCATCGGCGAGGCGCTGGGGCGGGAGCTGCGGCCGGACGGGGTGCTGTTGCTCGAGGGGGACCTGGGGGCGGGCAAGACCGTGCTGGCTCGGGGGGTGGCGCAAGCGCTGGGGATCGATCCGGCGGAGGTGCAGAGCCCGACGTTCGTGCTGGTGCGTGAGCACGAGGGAGCGGACGGTGCGCTGGTCCACGTGGATCTCTACCGGCTGGAGCCGGACGAGGTGGCGGCGGCGGGGATCGAGGAGCTCCTCGCGGGGCCGGGGGTGAAGGTGGTCGAGTGGGCCGAGCGGCTGCCGTTCGACGTGCCGAGAGCGCTTAGGGTGCGGCTGGAGCGGGCCGGGGACGGCGGGCGTCGGTTGACCGAGATCTCGGAGGCGGAGTAGCCCCCGGAGAGAGTGCTTCGCCGGAGAGTTTGCCGGAGCGGCCACGCGGCATCCCTCGGCGGCTGGACTGCGACCGGCGAGGGATGCCGCGGACGTCCGCTCTCCCGCACAACGATCGCCGCGGTCCTGGCCGTCGGGGCGCGCCGGGCGTCTCGGAGATCTTTGGGAGAGCGGCGTCTCATCAACCCACAGCCTCCGGGAGAAGATTCGGAAGGGAGGGGGCGTCCCTTTCCCCCCGCGAGGGTGGGAAAGGGATCGAGGGATTGGGGGGAGATCCGGTCGATTGCGGCCACGCGGTCTCCCTCGGCACTGGGACTGCGACCGGCGAGGGATGCCGCGGACGTCCGCTCTCCCGCACAACGATCGCCGCGGTTCTGACCGTCGGGGCCCGTCGGGCGCCGAAGGGAGATGGGTGGTGGGGCGGCACGCTTGGGTCGAGGTTCGTGGACCCTGTAGGATGTCCGGGTTCACTCTGGTTCACTCCCGGTGAGCTCACATCATTGTCCAGATCGAAGGAGGAGGTTCCCACCATGAAGATCAAGAAAGTCGGAGTGCTCGGCTGTGGCCTGATGGGGTCCGGGATCGCCGAGGTCGCCGCCCGCGCCGGCCACCAGACGGTGGTCCGCGAGGTGACGGAGGATCTGCTGGAGAAGGGGCTGGGGCGGTTGGAGAAGTCGCTCGGCCGGGCGGTGGAGAAGGGCAAGCTGGAGGTGGCCCAGCGCGACGAGATCCGCGGCCGGATCTCCGGCACCGTCGAGCTCGACGACCTGGCCGACTGCGACCTGGTGGTCGAGGCGATTGTCGAGAACCTGGACGAGAAGAAGAAGACCTTCGGCAACCTGGACCGGGTGGTCAAGGCGGACGCGATCTTCGCGTCGAACACCTCGTCGCTGACCATCACCCAGATCGCCATGGCCACGTCCCGGCCGGACCGCTTCCTCGGCCTCCACTTCTTCAACCCGGTGCCGGTGATGAAGCTGGTCGAGGTGGTGCGCACCCTGGTGACCTCGGACGACGCCTTCGACTCCGCCATGGAGTGGGCCGCGGGCGTCGGCAAGGAGCCGATCGCCTGCCGCGACAACTCGGGCTTCATCGTCAACCGCCTGCTGGTGCCCTATCTGCTCGATGCGATCCGCGCCTACGAGGAGGGCGTGGGCTCGATCGAGGACATCGACAAGGGCATGAAGCTCGGCTGCGGCTACCCGATGGGGCCGTTTACCCTGCTCGACTTCGTCGGCCTGGACACCACCTACTACATCGCCAACATCATGTTCGAGGAGTACCGGGAGAAGCGCTTCGCGCCGCCGCCCCTGCTCAAGCAGATGGTGCTGGCGGGGCGTCACGGCCGCAAGAGTGGCCGCGGGTTCTACGATTACAGCGGTTGACGCTTGACCGACTCTCGGGGAGTCCTCCGCAGGCGCCGGCACGGCTCGTTGGGCGGCGATCGACCTGGATGGTCCACTGGATCGCCCCCCATCCCCTCGATCCCCTTCGGGAGAGCGCGGGGACTCAGGCTGCGACTCTCGGGCACTCCAGGCGCTGAACGGCTCGTTGGGCGGCGATCGACCTGGATGGTCCACTGGATCGCCCCCCATCCCCTCGATCCCCTTCCCGCCCTCCGGGGGGAAGGGGACGCCCCCTCCCTGAGATTGTGTCAGCGGAGGGCGCGGATTCCCTGTGTGGTGGCGGAGCTGGTAGACTCTGAGGCTCCTTGTCCATGACCTTCAGAACCTGTTCAGCCCTCCCCGCCCCCTCTCGATGAGCCAGGTGACTCTGCCCGAGGAGGGTCTCGAGACCCTGTTCGGGACGCACGACGAGAACCTGCGGCGGATGGAGCGGGCCTTCGGGGTCGAGCTCGCCGCCCGGGGAGCGGAGCTGTCGATCTCCGGCACGCCGGAGGGGACCCGCGCGGTCGAGCACCTGGTGGCGGAGCTGGTCTCCCTGGCCGAGCGCGGCTTTCAGCTCAAGCCCGGCGACGTCCGCGTGGCGGTGCGCGTGGTCCAGGAGGACCCGGACGCCTCTCTGATCGATTTCTTCCAACCGGCCGGCATGCTGGCGGCGGTCAACCGGCTGGTCAAGCCGCGGACGCTTCGCCAGCAGACGTACCTCAAGGCGATGATCGACGACGACATCGTCGTCTCGATCGGCCCGGCGGGCACCGGCAAGACCTATCTCGCCGTGGCCATGGCCGCCGCCTACCTGGTGGAGAAGAAGGTCCGCCGCATCGTCCTCGCCCGGCCCGCCGTCGAGGCCGGCGAGAAGCTGGGCTTCCTGCCCGGCGACCTGGTGGAGAAGGTCAACCCCTATCTCCGGCCGCTCTACGACGCGCTCTACGACATCATCGGCTACGAGAAGGTCGGCCGCATGCTCGAGCGGGGGATCATCGAGGTGGCGCCGATCGCGTTCATGCGCGGGCGGACACTCAACGACAGCTTCATCATCCTGGACGAGGCCCAGAACACCACCACCGAGCAGATGAAGATGTTCCTGACCCGGATCGGCTTCGGGTCGAAGGCGGTGATCAACGGTGACGTCACCCAGGTCGACCTGCCCCAGGGACGGCGCTCCGGCCTGCGCGAGGCGGAGGTGGTGCTCTCCGGCATCGACGGCATCCGCTTCTTCTATTTCGACGAGAGGGACGTGGTGCGCCATAGCCTGGTGCAGCAGGTGATCGCCGCCTACGATCGCTACGAGCAACAGGAACGGGCGAAAGCGGCGCAGGACGGCCGCTCCCCGTTCGAGGAGAGCGGCCGCCGGGCCGACCCGATCTGAGGACGCGCGCCGCGCGCCGGCGGGGCTCCGCCGGCGTCGCGCGGGCGCCGTGATCCAGCCATGGACCGAGACAAGAGCAGATCCGGCACCGGTTCCTTTTCCGAGGTCTCCGTGCGGCCTTCCGGGGGCCCCGGTGCCGGCGCCCCGTCCGGCCGCGCCGGCCGGAGCAAGCGGGCCGGCCGCAAGGCGGCGGGCTGGCGGGAGCGCCTCGAACAGCTGTCCGACCGGGGCGGCGCGGCCTGGGAGCGGCTGCTCGAGCTGCCGGCGCTGTGGGCGGCGCTGCTCCTCCTGCTGGGCACTTGGGCGCTGACGCCGGGCGGCTTCGTGCCGCCGGCGACGGTGACCGAAGGGGCCGTGGCGAGCCACGACTACGTGGCGCCGGACGACCTGCTGGTCCCCGACGAGCAGACCACCCACGAGAAGCAGGCCAAGGCCCGCGAGGAGGTGCAGCCGGTCTACGACTTCGATCCGGGCGCGGCCACCGAGGTCGAGGACCGGCTGTCGGCGCTCTTCGCCACCGGCCGGCAGGTGCTCGTCGCGCCCGAGGCCTCGAAGCAGCGGCCCGGCGGCACCGTGTCGCCGGACGCCGCCCACCGATCGGCGAAAACCCCGGAGGCCGGCGCGGAAGAGCTGGCGCCGGCCGACGCCGCGTCGGTCCTGTCGGGGGGCTCCAGCCTGCGAGTCACCCCGGAGCAGGCGGCCGCGCTCCGCAGCACCGGCTTCGCCGAGGACCTGGAGGACCGGGTGCGGTCGGTGGCGGGTCGGGCGCTGCGCCGGGGCATCGTCGAGGGCAAAGCGCGGCTGCTCGAAAACCGGGTGCGCGGGATCACGCTGCGCAACTTGCGGACCGGTACCGAGGAGCGCCACTACGATCTCTACGACCACCTGGAGTACCCGGCCGAGGTGCGCGACTTCCTGGAAGCGGAGGTCTCCGACTGGCGGGACTTGAACGGCACCCAGCGGCGGGCGGTGGTCGACCTGCTGATGGCCAACTTGCCGGCCAACCTCTCCCCCAACCGGAAGGAGACCCTGGAGCGCCAGGACGCGGCCGCGGCGGCGACGGCGCCAGTGTTCAAGCAGATCCGCAAGGGGCAGGTGATCGTCCGCAAGGGCGACCAGGTCGATCCGGCGGCGGCGCGGATCCTGGCCGAGATCACCGGCAAGGACCGGATGGCGACACGCCTGCTACCGATCCTGGCGACGTTCTCCCTGCTCGGCCTGGCGGCCATCGCCCTGTGGATCGCCTGCAGCGCCGCGGAGGTGGGCCCGTCGACCGGGCACGGCCGGAAGCGGCTCTACGGCGAGGTCCTCCTCCTCCTGCTGGTCAGCTTGCTCAGCACCAAGTTCTGCTTCTCGGTCGCCTCGGCGCTCGCTGCGTCGTTCGACGCACCGCCGTTCGACGCGGTGCGGAGCTACGTCTACGGCGTGCCGTTCGCCGGCCTCGCCCTGGTGGCGGCGCTCCTCTTCGGCCGCACGGCGGCGGCGCTCCTGGTCTTCGCCTTCTCCCTCCTGGTCAGCCGGCTGGTGGGCGCGGACGCCCTGTGGGTGACGATCTACGCCGCCGTCGGCTCCATCGGAGCGGTCTACGCGGTCGAGGCGTACCAGATCAAGCAGCGCCTGACCTTGACCCGGGTGGGCCTCCTGGTCGGTGGCCTGAACCTGGTCTCCGTGGTCACCCTGACAGCGCTCACCTCGAGCGGCGGGGTGGCACCGGTGCAGCTCCTGTTCGACGGCGTGTGCGCCTTCGTCGGCGGCCTGCTGGTGGCGGCCGTGGGCAGCTTCGCCCTGCCGATCCTGGAGTCGCTCCTGGGCATCACCACCGACATCAAGCTGGTCGAGCTGGCCAACGCCAACCTGCCCCTGCTCCGCCGGCTGGCGTTCGAGGCGCCGGGCACCTTCCAGCACTCGCTGATGGTGGCCAACCTGTCCAAGGAGGGCTGCGAGGTGATCGGCGCCGACCCGGTGCTCGCCTACACCGGCGGCCTCTACCACGACGTGGGAAAGGTCTTCCGCCCGGATTACTTCGTCGAGAACCAGCACCCGGGCCACAACCGCCACGACAAGCTGGCGCCGTCGATGAGCGCGCTGATCATCATCAACCATGTCAAGGACGGCCTCGCCCTGGCCGACGAGTACCGCCTGCCCCAGCCGGTGCGCGACGCCATCGCCCAGCACCACGGCACCCGGCTGATCAGCTACTTCTACAACCGGGCCCAGGACCGCGCTGAGCGGGAAGAGGACGTGACCGAAGAGAAATACCGCTATCCCGGCCCCAAGCCCCAGAACCGGGTGATGGCGGTGCTGATGCTGGCCGACGGCGTGGAGGCGGCGAGCCGGACGCTGAGCGAGCCGACGCCGCTCGCCATCCGAACCCTGGTGCGCAAGATCGTCGACGACTGCCTGCAGGACGGGCAGCTCGACGCCAGCGACCTGACGCTCTCCGACATCGCGCGGGTCTCCCAGGCGTTCATCCGCGTGCTGACCACGATCTTCCACCACCGGATCGACTACCCCGGGTTCGACTTTCGGGGCGACAAGACCGAGCGGCGCCCCGAGCGCCGGACCGAGGCGGCCCGGGCCTCTTGAGGCGAGCGATGACCCCCACCGACCCAGCCGCGGCCTGCGAGGTCGTCCTGCAGAACCCCGGCGAGTATCCGGAGGCGGCCGACCCGGCACTCGGCCCGTGGCTCGAGCGTCTGGTGGCCGCGCTCGCGCCGCAGGCCCAGAGCTTCACCGTGCGCTTCACCACCGAGCGGGAGATGCGCCGGCTCAACCGCACCTTCCGCGGCAAGGACTACCCGACCGACGTCCTGTCGTTCCCCGGCGAAGAGACGCCGGACGGCGTCCACCTGGGCGACGTGGTGATCTGCGTGCCGGTCGCGAGGCTCCAGGCGGAGCAGGCCGGGCACGGCGCCGGGCGCGAGCTGGCGATTCTGCTCCTCCACGGTGTGCTGCACTGCCTGGGTCACGACCACGAGACCGACGACGGCACCATGGAGCGCCTCGAGGAGACCCTGCGGGCGCGCTGGCTCCCGGCGCTGGACGGAGCCGCCGGACCGGAGGAGGGGGAGGGGAGCGATGGCTGACGGTGCCGGGTTCAGGCTCGGCCTCGCCGGCGGCCTGCTGTGGCTGTCGGTGGGCCTCCTGGCGCTCGCCCTCCTGTCTTCGACCCTGTCGGCGCTGATCGAGCGCTCCGGGCCGATCCGCCTGCGCCACTGGACGGAGGAGGCGGAAGGGCGGCTGCGGCGGCTCTACGAGCGGCCGGCGCACTTCGAGGCGTTCCGGCTGATCCTCTCGACCCTGGCCAAGCTCGCGCCCCTGGGCCTGCTGTGCAGCCTGACCGGCTGGCTCCACGTGTCCGGCATCGTCCAGTCCCCGGAGGCCGCCGCGCTGTGGGCGATGGTGCTGCTGGTGCCGTTCTTGGCGGCCAACGAGATCGCCAACCGGTTCCTGGTGGCCTGGGACCCGGAGCATGCGCTGGAGCGGCTGACCCCGGTCTACCGCGCGCTGCTGGTGGTGGTCTCGCCCGTGGCGGCGGTGGCGGTGCTGCTGTTTCCAGAGGACGCCGCCCGGCGGCGTGCGGAGCAGGACGAAGAGGAGGCGACCGAGGACGAGATCGAGGCCTTCATCGACGTCGGCACCCGCGAGGGGATCCTGGAGCCGGGGGAGGGCGAGATGGTCTGGGGCATCGTCGACTTCGGCGACACGCCGGTGCGGAGCGTCATGACGCCGCGGATCGACGTCGACTGCGCGCCGGTGGACTCCGACCTGGAGGAGCTGGCCGAGCGTTTCGTCGCCTCCGGCCACTCCCGGCTGCCGCTCTACGAGGCCTCGCCGGACCACATGGTCGGCATCCTGCACATCCGCGACCTGCTGCGCGGCCTGCGGGCGCCGGAGGGTGAGCCGCGGCCCACCGCCCGCTCGCTGGCGAACCCGCCGTTCTTCGTGCCGGAGACCAAGCCCTTGGGGCAGCTCTTGAAAGAGCTCCAGGCGCGCTTCCAGCAGATGGCCGTGGTGGTCGACGAGTACGGCGGCACCGCGGGCATCGTCACCGCGGAGGACCTGGTCGAGGAGATCGTCGGCGAGCTGGTCGACGAGCACGAGGAGGCCCACCCGGAGAACGAGCTGCTCGCCGACGGCGCCTGGCTGCTGGCCGGCTCTTCGGACGTCGACGTGCTCGAGGAGCTGTTCGGCATCGACCTGGACGACGTGCCCTCCGAGACCGTCGGCGGCATGGTCTTCAGCCTGCTCGGCGACGTGCCGTCGGTCGGCGACACGGTGGAAGGCTACGGCCTGCGCTACACCGTGGAAGACGTGGAGGAGCGGCGGGTGGCGCGGGTGCGGGTGGAGCCGCTGGTGACGGCGGGAGGCGCGGAGGCGGCGCCGGAGGAGGCATCGTGAGCGGAACGGGAAGCGCGGAGGGGAGCGTGGAGACCGGCGGCGGAACCCGGTTCGGCACCGTGGCGCTGATCGGCCGGCCCAACGCCGGCAAGTCGACGCTGATGAACCGGCTGCTCCGGGAGAAGCTGGCGATCGTCTCCGACAAGCCCCAGACCACCCGGCACCGGCTGGTGGGCATCCTCTCCGCGGAGCGTGGCCAGATGGTCTTCTACGACACGCCGGGGGTGCACAAGCCGCTCCACCGGATGAACAAGCAGATGGTGCGCTACGCCGTCGACGCCCTGGACGAGGCGGACGTGGTCTGCCTGCTGGTGGACGCCGCCCAGCGCTTCGGCTCCGGCGACGCCTACATGCTGGAGCTCCTGGAGCGCTCGCGCCGGCCGAAGATCGCCCTGCTCAACAAGATCGATCGAGTCTCCAAGCCCTCCCTCCTGCCGGTGATCCAGCGCTACGCCGACACCGGCCTGTTCGAGGAGGTGGTGCCCGTCTCCGCCCTCACCGGCGACGGCTGCGACCGGCTCCTCGACCTGCTCTGGGGCCTCCTGCCGGAGGGGCCTCCGGGTTACGACGCGGATCTCTTGACCCTCCACCCGGAGCGGTTCCTGGCCGCCGAGCGGATCCGGGAGAAGATCCTCGAGCACACCCGCGACGAGCTGCCCTTCGCCACCGCGGTCCTGCTCGAGACCTGGGAGGAGGAGGCCGGGCGGGGGCCGCAGCGCGGCCTGATCAAGATCGGTGCGTCGATCCTGGTGGAGAAGCCGGGGCAGAAGAAGATCCTGATCGGCCGGGGCGGCAGCATGATCAAGACCATCGGCACAGAGGCCCGCCTGGACCTGGAGGAGTTCTTGGAGTCCCGCGTCTTCCTGGACCTCCACGTGCGGGTCGAGCCCGACTGGCGCGAGCGCCGGAACGTCCTGGCGGATATCGACCGCGAGATCCTGTTGGGGAGCTGAAGCGAGCCTCCTGTACCGTACTGGCTGCTGTGCCTGCTCCGGCAGACAGCCCGCTGCGCTTCCCCTACAGCAGCTCCCACTCGACGGCCGGCTCGTCCCCCGGACCCTCGATGCGCCGCACCCGGAGCGCTCCGAGCTGGAGCCGCGCCACGGTCCTGCGGTCCCGCCACGGGGTGAGCAGCACCACCGAGTCCTTCGCCACCTCTTCGACCACGCCGAGCGCCAGGCAGAACCCCTCCTCGTCGAGCAGCCCCACCACCGCGCCGGGCGCTGGATCGGCGCCCGGGATCCAGGCGCTGTCGAGGATGCGCCGGCGCGCGAAGCGGAGCGGCCGGGCGTCCGCCAGGTGGGCCCTGAGCCGCGCCTCGGCCGCCCGGCGGCGCGCGGCGGCCCGCCGCTCTTGCGGAGCCGCGTCGCCGTTCGATCGGTCGACCCCGGCCTCCAGCGGCCCGTCTCCGAGGATCTCCGCGGCCGGATCCGCCTCCGGCGCCGGCACCCGGTAGATCGCGATCCGCCCCTTGATCACGTCGAGGAACGGCCGGAGCTCGCCGTTGCGCTCGATCGCCACCACCTGGTCGACGCCGGTCGCCAGGGTCATGTGGTGGAGCAGCTCCCAGATCCGCGGGTCGGCCGCGCCGCCGCCGTTCGGTTCGACCGCCGGGGCGTCCAGGACCACCAGCTCCGCGCCCTCCCGGCGGGCGCGCTCGGCGAGCCGCGCGGTTCCGACCACGGTGTGGAGCGGACGGTTCCGGGCCGACGTGCCGCCGACGAACCACTGGGCCGCGGGCGCGCGCCACGGCCGGGTCAGAGCGAGGCCGAGGCAGCCGGCCGGCCCGATCGAGGTCTGCCCGGGATCGGCGTCGATCTCGGCCACCCGCCGCAGGCCCCGGCCGAGCTGGGCGGTGAGGAACCCGGCGAGCGGGGTTTTGCCCGTGCCGGCCGCTCCCACGACCAGCACCGTCCCCCGGTCGAGGTAGGCGAGGGCCTCCTCCCAACCGGGGCGGGGCTTGACTCTGCGCGTCTCCAGCACGGAAGAGAACCTACCAGAAGTCCTGTGCTACGCTCCATTTCCGTGCGAGTCGTCACCGTCAAGCGGCCGGAACAGCAGGCCGAGCTTCTGCGGAAGTTCGTCCGCAAGGGGAGCCGCCCGAGCATCACCAAGCTGCTGGGGAAGGTGCGCCCGGAGGACATCGCGGTCATGTTCCGGGGGCTCACCCCGGCCGAGCGGATCGACACCTTCCGCATCCTGATCGACGACTACCGCGAGACCGCCGGCGACGTGCTGGCGGAGCTCGACGCGCCGCTCCGGCTGGGTCTCCTCGAGCGGCTCGAGCCCCGGGAGATCGCCTCGATCCTCGAAGGGATGCCGGTCGACGACCAGGTGTTCGTGATCGAGTCGGTCCCCGAGCACCTGCGGCCGTCGGTCCTCTCCCTGGTCGGCGTCGAGTCCCTGTCGGAGGTCCAGAGCCAGCTCACCTTCGAGGACGACACCGCCGGCCGGATCATGAGCCGGGAGTTCTTCGCCCTGCCCGAGTCGACCACGGTGCGCGAGGCGGTGGCGGCGATCCAGGAGCACCGGGAGCTGGAGCTGATCGTCTACCTCTACGTCCTGGACCAGGACCAGCACCTTTCGGGGGTGATGTCGCTGCGCCAGCTCCTGCTGGCCCGGCCGACCAAGACCCTGGCGGAGGTCACCACGCGCGACGTGATCAGCGTCCACACGGATACCGACCAGGAGGAGGTGGCCCAGCTCGCCACCCGCTACGACCTGCTGGCGCTCCCCGTGGTCGACTCCGACGGTGGGCTGGTCGGCATCGTCACCTACGACGACATCGTCGACGTGCTGCGCGAGGAGGCGACCGAGGACCTGTTCAAGATGGCGGGCACCTCGGACGAGGAGATCCTGTACCAGGAGCGCTCGTTCAAGGTCGCGTCGATCCGCCTTCCCTGGCTGCTGGTGAACCTGGCCGGCGGGGTGCTCACCGGACTGCTGTTCAAGCACTTCCAGCTCCAGCTCAAGGACGCCCTGTTCCTGGTCACCTTCGTACCGGTGATCATGGGCATGGGGGGCAACGTCGGCAACCAGACGTCGACCATCGCCGTTCGCGGCCTGGCGACCGGGCGGCTGCGCCGGGGGGAGGCGAGCGCCCGCCAGTTCCTCTGGCGCCAGATCAAGGTCGGCCTCCTGCTCGGTATCACCTGCGCGTCCGTGGTGGCGGTGGCGGCGGCGGTGCTGGAGCAGAACCCGATGTACTCGTTGGTGGTGGGCGCCGCCATGTTCTGCGCCCTGGTGCTGGCGTCGGTCAACGGCTCGCTGATCCCTCTCCTGTTCGAGCGCCTGGGGGTCGATCCCGCCATCGCCTCCGGCCCCCTGGTGGCGACGACCAACGACATCACCGGCATCCTGATCTACTTCAGCCTCGCCACCGCGATGATCGGCTGGCTGGTGCGGTAGGTGCGGACGTTTCAGGGCGAAGCCCTGATCCTGGACGTTTTCGATCTCCACGAGAAGGACCGCATCGTCACCCTCCTGACCCGCGAGCGCGGCAAGATGAAGGGCGTGGCCCGGGGGGCGCGGCAGAAGTACTCCCGCTTCGCCGGCCAGCTGCAACCCCTGGCCAAAGTCGGCGTGCGCTGGTTCGAGAAGGAGGGCCGCGACCTGGTCCGGATCGGCGAGGTGGAGCTGGTCCGGCCGGCCCACAAGCTCCAGCAGGACCTCGAAGGCATCCTCCTGGGCAGCTACCTCGCCGACCACCTGAACGAGTTCGTCCAGGAGGACGAGCCCGGCGACCTCTGGTTCCGGCTGTTCGATTCGACTCTCGATGCCCTCCTGCGGGGGGTGGACCGCGACGCCGCGGCGCGGTATTTTGAGGCCTGGGTGTTGCGGCTGTCCGGCATCTTTCCACCGCCCCGAGAGTGCCCCGTCTGCGAACGGCCGTTCGAGCGCGACGGGGCCGTTTTGCCGCGCGGCGAGGACCATCTCGTGTGTGTGGAGTGTGCCGGCCGCGGCACGGCGGAGGCCGGCGGGATCGGCAGCACTGGCGGCACAGGTGGCGGTCTGCCGGTCGGCTCCGACGTCCTCGAGCTCCTGCTGCGCGTGGGGCACGAGCGGCTGGACGCCTTCGCCGCCCGGCCGCCGGCGCCGGACACGCTCCGCCGGGCCGAGCGCCTGGCCGCCGAGGTGCGCCGGCGCTTCCTCGGCCGCGAGCTCAAGAGCTACCGTGTGATCGAACGCATGCGCACCGACCTGAACCCCTCATGACCCTCCCCGAGACCACTCCATGCAGCAGAGCTTCCAACAACTGATCCTCCGCCTGACCGAGTACTGGGCCGGCCAGGGTTGCGTCTTGCAGCAGCCCTACGACCTGGAGGTCGGCGCCGGGACCATGGCGCCGGACACCTTCCTGCGCGTCCTGGGGCCCGAGCCCTGGCGGGTCGCCTACGTTCAGCCCTCGCGCCGCCCGGCCGACGGCCGCTACGGCGACAACCCGTTCCGCCTGGGCAAGCACTACCAGCTCCAGGTGGTCCTGAAACCATCGCCCGACGACGTCCAGGCGCTCTACGTCAAGAGCCTGGAGGCGATCGGCCTCGATCTCACGGTCCACGACCTGCGCTTCGAGGAGGACAACTGGGAGGCGCCGACCCTGGGCGCGGCCGGCGTCGGCTGGCAGGTGATGCTCGACGGCATGGAGATCACCCAGTTCACCTACTTCCAGCAGGCCGGGGGCCTGGAGCTCGACCCGATCAGCGTCGAGATCACCTACGGGCTCGAGCGGATCACCATGTTCCTGGGGCTCTCGCGGAGCGTCTACGACCTGGAGTGGGTACCGGGCGGGCCGACCTACGGCCAGGTGCGGCACCAGGACGAGGTGGAGCAGTCGAAGTACTGCTTCGAGGTCGCCGACGTGGCGTTCTACCGCCAGCAGCTCGACGGCTACGAGCGCGAGGCCGGCCGGTGTCTCGAGGCCGGGCTGGTGCTGCCGGCCTACGAGTGCGCCCTCAAGTGCTCCCATCTGTTCAACGTGCTCGACGCCCGGGGCGCGGTCTCGGTGACCGACCGGGTGGCGCTGATCAAGCGGGTGCGCGACCTGGCGGTCGCCTGCGCCAAGGCCTACGTGGCGAGCCGGGAGGAGCTCGGCTTTCCGTTGCTCGGGTCGCCGCCGGCCGGCGAGGGCTCGACGCAGGCAGCCGAAGGGGGTGCGCGGTGAGCGGCGCCGGCAAGGAGTACCTGTTGGAGGTGCGCACCGAGGAGATCCCGGCGCGCATGCTCGAGCCGGGGGTCAAGCACCTGGCCACCCGGGTGTTCGAGGAGCTCATGGGGCGCGCCCTCGGCCCGACCAAGGTGGCGACCGGCTTCACCCCGCGGCGCCTGGTGCTGGTGCTCGAAGGGGTGCCCGCGGCCGAGCCGGACCGGGACGAGGAGTCGGTGGGGCCGCCCGCCCGGATCTGCTACGACGACGAGGGGCGACCTACCAAGGCGCTCATCGGCTTCGCCAAGCGCCTGGGCCTCCCGCCCGAGGCGCTCGAGCGGGTCGAGACGGAGAAGGGCGAGTACGTGGTCGCCCGGCAGCGGGTGACGGGCCGGCCGACGCAGGAGGTGCTCGCCGAGATCGTGCCCAAGGTGCTGATGGAGATTCCCTGGCCCAAGACCATGCGCTGGGGTGAGGGGCGCGGTCCCTGGGTGCGGCCGGTGCACGGCATCGTGTCGGTGTTCGACGGGGCGGTGGTGCCGTTCGAGCTCTTCGGCGTCGCCGCCGGAGATCGTACGGCCGGGCACCCGGTGCTCTCGCCCGAGGAGGTGGCGGTGACCGGTGCGGCGGATCTCACCGCGAAGCTCGCCGAGCGGGGGATCGACACCGACCCGGAGGAGCGTCTGGAGCGGCTCCACGCCGCCATGGTGGAGCGTGCCGAGGCGGCCGGCGGCACCCTGGTCGAGGACCCGGAGCTGCTCCGGCGCCTGGCGGCCATGTGCGCCATCCCGGGGGTCATGGAGGGGCGGTTCGACGAGTCCTTCCTGGAGCTGCCCCGGGAGGTGCTGATCACCAGCCTGAAGGACCACCAGAGCGCGCTCACTGTCGAGGGGACGGCCGAGGCGCCGGACGGCGGTGTGGAGCTCCTGCCCCGGTTCCTGACCGTCATGGACCGGGCGGACGACCCGGCGGGGCGGGTGCGGGCCGGCAACGAGTGGGTGGTCGAGGCGCGGCTCGCGGACGCGCGCTTCTTCTACCAGGAGGATCGGAAGCGCCCGCTCGCCGAGCGGGCCGGGGAGCTCGAGCACCTCGCCTTCCACGCCGCCCTCGGCAGTTACGCGGAGAAGACCCGCCGGCTCGAGGGGCTGGCCGATGGCCTGTGCGAGGCGCTCGGCTGGGCGGGCGAGAAGGCCGCCGCCCGGCGCGCCGCGGGCCTGCTCAAGATCGACCTGGTGACCGAGATGGTCAAGGAGTTCACCTCGCTCCAGGGCGTCATCGGCGGCGTCTACCTGCGCGAGGACGGCGCGCCGGAAGAGGTCTGGCAGGCGGTCTACGACCAGTACCTGCCGACGTCGACCGACGATCCGCTGCCGCGGGGCCGGGCGGGCGCCGTGGTCGCCGTCGCCGACCGCTTCGACACCCTGGTCGGCATCTTCGGCCTCGGGCTGATCCCGACCGGCAGCCGCGATCCGTTCGGCCTGCGCCGGGCGGCCCAGGGGGTGGCGCGGATCGCCCTCGAGCGCGACCTGCCGCTCGATTTCGGCCGCTTGCTGGAAGGGGCGGCGGCGCTCTACGGCGACCGGTTGAAGAAGAGCGCGGAGGAGATCCGCGAGGCCCTGGAGCCGTTCTTCGCCGACCGGGTCCGCCACCTGCTGGGCCTCCGCGGCTTCGCTTACGACGAGATCGAGGCCGGACTGGCCGCGGTCGGCGCGGACGGCACCCCTCGCGGCGGTTTCGCCGACCTGCCCGATCTCGCCGCCCGGGTCGGGGCGCTCCACCGGGTGCGCGACGAGCCGCAGTTCCTGTCGGTGGTCCTCGCCGCCAAGCGGATCGACAACATCGTCAAGGACGCCGAGCCGGGTGACCCGGACGAGGCGCTGCTCGAGGAGCCGGCGGAGAAGGACCTCTACGCCGCCTTTCGGGAGCTCGCCACCGACGTCGAGGAGGCGGCCGCGGCGCGGCGCTACGAAGACGCGCTCCGGCGCATCGCCGAGCTCGCCGAGGTGCTCGACCGGTTCTTCGAGGACGTCCTGGTGATGGCCGAGGATCCGGCCGTCAAGACCAACCGCCTGGCCCTGCTCCGGGCCATCGGCGGGACCCTGTCCCGTGTCGCCGGGCTGACCGAGGTCGTCGTCGACAAGGAAGAGCACCGGAGGCGTCACGGCGGATGACTCGGCGACGAGCTGTGCATTCACCCGATGGTCTGTTCATTTGCACTCCCGATCTGTACGACCAACGCATGAGCCGGCGCGCAGCCCCAAATCCCGGTGCGCCGCCGACCCGAAAGCATCCCCGATCCCAGGAGGCATGAGCACGCCATGAGCTCCAAGTACGTCTACGCCTTCGGCGGCGGCACGGCCGAGGGCGCCGCGTCCCAGAAACCGCTCCTCGGAGGCAAGGGTGCCGGGCTGGCCGAGATGGCCCGTCTCGGCGTTCCCGTGCCGCCCGGCTTCACCATCACGACCGAGGCGTGCATCCACTACCAGCGCCACGACGGCGCCTACCCGGACGGCCTGCGGGACCAGGTGGCCGCCGCCCTCGCCCGGGTCGAGGAGCTCCAGGGCCGCCGCTTCGGCGACCCGGAGGTGCCGCTCCTGGTCTCCGTGCGCTCGGGCGCCGCGGTCTCCATGCCCGGCATGATGGACACGGTGCTCAACCTGGGGCTCTCGCGGGCGATCGTCGGCGCGCGGATCGCCGCCGGCGAGGACGCCCGCTTTCTGTGGGACGCGTACCGCCGGCTGCTGACGATGTACGGAGACGTGGTGCTCGGCGTGGCGCACCGGGAGCTCGAAAAGATCCTGGAGGCCACGCGCGACCAGGAGGGGGTGGCGACCGACCCGGAGCTTTCGGCCGGCGCGCTCGAACGGGTGGCCGAGGCGTACGAGGCGCTGATCGAGCGCCAGACCGGTGCACCGTTCCCCCAGGATCCCCAGGACCAGCTCTGGGGCGGCATCAATGCGGTCTTCGACTCGTGGGACAACCAGCGCGCCCGCGACTACCGGCGGCTCAATCACCTGCCGGACGACATGGGGACCGCGGTCAACGTCCAGACCATGGTGTTCGGCAACCGGGGTCCCCGCTGCGCCACCGGCGTGGCGTTCACCCGCAACCCGGCCACCGGCGATGCCGACATCTACGGCGAGTACCTGGTCAACGCCCAGGGCGAGGACGTGGTGGCCGGCACCCGCACGCCGCAGTCGATCCACCCGGACGACCAGGGCGCGGGCGGCATGGCGGAGGACTTTCCCCACGCGTTCGAAGAGCTCCAGGGCGTGGCGCGGACGCTCGAGGCCCACTTCCGGGACATGCAGGACCTGGAGTTCACGGTCGAGGACGACACCCTCTACATGCTCCAGACGCGGACCGGCAAGCGCACCGGGCCGGCGGCGGTCCGGATCGCCGTCGACATGGTCCGGGAGAAGCTGATCGAGGAGAGCGAGGGGCTGGTCCGGGTCGAGCCGCGGCACCTGGTCCAGATGCTCGCGCCCGAGTTCGACCTGGACGAGCGGCAGAAGGCGGAGCAGGAGGGGCGGGTGCTCACCAAGGGGCTGCCCGCCGGTCCCGGCGCCGCCTCCGGGAGGATCGCCCTCGACGCCGACCGGGCTTTGGCCATGGCCCAGGAGCGTGGCGGCACCCCGGTGCTGCTGGTGCGCGAGGAGACCTCTCCCGAGGACATCGTCGGCATGCACGCCTCGGTCGGCATCTTGACGTCGCGCGGCGGCATGACCTCCCACGCGGCGGTGGTCGCCCGCGGCCTGGGCAAGCCGTGCATCGTCGGCGCCGGCGACCTGTCCGTCGACGAGGAGCGTGGCGAGGTGACCGTCGGCGGACGGACCTTCCAGGAGGGCGACGCCCTGTCGATCGACGGCACCTCGGGCGAGGTGATCGCCGGCGAGCTGGCGACCCGGGAGAGCCAGGTGCTGCGGCACCTGCTCGAAGGCGCCGAGGCGACCCCCGGCGCGGCCGCGTTCGTCGAGGTCCTCGCCTGGGCAGACCGGGCCCGGCGGCTGCGCGTCCGCGCCAACGCCGACACCCCCGACGACGCCCGCGCCGCCCGGGGCCTGGGCGCCCAGGGCATCGGCCTCTGCCGCACCGAGCACATGTTCTTCGCCGAGGACCGGATCATGCTGGTGCGGCGGATGATCCTGGCTTCCGACGCCGCCGACCGCGAGAGCGCGCTGGAGCGCCTGCTGCCGATGCAGCAGTCCGACTTCGAGGGCATCTTCGACGCCATGGACGGCTTCCCGGTGACCGTCCGGCTGCTCGATCCGCCTCTCCACGAGTTCCTGCCCCACGGCGGCAAGGCGCTCGAGGACGTGGCCCGGGACATGGGCCTGCCGGCGGATCGGGTGGCGGAGAAGGCGGCCGCCCTGGGCGAGGTCAATCCCATGCTCGGCCACCGGGGCTGCCGCCTGGGCCTGACCGCGCCGGAGATCTACCGCATGCAGGTGGAGGCGATCGTGCGTGCCGCCTGCGTGCGCCAGAAAGCGGGCGGCCGGGTGCTGCCCGAGATCATGATCCCCCTGGTCGGTACGGAAGAGGAGCTCGAGATCCTCCGCGCCCTGGCGGAAGAGACCGCCGCGCGGGTCCAGGAAGAGCAGGGCGTGACCCTCGAATACCTCCTGATCGGGACCATGATCGAGGTGCCGCGGGCCGCCCTGGTGGCGGACAAGGTGGCCCGCCACGCCGACTTTTTCTCCTTCGGCACCAACGACCTCACCCAGATGACCTACGGCTACTCCCGGGATGACGCCGGCCGCTTCCTGCCCTCCTACGTCGAGCAGGGCATCCTGCCGTTCGACCCGTTCGCCCGCCTCGACCCGGACGGCGTCGGTCAGCTCGTCCGGATGGCGGTGGAGAAGGGCCGCGCCACGAAGAGCGACCTGCACCTCGGCATCTGCGGCGAGCACGGCGGCGACCCGGACTCGATCACCTTCTGCGACCAGGCCGGCCTCGATTACGTCTCCTGCTCCCCCTACCGCGTCCCCGTCGCCCGCCTGGCGGCGGCCAGGTCGACCGTGGGTGCGGGGGCGGGTGGGGAGGACTGAGGCCGAGGTCGTCTGCCGCAGTTTTCCGGAGCACTGAGGCCGCCGTCGTTTCTGTGGGCTGCCCTGCTACCCTCCCGTCATGTCAGAGCCTGGTCAGCAGGTCACACGCGAGACGGTCGCGGTCGGGGAGGCCCGGGTCTCGTATCTTGAAGCCGGCCCGGCGGACGGCGGGCCGATCGTCTTCCTCCATGGGATGCCGGCCTCGGCGGAGCTGTGGCGTGGTGTTCTGGGCGAGGTAGGCGATGCCGGTTACCGCGCCCTGGCTCCCGACCTGCCCGGCTATGGCGGCACCCGCCTTCCGGCCGGCGGGGACCACTCCCTGGCCGGGGCGGCCGATCTGGTGGCGGAGTGGATCGAGTCCGCGGGCCTGCGCTCGGCCGGGAGGGACCTCTGGCTGGTGGGGCACGACCTGGGCGGCGCTGTGGCGCAGATCCTGGTCGGCTGGCGCCCGGAGCTGATCGGCCGGTTGACGCTCGGCGACACGGTGGTCCGAGACGGCTGGCCGGTCGCCCCGGTGCGTCTCTTCCGCGCGGTCGCTCGCCTCGGTCTCTATCCGGCGCTCGCAGTCTCCGGTCTGGTTCCCAATCCCTACGCCCGCCACGAGCTCGCCAAGGGCTTCGCCCGTCCGGAACGCCTCGACGAGGGGACGGCCGAGCGGGTCTTCTGGGACGGCAAGGTCACGACGGCGGAGGGCCGCGGTGCGTTCGCCCGGCATCTCCAGGCCCTCGACCCCGAGCAGACCGTCGATGCCGCCCGGAGGCTGCACCGGTTCCATGGGCCATGCCTCCTCCTCTGGGGAGAGAAGGACCGCTTCCTGCCCGTGCACCGCGAGGCCGCCGAGCTGCGGCAGCTCCTTCCCGGTGCCGACCTCGAGGTCTTACCGGACGCCGGCCATTTCGCCCCCTTGGAGCGCCCCGCGGCGTGGGCCCGGAGCCTTCTTTCCTGGGGTGAGGGCGTCCGTTCGGCTCCTCGGTAGGGGTAGCCCCCTCCTCCTCCGGGAGGTTCCTTGACGTAGTTGTCCGTAAATAGTAAGATACGCATACACTGTTATTCTGGGTATGGTCCCGACCCATCTCCGGCGCGTTCTTCTCAACCCTCTTCCCGTAAGGAGGAAGACCATGCGACGTGTCGTTCCGCTGTTCACCCTCGCCCTCTGTCTCATCGCGTTGCCCGTCCTGGCTGCCGATGACGCTCCGGCGACCGCCGACCATCCCGTCTGCGTCAACATGACGCCGATCGACTCCTACACCATGGACACCCTGCCGATCGAGAACGGTGGCGGGGTCCAGGCGACGCCCGATCCGAACCAGCAGGCCGGCTGCTCCGGCTGGGCCCGGTGCTACAACGGCAGCCGAGTCACCTGTACCGGGACCTGGAGCTGTTGGGGCATCGACAACTGTTACGCGTACTGCGACGGTACCTACGTCTGGTGCGCCTACAGGCCGTACCCCTGTCCCATCTGATTCCCACCGCCGGCTCACGACCGGCAACCCGGCGGGGCGCGCTCTGCATCGCTTCCCCTGGGGCGCGCCCCGCCCCCGCCTCTGGCCCCTGTTTCCGTCCTCCTCTCCACAGAGCTCGCGAGCCGCCCGACCGCGCCCTCGGCCGGCAGCGCGCCGCGAAGCAGCCTCTGGGTTTCCCCTGACCCCTCGGGTACACTCCGCCCGATGCCCCGGATCCACCTCCTGACCGATCATCTCGTCTCCCAGATCGCCGCCGGCGAGGTGGTGGAGCGGCCGGCGTCGGTGGTCAAGGAGCTGGTCGAGAATGCCCTGGACGCGGGGGCTTCCGAGGTGGAGATCGAGCTCGCGTCGGGGGGCAAGCGGCGGATCCGGGTGGTCGACGACGGCTCGGGCATGGGCCGCGACGACGCGCTGCTCGCCTTCGACCGCCACGCCACCAGCAAGATCGAGGAGTTCGAGGACCTGGAGCGGGTCGGCACCCTTGGCTTTCGAGGCGAGGCCCTGGCGTCGATCGCCGCGGTCTCCCGGGTCGAGCTCCTGACCGCGGAGGAGCCGGGCGAGGGGCACAGGGTGCGGATCGAGGGCGGGCGGGTGCGGGTGGCGGAGCCGGCGCCCCGGCCGCGGGGGACGACGATCGAGATCGCGTCTCTGTTCTTCAACGTGCCGGCGCGGCGCAAGTTCTTGAAGACGCCGGCGACCGAGCTCCGGCGGGCGGTGGAGGTGGTCCAGGGCTATGCGCTGGCCCGCCCGGACGTGCGTTTCCAGCTCCGCCACGAGGGGCGGAGCCTGCTCGACGCGCTGCCGGCCGACGCCGGCCCGGAGGGGCTCCGCCGCCGGGTGGAGCAGGTCTTCGGCGCCGGCCTGGCGCGGGAGCTGGTGGAGATCCCCCGCCGGACCCGCGACGGCGGCGAGACGATCTGGGGCCTGGTGGGGACGCCCGCCACTACCCGCGGCCGCCGCCTGTTCGTGTTTGTCAACCGGCGCCTGCTCCGCGACCGGGCGATCCTGGCCGTCTTCTACCGCTCGGTGCGGGAGCTCTGGAAGCGGGACGACTACCCGGCGCTCTTCCTGTTCCTCGACCTGCCGCCCGAAGAGGTCGACGTCAACGTCCATCCCCAGAAGGCCGAAGTGCGGTTCCGCGACCCGCGGCTGGTCGACCGGGTGGGGGAGGCGTTGCGCTACGGCCTGGACCGGGCACGGGGCGAGGAGGCGGCACCGCTCAGGAGCCCCCAGGGGCCGCCGGCCGCGCCGCTCGCCTGGCAGGGGCTGGGCGGCAAGAGCCCCGGCAGCCACCGTCTCCCCTGGGAGCGCGGCGGCGGCGACGAGGAGCCCTGGCGTGTGCGCCCGGCCGGCGAGGTGGCAGAAGGGAGTGGCGTGGAGGAGTTCGGCGAGCGTTCGCCGATCAACTACCCGGCGGGCGCCGGCCCCCGGCGCGCCGAAGCGGCCTCAGAGGGGCCGAGCGCACCGGAGCGGCTGGCGAGCGCCACCTACGCGCCCCTCGGCCAGCGGGCGCCGGTGCCGCTCTCGGGGCGCTCCGGCGAGGTCCGGCCGTTCCGCCTGCTCGGCCAGTACAAGGGCACGCTGATCCTGCTCGAGGGGCCGGACGGCCTCTACCTCATCGATCAGCACGTGGCCCACGAGCGGATTCTCTACGAGCGCTTCCGCCGGACCCTGGCGCGCCGCAACCCGCCCAGCCAGCACCTGGTCGAGCCGGCCCTCCTGGAGCTTTCCAAGGCCGAGGCCATGGTCCTGCTCGACCTGGCCCCTGCGCTCGAGGTCTGCGGGTTCGGCGTCGTGGAGCTCTCCGGCGGAACGGTGGCGCTCACCGCGGTGCCTGCGGCCCTGGGGGTGGACGAGGCCGAGCGCTTGCTGCTCCACCTGGCCGCCCAGGGCGGCGACGGCGGGGACGACGCCGAGACACTCGCCCGGCGCCTGCTCGACGGCCTCGCCGCCGACCTCTCGTGCAAGGCGGCGGTCAAGATGCACCACCCACTGACCGCGGACGAGATGGAAGCTCTGATCACGGAGCTGTTCGAGGCGGAGAACCCGTACGCCTGCCCCCACGGCCGCCCGGTGGTGCTGAAGATGGACGACGCCGATCTGGAACGCCGCTTCGGCCGCCGCTGAAACGGCGAATCTAGTCGACTCTCGCGAAGTCGATCCAGCCCCGCTCCACGTCCGTCCCCAGAAGCTCCACCTCCACCCGGTCGCCCACGTCCAGCCCCTGGAACCCCTTGACCACCTTGCCCTCGGCCGGCGGCCGGAAGATGCGCGCCCAGGTGCCCTTGTGGGAGGCGCCGGTGACGATGCCGTCGAAGCGCTGGCCCTTCTTGCCTTCGAGGAGCAGTGCCGCGGCCGACTTGCGCACGTGGCGCTCGATCCGGTTGGCGTCGTCCTCCTGCTCGGTGCAGTGGCGGGCGAGCTCGCGCAGGGCGCCGGTCGAGTAGGGGACCGCCTCGTCGTCCAGGGCCGCCTTGAGCAGGCGCTGGGCGATCAGGTCGGGGTAGCGCCGGTTGGGCGCGGTCGAGTGGGTGTAGGCGCGGACCGCCAAACCGAAGTGCCCGGGCGTCGAGCCGTCAGGCGTCTCCACCGCGTACTCACCGGAGCCCATCAGCTTGACGATGGTCAACGACAGGTCGGGGAAGCGCAGCGGGTCGGCGCGGCGGGCCTTGTTCAGGAAGGCTTCGAGCGCCGCGGCGTCCGGCTCGTCGGGCAGCCGCACGCCGTACTCCATGGCGACGCCGGCGATCCGCCCCCAGCGCTCGGGAGAGCGCAGGACCCGGCGGAGCGACGGGAACTTCTTGCGCGCGAGGAAGCGGGCGGAGACGCCGTTGGCGGCGATCATCAGGTCCTCGATCAGCTCCCGCGCCCGGTTCTTGCGCTGCTCTTCGAGGTCGGCCAGCTCGCCGTCCCGGAAGACGGCCCGCGGCTCCGAGGTCTCGAGGTCGAGGGCGCCGTGGCGGTGGCGCTTCTCGCGCAAGGTCTGAGCGACTTGGTCCTGGAGGCGCAGGTTCTCGTCCAGCCCCGGCACGGCGGCCAGCGCCGCGGGTGCTTCCCCCTCGCCTTCGAGCCAGGCCGCGACGCTGTCGTAGGCGAGCTTGGCCCGGTTGTAGACGGTGGCCCGGTAGACGTCGGACCCTTCGATCTCGCCGGCGCCGTCGACCACCATCTCGAACACCACCGCCAGGCGGTCTTCCGCCTCGACCAGGGAGGTGAGGTCGTAGCACAGCCGCTCCGGCAGCATCGGGTAGAGCTTGGCGGCGGTGTAGACCGAGGTCGTGTTCTGGCGCGCATGGGCGTCGATCGCCGTGCCCTGGGGCACCAGGGAGTCGACGTCGGCGATGGCCACCAGCACCCGGGTCCGGTCACCGTCGAGGGGCTCGGCGGTGCTGATCTGGTCCAGGTCCCGGGAGTCGTCGTTGTCGATCGAGCACCAGAGGAGGGAGCGGAGGTCGCGGGTCGTGTCGTCGGCGGCGGGCTGGTCCAGGTCGGAGACCTCGTCGTGGACCGCGGCCGAAAAGGACGGCAGGAGCCCGCGCTCCCGCATGGCCTGGTCGGCGATCCGCTCGAGGTCCGCGCGGTCGTGGCGTTTGGGGGACATGCAGGGGATGATACTGGAGGGCCGGACGGCGCGGGCGAGTGCCCGGCCGGACCGGCCCTCCACGAGGGGGGACGCTCGCCACGCTGCCGGGTGGCAGCGATCTAGAAGCCGAGCGTGAACCCGGCCGAGTAGCCGGTGGTGTAGCCGGTGTTGCGGCCGTCGAGAGTGGTGAAGCCGGCGACGAAGACACCCACAGGCCGGGTCACCCGCGCGAACAGCTTGGCGCCGACCCGCTGGAGCTCGTCCTTGTTCCCCGTGAAGGTGAACCCGGGATCGCCGATGTCGCTGCCGCCGTCCGCGAAGTAGCGCTGGTAGAAGCCGTTCACGGTCACCCGGCCGACCGTGTAGCCGGCCTCGGTGTAGACCGGATAGCCGTCGGGCACGTCGCCGCTCCGCAGGTCGTAGCCCACCTGCTGCGAGAAGTAGAAGCGGCCCGCCTCGAGCTGGTAGACCAGCCGGAAGAGCTCGTCCGTCGAGTGGTCGCCGATGCTCACCGGGCTGTCGCCGATGTAGTCGGAGGCCGGGGTGCGCCCGCCGACGGCGACCACGACCCGATTCCGGACCGACGAGCCGCTCTCGAACGCCTTGAATTCGAGCATCGCCGTGAGGTCCTGGAGGCTGGTCTCGCTCAGGTGGTCGGTGCCGTCGCCGCTCGAGTCGACGTACGGCAGGTTGGCGATCAGGGCCAGCCGGTCGGTGAGGCCATGGCGGGCCCAGAGCGTAGTGGTCTTGTTGGTGACCTTGCCCAGAAACGGCGGGTTCGGGCGTTTGACGGTGCCACGATAGAAGTGGTCGTAGCTCTCCGTGGTGTACGAGATGGCGATGTCGGTCTGGCCTTTGGCAGGGAAGAACCCGTTGAGGTCGAGCGCATGCGCCGGCAGGGTGGGGGCGAGGGCGAGGGCTGCAAACAGGGCGAGACGGCAGCCTCGCCGGACGAGAAAGGACGGCACCAGAAAACCTCCTCCGTTCGGTCAGGGTCTGTCAGGGTCGATCGCGCCCGCCGGCTCGGCAACCGGCGGGCGCGGGTTTGCTAGGAGACACCGGGACAAGAGGCAACGGGCGTGCCAGGGGTGAAGAGAAGGCTCAGCGGGGCATCTTGTGATGCAGAAGCGGTTTGTTTCTAATGATTTAGGAAAAGTCTTCGAGAGGCAGGGAGGCGTTGCCGGGGTGTCCCTGGCTCATAAGATCAATGGAGCGGCGGCCGGCGCGCTCTGGTCGGTCGGCGATCGGCGCCGGCTTCATTGGCTTCGGGGCGGTTCATCATTTCTATGAATAGCGCCTGAGGCGGTGGTGGAGCCACCGGTTGACGGCGAGGCCCGGCAGGACGCCGATCCGGTGGCGTACACTGCGCGGAGTGGTTCCGCCGGGCATCCAGCGCTCGCCGATCTCCCGGCGAGCCGCCCAGCCGGATCCGCCTTCTCCAGATGATCACCGACCGCGCAGACGTCCTCGTCATCGGCGCCGGGTTCGCCGGCGCCGCGACCGCGTACCACCTGAGCGAAGCGTTCGGCGGCACGATCGTCGTCCTGGAGCAGGAGAAGACCCCCGGCGCCCACGCGTCCGGCCGCAACGCTTCCATGCTCCGGCAGTCGGAGTCCGACTCCGCGATCCGGGCGGCCGCGGTGGCGAGCCGGAAGGCGTACGAGCGCCACCGCTCGGAGGTCGGTTACGAGCCGGTCGGCTCTCTGCTCCTCGGCAGCGAAGGGACGCTGGCCGGCGTGCGGGAGCCGGACGGCCTGCCCAGCCGCCCGGTGGCGGCGGACGAGGCGGTGCGGCGGGTACCGCTCCTGGCGGGGCACGACTTCGACGGCGCCCTCGAGACGCCCGGGGACGGCGTGATGGACACCTGGGCGCTGCTCACCTTCTACCTCGACGGCGCCCGGGCGCGCGGGGTGGAGGTGGTGACCGATTGCGAGGTGCTGGAGATCTCTGCAGGTCCGCCGTTCCGGGTGCGCACCACCCAGGGCGTGCTCCGCGCGGACCGGGTGGTGGACGCCGCGGGCGGCTGGGCCGAAGAGGTCGCGCGCCGCGCCGGGGTCGAGCCCCCCGTCCTGGTGCCGTTCAAGCGGCATCTCTTCGTCCTCGATCTGCCCTCGCTGCCCTCGGGCGCTCCGGTGATCGATCCGTCCTGGCCGTTCGTCTGGGACCTGGACCGCGGGTTCTACTTCCGCCCCGAGTCCGGGGGGCTGCTGTTTTCGGTCTGCGACGAGGAGCGCGGCTCCAGCCGGACGCGCCTCGAGGAGACGATCAGCCCGGGCATCGAAGAGCTCCTGGCCGAGCGCATCCTGCGCCACCTGCCACGGCTCCACGACGCCCAGGTCCGCCGCGTCTGGTCCTGCTTCCGGACCAAGTCCGAGGACGGTCGGTTCGTGATCGGCCCCGATCCCGCGGTGGCAGGCCTGTTCTGGGTCGCCGGCCTCGGCGGCCACGGCATGGGCTGTAGCTGGGAGGTGGGCAGGCTGGCCGCCGAGGCGCTCCGCGGAGGCGCGGTGCCCGCCGCGTTCGATCCGGCGCGGTGGACGACCGCGCGGTAGAGACCTGACCCCGGTCCGAGGACGGACCGGAAGCCTGCCTGGGCCGGCCCTGCGGCCATCCCTCTGCGCTATCGTCGGCGCTGGAGACCCGCGGACCGATGTCGACCCTGCGCATGATGGAGATCGTCGTGCCCGAAGACCGGGCCGGAGAGCTGAGCGATCTGCTCGGCGAGGACGAGGAGCTGTTCGGCGTTTGGACCGATCCCTTGGACGAAGGGCTGGTCCGGGCGCGCGTGCTGCTGCCGACCGGGCATACCGAAGGCCTCTCGGACCGGCTGAGCGAACACTTCACCGGCGCTGACGGCTTCCGGATCGTGCTGTTCGCGGTGGAGGCGACCGTCCCCCGCGTCGAGGAGCCGGAAGAGCCGGAGGCGGACGAGGCGGGCGCTCCGGGCGCGGAGGCCGAGGCCCCGCCCGAGCACCAGCCGCTCCGGGTCAGCCGGGAGGAGCTCTACGCCGACCTCCAGGAGGCCTCGGGCCTGTCCGGGGTCTACCTGGTGACCGTCGTTCTGTCGACCCTGGTCGCCGCTCTCGGGCTCGTTCGGGGGGACATCGCCGTGATCATCGGCGCCATGGTGATCGCCCCGCTGCTCGGCCCGAACGTGGCGCTGGCGCTGGCCGTCACCCTGGGGGACGTGGCGCTCGGCGCCCGGGCGCTCAAGACGATCGGCGCCGGGGTCGCCACCGCGGCGGCGGTCTCCGTCGGCATGGGGCTCCTCTTGACGGTCGACCCGTCGGTGCCCGCGATCGCCTCGCGCACCAGTGCCAGCTTCTCCGATCTCGCCCTCGCTCTCGCCGCGGGCAGCGCCGGCGCCCTCGCCTTCACCACCGGCATCCCGACGGCGCTCATCGGCGTGATGGTCGCGGTGGCGCTGCTGCCGCCCCTGGCCACGACCGGCCTGCTCCTCGGGTCCGGACAGGTCGGCCCCGCGGCGGGCGCCGGGTTGCTCGTGCTGACCAACGTCGCCTGCATCAACCTGGCCGGCATCGTCACCTTCCTCGCCCAGCGGGTCCGGCCCCGGACCTGGTGGGAAGAGGAGCGCGCCAAGCGGGCGACGAAGATCGCCATGGCTCTTTGGCTCGCAGTCCTGGCCGTCCTGGCGGCGGCGATCTTCCTGATCTGGTACTTGTAGCTCTATACATTCGATCGAAACCGATTGCTGCTTCGGGGAGGACAGTCCCTCCGCCGGTTGGGAGGGGGCTGTGGTTGTGCGATCTCGCGAAGAAATCTCTTGGTCCGGTGAATTCAGGTGGCTGGGTAGGAAAGTTGTTGATTCTTATATGTTTGAGTCACGAGGTGTTGACTAACCTTTTCTTGACGTCTCAACTCACTTTTGTTGTAGGGGTTGACTTGCAGCTGTCAGGCATTTACTTTCCGCGCAACATTTATTCGCGCAAGCGCGGTTCCTGCGGTTGGGAGGGGGCGTGATTGCGTAGGGGGACCTCGACGAGTGCCGACGCCGCTCTCTCGCTCTCTGGCCTTCTGCTTGGCCGTTCTCCTGTCCATCGCGGCGCAAGCCGCGGGTGCTCTCGATCTGGGAAGCGCCCAGCTCCAGATCGCCGGGACGCGCTTGACGGTCAGCCCCGAGAGCCAGACCGTCCCGAACAACACGGTGACGATCGTCGAGACCCATCTCGAGGGGTACGACGTCGGTGCCGGTGCTCTGCCGGCCGATCTCAGGGTGGTCGGCGACTTCACCGGGCCCGAGATCGACGGGATCCAGCGGCTCGAGACGACCCCGAACGAGCCGTTCCGCATTCCTCGTCTCCGCGTCCAGGGGCAGTACCAGCTCGACAATATCCGCCTGGTCCAGGGTGACGAGATCCTGGCGTACGCCACGCCGCGCTCGTCGGCCGTGCTGGTGACCCAGGTGCTGGTGGCGCGGGTCACGTCCAGAGCCTTGACGCTGGACGAGGTCCGCTCCTACGGCGTCGTCGTCGACGAAGACCACTTCCACGCCTTCAACTTCACGTTCGGTTTCGCGGTCGACGGCAAGGAGTTTTCCTACAACATGCCGGTCCTGTTCGGCGGCGGAGGCTCGCTGCCGGGCTCGGTGCAGGTCCTCAGGCCGCCGCACCTCGTCGGTGGGGGGAGCGGGACGAGCAGCCCCCGGTTCAGACCGCCGCGCCTCGCTCCCTTCACGCTCGAGCTGGAGAAGAAGAGCCACGTTCAAGCCTACGGCGGATGCAAGGCCATCAACGGCTGCTACAAGGCCGATCCGATCAGCTTGCCGGGGGTGATCCTGTTCCCGGCGGACGTCAGTCTGCTGAACCAGTTCTTCTCCGTGGTGATGGTGGCGAAGAACGCGGCGCCGGAGGGGGATCCGCTGACCATCCGCGACCTGACGGCGAAGGTGAGCCTGCCACCCGGTCTGCGGTTGGCCGAGACCGAGCCGCCGACCCCCTTGGGCGTGCCGGTGCCCGTGCGTGTGCCCGGACCGGACGGAGAGCTCGGCACGGGCGACGACCTGACCTTTCTGATCGCTCAGGCGGAGGGGCAGGCCGAGGTCCTGGTCGAGGGCAAGAGCCAGGGGACCCACCTGGTGGAGTTCGACCTCGAGGGCGTCCTGGATGGCTTTCCCGACGGAGAGCTCCGCCGGGTCACCGGCACGGCCCGCGGCGCCGTGGTGGTGCGGGACCCGACGCTGGGCGTGACCATCACCCACCCGGAAATCTTGCGGGTGGACGAGGAGTATCCGCTCCGTCTGACGATCTCCAACACCGGCAACGCTCCGGTCAACCTGCTCACCGTGTCTCTCCCCATTTCCGGCCTGTCCGGGACCGAGGTCGTGGGCGCGAGCTCGCAGACGATTCCCAGCCTGCTGCCCGGCGAGTCCGAGCTGGTGGAGTTCCAGATGGTTTCCCATCGGACGGGCAGGGTCGTGGCGACGGCGGTGCGGCACGGCAGCCAGATCGACCCGCGCTTCGAGTTTTCGGTCAGCGTGGGGGAGCTGGGGATTCCGCTCTCGCCCGAGGCGATCATCCTGCCCGACTCGACCGGCAACCTGCCCGACGACCTGGTCCGTCACGCGCTCGCCCTCGTCGGCCTGGGCTACTCCCTCGGCACCGCACCGGTCGAGAGCCTGGGACCGGGCAACCCGATGATCGATCTCGGCAGTCTGCACGAGAAGGTCTACTGGCTCGGCGCGGCCGGCCGGCACGTCGGTCTCGGGGAGGACCTGTTCGATTCCGCCGCGGTGCTCGCCGCCGAGTGGGCTGGCGCCCGCAGCCCGGACTGGGGATGGGACGAGCTCCGCAGGAAGACCGACAAGGGCGGGCTCGTCGGCCAGTCGCTCGGCGACGTCTTCGGCGCGGAAGCGGCCGGCACGACCCCGCTGGCGGCGTTCGAGCGCTTCGCCGCGACCACGGCCTATCTGGGCCCGGTCCAGGGGGCGCTCGCGGTCGGCACCAACGCGAGGCTATCGATCGCCAGCCGGACCAGTGGCAAGGAGGTCGCCGGAGCGGGAAGTGATCTTACCCGGAGCCGGGACCTGCCCTTCGCCGATCTCTACGACCTGGATGGGTCTGAGCTGGGGCTGCTGGGGTGGCCCGAGGAGGGCGGCTACCGGGTGAGGATCGACGATCCGGACGGCGGAGCGGCACAGCTTCATCTGCTGATCCCAGGGCCATCGGGTGAGCTCCGGAGGATCTACTGGACCGGCCTCTCCCTCTCCGCCGGCGGTTCCGCGGAGGTCGCCTACCAGGCGGGGGACACCCAATTCACCCTGGCGGTCGACGCGGACGGCGACGGCATCGCCGAGAGCAACCTTCCCGGGACGGAGACGACGATCGCGCCGCGCCCGTTCGCGGCGGTCGCCGCCATCCAGGACGCCAACACCACCTCCGGCCATGCCGTCGAGGTGCTCTTCACCCAGGACGTCGACCTCCAGAAGCTGCTGCCGGCGGATCCGGCCCGGTTCACGATCCCCGGACTGGTCTCGAACGGTGGCCTGATCCAAGCGGAAGCCGACTTCTGCGAGGGCGGTCTGCTCGGCGGCTGCAACGGCGACCTGGACGAGGGGGAGAACACGGGCACGGGCTACCTCCCCGGCCCGAACGTGATCAACAACCCGTTCGAGGGCCTGCTCAACACCCGCGTCGTGCGCGTCGTGTTCGACAACCCGGTGAGCCCGTACAAGCAGCACGACCTCACCGTCCAGGACGTCACCAGCCTGACCGGGGAGACGATCTCCAACGCGGTCCTGCCGGTGACGACGACGGTGACCGACCCGGGTGGGATCGTCGAGGGAACGGTCATCGGCCCGGACGGTCAGCCGGTTCCCTTCGCTCGCGTCGAGCTGCTCCAGGTCGACGGCTCGCTTCTCGGCTGCGTGGGCAACAAGACGGCCGAGGTGGAGACCGACGGCGCCGGCCACTACGAGCTCGACTACGTCCGGCAGACGACCTGCTCGGATCTCTTCACGATCCGGGCGACCGATCCGACCACCGGCGCCCACGGCAACGCCCGCGGCAGGGTCCGATTCGTCGGCCAGACCGCCCAGCTCGACGTTCTGATGCTGGGCCGGGGAACGGTCCGGGGGCGGGTGACCTACGACGACGGGACAATTCCCGGCGAGCCCCAGGTCACCGGCTACAGCCCGGTCTTCTTCGAGGGGCTGGAGGCGACCTACGGCCCCGACGGCACGTACGAGATCCGCGATCTTCCGGTCGGCACGATCAGCCTGGGCGCCACCGACCGCCAGGGCGGCTACGTCTTCCAGACCGTCGAGATCGAGCGGGCGGGGGCGGTCGTCGAGCGCGATCTGACGATCATTCGCAAGGCACCGGACGAGCCCACTGGCGACGTGCGCGGGACGGTCTACGAGCCCGATGGGACGACGCCGATCTACGACGCCTATGTCGCCCTCTACGTCGATGGCGAGCTGACCGGCGTCGAGCGGAGCGATCTGGACGGGACGTTCGACTTCGGCACGGTGCGCGCGGGACTGGCCGAGATCGAAGCGTTCGACGCCGGCACCGGGCTCTCCGGAGCGCAGCTCTTCTTCGACGTCCAGGCGGACCAGGTCAACGACATCACCGTCCTGCTCAAGGACGACCGGGGAACCGTCGAAGGCCACGTCTACCGGCAGACGCTGGACACGGTGGCACCTGTCGCGGGCGCGGTGGTCTGGGTGAGCGGAACACCGTTCAACGCCGTCACGGACGTCGCCGGGTACTACCGCATGGAGGGAGTGTTCTCGGGGAACCACAGCCTCCTGGCGGCCGATCTCGAGAACCAGGTCCAGGTCTCCGAAACGGTGACCATCAGCGCGGACGGCGACACCGTGACCCGGGACCTCTACTTCGTCGAGAGCGTCGGCAGCGGCCTGGCCGGCGAGGTGCTCGGGTTCTCCGGCAACCCCGTGCCGGGAGCGGTGATCCATCTCGACGACGGCCACGGCGGCTGGTGGAAGGAGGCCCACACCGACGGCGCGGGGCGCTTCTCCATTCCCAACCTGGCGCCGGGCGGCTACAAGCTCTATGTCTTCTCCGGCGCGACGGGCACGGTGGCCTCCGCCACCATCCGCTTCGAGGGCGAGACGCCGTTCGTCCACGTCCGCTTCAAGAAGGGCACGATCCGCGGCACGACCCAGGCGATCAACGAGTCCGGGCAGGTGGTGGGAGTGCGTTCTCTCGTCACCTATCGGACCACGGTTCCCTTGTCCACGGGGATCGTCGCGCTCGACCATTCGGCGCACACCTTCGAGACCGACGAGGACGGCAACTTCGAGATCCCGGACGTCCTCGCCGGGCCCTATCGCTTGACCGTCTCGAACGCCTTCTACGGTGAGAAGACCTTCCGCGACGAGATCGTCTTCCACGGCGAGGTGCGGCAGCACGACGTCCTGTTCGAGCCGACCGGCGAGGTGCGCGGCGTCCTGCTCGACTGGGACGGGGAGACCCCGGTCGCGGGGGCCACGGTCAACCTGCGCCACCCGAGCTTCTTGGCCTACGACGTGGTCACCGACGCGGAGGGCCGGTTCACCTTCTCGCTGCTTCCGCCCAAGAGCTCCCGGTTCGCGATCGACGCCGAGATCGAGCAGAACGGCGTCTACCGCACGGCCCGGATCTGGGCGGCGGTCACCAAGCCCGGCCAGGAGCTGGACGTGGAGATCGTGCTGCCACAGCAGGGCACGGTGAGCGGCTGGGTGGAGGACGCGAACGGCGCGGTCGTCCCCGGTGCCGTGGTGACGCTCAAGGAGAGCGCCTTCCCCCAGCGCAAGCTCGTCCACAACACCGACGCGGACGGCAATTTCAGCTTCACCAACGTCTTCGCCGGGCCGGTCGCTATCTCGGCGCAGGCGCCTCAGCTCGGCGGTCTGGGCGGTCGCGACACGCTGGAGATCGTCGAGGAGGGCCAAGAGGTCTTCAGCGTGGTCGTCCTGGAAGGGACCGGCGAGGTCACGGGAAAGGTGATCAGCCCGGAGACCGGCGAGGTGGTCCCGACGGCCCAGGTCGCGCTCGATCGGGGAGTCCGGAACAACTTCGACAGCATCACGACGACGGAAGGGGAGTTCCGCTTCAGGCTCCTGCCCCTCGATTCCTACCGTATCCGCGTCTTCGACCCGACCACGGGGCGGTTCGGACGGAGCGACTGGTTCTCGGTCGACTACAACGGCCAGGTGGTCGACGTGCCGGTGACGCTCGAGGCGAGGGGGTCGGTCGACGGTCACCTGTACGAGCCGGAGTCGTTGCTGGGGGTGCCGGCCGCGACCATCCGGCTGAGCACCCAGTCCATCCATCGATTCACCACCTACGCCAGCACCGACGTCGACGGGTACTTCGAATTCGAGGGCATCCCCGAGGGCACGTTCACCCTCAAGACGCGCGAGCCGGAGGGGCGCCGCCTGGCCTCCGGCGACGGCGAGATCGTCGAGGAGGACCAGCTCGTCACGGTCGACCTCTACCTCGAGCAGGTCGGCCGGGTGGTGGGCTCCGTGTTCAACCCGGTGGGCCAGACGGCCGGGCTGTTCGCCAACGCCAACACCGTCCTCTACGAGAACGGCCAGGTGGTCGGGGCGAGCCTGGACAACCCGTTCGCCTTCGACGGAATCATCGCCGACCGGCGGCTCGAGGTGCGAGCCTACGAGAACGGCGGCGACCACCGGGGCTCGGTCAAGGGCACTCTGGCCGAGGGGGAGGCGGAGATCACCCTGGACGTCGAGATGCAGCCGATCGGCTCGGCGGCGGTGACCGTCCTCGACAGCGGCGGCAACCCGGTGAGCGGCGTCGACGTGCGGCTCAACAACAGCGGCTTCTACGGCTGGAAGAGCCTGGCCGCCACCAGCGGGGCGGACGGCCGGGCGGTGTTCGACAGCATCGGCGTGGGCTGGATCGGCGTCTCCGCGACCCAGCCGGTGACCCTGCTACACGGCTCGGCCGAGGGTGCGTTGAGCCAGGACGGCGAGCAGGTGGAGCTCTCCGTCCAGCTCCAGGACTCGGGGGTCGTCAAGGGCCGGGCTGTCCTCTCCGACGGCGTCACCCCGGCGGTGGATGCGCTGGTCGTCGTCAAGCGGGGCAGCCGCACCCTCCAGGCTCTGGTGGACGGCAACGGGGACTTCGAGCTGCCTTCGGTTCCGCTGGGGAGCTATTCGCTCTACGTCCAGGAGAGCTTCGGTCCGGGGACGATCGAACGGTTCGGCTCCATGGATGCCAACGGCGAGATCGACGACTTCGGCACGCTCGTCCTCGATAGCGAGCAGCCGCAGGTCGTGTCGCTCGAGCCGGCGACAGGATCGGCGGACCTGCCGCTCGGCACCGTGGTCACCGTCCGGTTCAGCGAGCCGGTCGACACGGGGCGCTGGTCAGGTTCCTGGATCACCTTCCGCAAGCTGTCGAGCTACGGCGTCTCCTTCACGAAGAGCTGGTCCGAGGGGGACACGGTCCTCACCCTGACCCCGAACGGCCCGCTCGCCAGCTTCACCGCGTACGAGGTCATCGTCCAGGACGTCATCGATCTCGCCGGCAAGCACCTGGCTGACCGGGTGCGGACGACCTGGAACACCGTCGACGTGGTGCCACCGACGGTGGTGGACGTGGTGCCGCGGGACGGCCAGAACCAGATCCCGGTCGACGCGGCGATCCTGGTGACCTTCTCGGAGGAGGTGGCCTTCGCCTCGCTCTCCGGCAGCGCCTTCCAGCTCACCGACCTGTCGACCGGTCTCGGCGTCACCACGACCTTCCAGCATCTGACGGGGGAACGCCAGGTGCTGGTCACCCCCGCCTCCGGCCTTCAGACAGACCGCCAGTACCAGCTCACCGTCCAGGGCGTCCAGGACAACGGCGGCAACGTGATGACCCAGGCGGTGACCACCGC
>Ga0210086_1000079_pt1 | contig 58578 bp, 59 predicted proteins | sample China_Galinas_PW_3_FD_184867 | JGI IMG/M metagenome (GOLD analysis project Ga0210086, IMG submission 184867) | Wetland microbial communities from San Francisco Bay, California, USA, that impact long-term carbon sequestration - China_Galinas_PWB_D2... | ecosystem: Environmental > Aquatic > Marine...
CGCCGTCCCGGTCGGCATGCTGGTCGGGCACACCGGCCGCGGGACGTTGGTGGTGGTCACCGGAGTCAACGCGCTGCGCGCACTGCCGACCTTGGGCGTGCTGCTGCTCGCAGTGCTGCTGTGGGGGCTGGGGCTGCTGCCGCCCACGGTGGCGCTGATGCTGCTCGGCATCCCGCCGCTGCTGGCCGGCACGTACGCCGGCATCGCGAACGTCGAGCCGGCCGTCGTCGACGCGGCGCGCGCGATGGGCATGACGGAGACCCGGGTGCTGCTGCGCGTCGAGTTGCCCAACGCGCTGCCGCTGATCCTCGGCGGCCTGCGCACGGCCACGTTGCAGATCGTCGCGACGGCCACCGTCGCGGCCTACGCGAGCCTCGGCGGACTGGGGCGGTACCTGATCGACGGCATCAAGGTGCGCCAGTTCTACATCGCGGTCGTGGGCGCGTTGATGGTCACCGCGCTGGCGTTGATTCTCGACGCGCTGCTGGCGTTCGCGGTGTGGGCCTCGGCGCCGGGCACCGGCCGGCTGAGGCGCACGCCGGGATTGAGCCGCGACGTGGCGGCCGTCACAACGATCCAACGCACTTCCGGGTCCGCGGGCGTGCGAGGCCACCCGTCGCTTACCGTAGACGGGTGAGTGCGAACTCGTCTGAAGCGACACCTGGCGCCTGGCCTTCGATCTTCACCTGGCGCGCCCACGACGTCCCGCGGATGGAATCGACGCGAGTTGCCTTGGCAGGCAACCGGATCAAGGCCAACGGGCGCATCGTCGCGGGGGCGACCGGCGTCCATCCGGCGTTCAGCGCGTCCTATGATCTGGTCACGGACGACGCCGGCGCGACCAAGCGGTTGTCGCTGAGCGTGACGCTTAGCGAGCGCGACCGCCAGCTGTCGATCGCGCGTGACGAAGAGAACATGTGGTCGATCACCGACCACCAGGGCCAGCGGCGAGGCGCCTTCGACGGTGCCCTCGACGTCGACGTGGTGTTCAGCCCCTTCTTTAACGCGCTGCCGATTCGGCGCACCGGGATCTACAACCGCAACGAGTCGGTGACCGTCTCGGTGGTGTACGTGACGCTGCCGGAGTTCTCTGTGACCCCGGCGTCGATCACCTACTGCAGCGAACCCGACGGGATCAAGCTGCACTCGCCGGTCGCCCAGACCACGGTCACCGTTGACGGCGACGGTTTCATCCTCGACTATCCCGGACTCGCGGCACGGATCTGATCACGCCGCCGGCTCTGCCCGCCGCCGCCAGCTCTTCGCGCCAGTTCTCCGCACCGACGACGACGCCGGCGATCTCGTTGCGAGAGAAGCCGTCGTAACGGGTCCGGGCGGCATGGCCGTCGTCGACCAACTCGGTCACCGACCGGTGCTGGGTCAGCGCGGCGGATGCATGGGTGAGCAGCTCGATGGTGCGTTCCAGGACTGGCAGCACCTGCTCGGCATTGGTCTCGCACATGGCCCGGACGAGGTCGGGGCTGGTGGCGGCTACGCGTGTGACGTCGCGGAACGACCCGGCGGCCAATGTGAACGCCAGCGGCACCTCGCCAGCGGTGGCCGCGACGGCCTCGGCTACCAGGTGGGGTAGATGCGAGATTGCCGCGGCGGCCGCGTCGTGCTCGTCGGACCTCGCCGGCACTACGACCGCGCCGCAGTCCAGTGCCAGCTCGGTGACCGTCGCCCAACAGTGCGGGTCGACGTGGTCGTCGACGCAGACCACCCACGGCGCACCGACGAACATCCGCGCGTTTCCTGCGGACCAGCCCGAGTGGGTGGTGCCGGCCATCGGGTGCCCGCCGACGAAGTTGTCTTCCAGTCCGACCGCCTGAACTGTTTGCAGGACAGCGGCTTTGACGCTTGTGACGTCGGTGAGCGGGTTGTCGGGCGCCATCTCGCCGATGTAGCGGAGCAGGATCGGCAACGCGGGCGCGGGGACGGCCAGCACGATCAGCGCGTCGCTGCCGGCCGCCCTCTGCAGCGCCTCGTCGAGGCGATGTGTCGCATCGAAGCCGTCGGACCGGGCGGCGGTGGCCGCTTCGACGGAGCGGTTGTAGCCGAAGACGTCGCGGCCGGCCGCCGCGGCCGCGCGCATGACCGAGCCCCCGATGAGGCCGAGGCCAAGTACGCACACCGGTGTCCCGCTCACCTGTCAAGGTTGGCATATTCGCCGAATGTGTCTGCAGTCAATACATGGTCAAGTCGCAGGCTCGGCGACTACCGTATGCGGCCATGGGACCACAGCGTGGACCGGCCAAGAAACAGGCTCCGGAGATCCCGGAGGGCTTCGCCGTGGCCGTGGTCCGGGAGGACGGCAAGTGGCGCTGCACGCCGATGGGTGCTCGCGTGCTGTCCAGCCTCAGCGCCGCCGAGACCGAGCTACGCGAACTACGAAGCGCTGGAGCGGTTTTCGGGCTACTCGACGTTGACGACGAGTTCTTCATCATCGTGCGCCCGGCGCCGTCGGGCACGCGGCTGTTCCTATCGGACGCGACCGCCGCTCTCGACTACGACATCGCGGCGGAGGCGCTGGAGAAGCTCGACGCCGACATCGACTACGACGAACTTGACCCTGACGAGCCGTTCGAGGAGGGCGACCTCGGCGTGCTCTCGGACGTCGGCCTGCCCGACGCGGTGCTCGGGGTGATCTTGTTCGACACCGACCTGTACGCCGACGAGCAGTTGGGCATGATCGCCGCGCGGATGGGTTTCACCGACGAGTTCTCCGCGGCGCTCGAGCGCCTCAATCGGTGATCCAGCGCGCCAGGCCGAGATTGCGGTCAGGGCTGTGACTTTGTCGAAATGACGACCGTGAATGCAATTTCGGCGCGAAGTGACGAGGATCTGATCCGCGTGGCCCTGCAAGCGGCGGCCACTGCCGGGCCCCGCGACGTGCCGGTGGGCGCTGCGGTCTTCAGTGCCGACGGCGTCGAGCTGGCGCGGGCGGTCAACGCCCGGGAGGCCTTGGGCGACCCGACCGCGCATGCCGAGATCCTGGCGTTGCGGGCGGCGGCGTCCGTGCTGGGTGACGGGTGGCGTCTGGTCGGCACGACGCTGGCCGTCACGGTGGAACCCTGCACGATGTGCGCGGGCGCACTGGTGATGGCCCGGGTCGCTCGGCTGGTGTTCGGGGCGTGGGAACCCAAGACGGGCGCGGTCGGCTCGCTGTGGGACGTAGTGCGGGACCGTCGGCTGACGCACCGGCCGGAGGTGCGTGGGGGAGTGCTTGCCGACGAGTGCGCTGCGCCGCTGGAGGAGTTCTTCGCGCGGCAGCGATTGGGATAGCATGGTCTGCGGCCGGTAAGCTGACCGGCGGTGGCGTGTCCGAGCGGCCTAAGGAGCACGCCTCGAAAGCGTGTGACGGGTAACCCCGTCCGAGGGTTCAAATCCCTCCGCCACCGCCAATCACACGAGTCGCGTCGCGTGTCGCCGGTGCCGGACGTGCCGGCCCGGCTCGGCGGCGCACGACGATCACTACGCCCGCGACGACGTAGACCAGTAGGCAGGCCGTCACGGTCGCGATGACATAGGGGTATCTGCTGTCGAAGCCGCCGGCGGAGATGTGCTTGACGAGGATAGCCACGTAGGCCCAAATCAGCACGAGGCCGTAAGCGATGTCGCGATTACGCAACATCGTCGCGGTCCCGATCGCCATCGCCAAGAGCAGGACTGCGATCGTCCAGTCGGAGTCAGCAACGCCGAAGCCGTCCCAGTCCAGGCTGACCAGAAGCACGGTGACATTAGCGACTGTCGCGACGGTGGTCCAGCCGAAGTAGACGCTGAACGGTACGCCGACGAACAGCCGGTCCCGGAGCGGCGGGTCGGCTGCCCGAACGGTCTGGCTGACGGCCGCCAGACAGATGAGAATCACCACGATCAGCGCAACAGAGACCGCGATCAGGTCGTAGTGCCACGCGAACACCCACGCGGTGTTGGCAAGCGATGAAATCGAGAAGTACCACCCCACTTTGTTGAGCAGTTCGGCACGACCTGTGCCTTGCGAAGCGGTGTGGAAGAGCCCGAACTGGTAGAGCACGTGCAGCCCGAGCAACAAGTAGATGACACCCCAGATCGAAAACGCATACCCTGCCGGAGCGAACAGGTTGGAATACGCGTCCGACACGTCGCCGGTGCTGGTCCCGTTGAGCGGCAGCGCGTTCGCGAGGATATTGACCGCGACCATCAACAGGTATGTCAGCGCGACCAACACCTTCACCGGGTGCCGTGCCCTCGTTGCCGCCATGCCGGCTCCTTTCGCGCCGAACGTGCGGTTGGGTGTGCGATTCACGTCCGGCGTACGACCACAACCGTACTTACGGCTCGCACCTAGGAGCCTTTTGCCGTGACGATCCGCAGACCGTGATTTACTGGCGAGGCCGTCAATAAAACCAATTTCCCGGGGAGTCGTGGTGGTCGACCAAGACGCAGGCGACGGGGATGAGAATGATGCTCCGTTCGAGGTGAACAGCCGCGTGCGGGTGTACCCCGACACGGACGCGGAAGCGCGTGGAGTCGTCGTCGAGGACTTCGGTGAGATGACGGCGGCGGGTGTCGACATCGGCGACAACCATTTCGCCGACCCCGCCCGGCGGTGGGCCGTACTGCTCGACACCGGCACCCTGGTCTTCACCGACACCGCCCAACTCGTTTCCGAGTAACCGCTACGCGGGCGGTGGTTCCACAGGTGGTGGCTCCGCGGGCGGAGGCGGGGGCGGCGGCGCGGGCAGCGTGATCGGGGGCAGCCCCGGAATCTCGATGACATTCGGCGGAGGCGGGGGCGGCGGCGCTTCCTCTGGGCCGCCCGGCTCCGGCGGGCGCTCCGGCTCGCGCTCCACCGGAGGTGGCGCCGGCGCAACGCCGTTGCTGGTGTTGATCGTGATGATCGCCCCGGGGATCGTCTGACCGCTGGGCGTGGTGCCGACGACGGCGCCGTAGGAGGAGTGGCTGTTGACCGGTGTCGGCTGGTCGGCAACTTGAAAACCTGCGTCCCGCAGCCGCTGTCGTGCGGCGTCCAACTTCAGCCCCGAAACGCTGGGCACCCGCCCGCCCGGCGCGCCGTCGACGTAGCGCGGGTCGGTGGGCGGCAACTTCACCTCGCCGAAGTTGTTGGCGATCGGCTTCATTGCCTCGAACCAGGTGCGCGCCGGCTCGTTGCCGCCGTAGAGGTTCCCGCCGTAGCACTTGCGAAGCGGGAACGAACAGATGCCTGACGGCTTGCTGGAGTCGTCGAAGATGTAAACCGCGCCCGCGTAGTTGTTGGTGAACCCGACGAATCCCGACGACCGGTGCGACTCGGTGGTCCCCGTCTTGCCCGACATCGGCAGGTTCCAGCCGACCGAGCCGGCCGAGGCCGCGGCGGTGCCGGCGCCCTGGTCGTCCTTGCTCATCGCGTTCGCGAGCGTGTTGGCAAGGCCCTCGGGCACCACCTGCTCGCAGCCTTCGGTGGTGAACGGCACCGGGTCGCCGTGCCGGTCGGTGATCTCGGCGATCGGGCTCGGCGGGCACCACATGCCGCCCGACGCCAGCGTCGCCGCCACGTTGGACAGCTCGAGTGCGTTGAGCTGGAACGGGCCCAGCGTGAACGAGCCCATGTTCTGACTCTTGATGAATTCGGCCAGACTCTCGTTGCCCTGCGGGTCATACGCCCGCGCCGTCCCCGGAATCCCGTACGACCGCATCCCCAGCCGCACCGACATGTCGACCGCGCGCGCCACCCCCACTTGCTGAATTAGCCTGGCGAACGCGGTGTTCGGCGAGGTGGCCAACGCGTCGGTGACGTTCATCGAACCGCGATACCGGCCGGCATTCTTCACGCACCAGGTTTCCTTGGGGCAGCCCGGCGTGTCGCTGCTGCCCAGGCCCTTGGTTTGGAAGAAGCCCGGCACCTCCAATTGGGCGTTGATGCCCATGCCCATGTCCAGCGCCGCGGCGGTGGTGAAGATCTTGAAGATCGACCCCGCCCCGTCACCGACCAACGAGAACGGCTGCGGCTGCATCGTTTCGTCGGCCTCTGAGTTCAGCCCGTAGGTACGGTTGCTGGCCATTGCCATCACCTGGTGCGAGTCCTTGCCGGGTTCGATCACCGACATCACGCTGGCGACGCCGTCGAGCGTCGGGCTGGCGACTTTGTCGATCGCCCGCTTGACCGAGTCCTGAACGACAGGGTCAAGGGTGGTGCGAATGAGGTAGCCGCCGCGGGCCACCTCCTCCCTGCTGATGCCGGCCCGCGCCAGAAAGTCCAGCACGTAATCGCAGAAGAACGCCCGGTTACCGGCCGCGATGCAGCCGCCCGGCAACTGCTTCGGCTGGGCCAGCACCCCCAAAGGTTCGGCCTTTGCGGCGCGCAGCGCGTCGGCGTGCTGGGGAAAGTTCTCGATCATGGTGTCCAGCACGATGTTTCGCCGCTGCAATGCCCTATCCGGGTTGGTGTAGGGATCGAGCGCGCTCGTCGACTGCACCATGCCCGCCAGCAACGCGGCCTGCTGCCAGTTCAGCTGCGAGGCGTCGATGCCGAAGTACGTCTGCGCGGCGTCCTGCACCCCGAACGCGCCATTGCCGAAGAACACCAGGTTGAGGTAGCGGGTCAGGATCTCGGGCTTGGAAAACGTCTTGTCCAGGGTGAGCGCCATCCGGATCTCGCGCAGCTTGCGCGCCGGGGTGGTCTCGACCGCGGCGCGCCGCTCGGCGTCGGTCTGAGCGGTCACCAGCAGCTGGTAGTTCTTCACGTACTGCTGCTCGATGGTCGAGCCGCCGCGGGTGTCGAGGTCACCGGAGAGGTAGCCGTGCAGGCCGGTCAATGTGCCCTGCCAGTCCACGCCGTTGTGCTCGGTGAACCGCTTGTCCTCGATCGAGACGATGGCCAGCTTCATCGTGTCGGCGATCTTGTCGGAGGGCACCTCGAACCGACGTTGGCTGTAGAGCCAGGCGATGTGGTTGCCAGCCGCGTCGACCATGGTCGACACCTGCGGTACGTCGCCTTCGATCAGCTGGGCAGAGCCGTTGGCGACGACGTCGGACGCGCGGTTGGACAGCAGCCCGATCCCGCCGGCGAACGGGAACATCAGCCCGGCTGCCACCACCCCGGCCAGCAGGCAGCACCACAGCAGCTTGACGACTGTCACCGACGTCGGCTTCTGCTCCGGCATGGAAACAGATTATCTGCGGTCCCCAACTTGGATCGGCCGCATCCCGTCGCCGCTGCCGCGACGTTACGGAGTCGTGGTACGTGCGCGTCCTTGTGGAGCTTGTACTCGGCTTTGCGGCCGTTCGGACAGCACGGCACCCAGCAAACGACCCGACACGGCAACTGCCGCGCCGGGTCGTTGCACCGGTGATCAGCCGGCCATGAACTGGTCGTAGGCCGACGCTACCTCCGGCGTCAGCACCGTCACGTTGCACTGGCGCTGCGCGTCGCCGATGGGCGCCAGGATGCCGCGCAGGTCGTAGTACTCCTGCGGATTCGCCGTGAAATAGGCGCGCAGGTTCGACTCGGCCTGCGGACGTGGCTGATTCATGGCGGCAGTCACCACCTGGTTTGCGCCCGGGTGATCGGCCAGGTACTGGTGCGCCGAGCCCGTGACGGAGCTGACCGTGCTCGCCAAGCCGCTGGCGTCGCACTGAGCCGGCGCTGCCATCGCCGACGGCGCGCAAAGAATCGCCGCGGCAAGCCCGCCGAGTAGACCGCCGAGACCCGCGATTTTCACGCGCGGACTAGTTCCACTGGTATTCATCATCATTTCCTTCTCATTGCGAATTGGGTCGCTGTATCCCCGCCCGAAAACCAAAGTAGCGGAACATGAATGGCCCGAATTCACCACACAGCCTGTGCCGGGACCCTGACATCGGGCGTTACACCGATCCGGCGTGATGTTCGCCTCAATTCATGTCCTTCTTGGACTGGACATCCTCAAAACTGCCGAGGTGATTCCGAAACTTCTTATACAGCGGGCAGAAGTCTTAATTGTTCGTGACGTCGGCAGTGATCGAATTGTTATCAGGCCGGGCAATCAGGCGCACCGGTCTGCAGAACTTCCCCCGACAGCGCAGCCGAAGTTTGTGAAGCTATCTCGACGCGGCCGGGAAGACATCGGTGGCACCTACTCGGAAAGGACGGCGCCGGCTAACCTCGCCGGCCCGAAATCTGCTGCGCAAGGGTCCATCCCAACTGTGCCAAGGCCCGGTAGCGATCACGGAACTCCGACGTGCCGGCCCGGGAGTCCGCCGCGTTGCCGTCGAGCCCGCGCCGCCACACGCCGGCGGTGATGGACGCGAGCCGAAACATCGAGAACACGATGAACACGTCGAGCGATTCCGGCACCGGTCGGCCCGCATGGCGGCAGTAGCTCGCGACGAACGCGTGCTCGTCGGGGATTCCGGTGCCGGTGAGGTCCTCGCCGGCGATCCCCCTCGTGCCGGCGAACTGGGCCGGCAGATGGTAGGTCAGGCAGCTGTAGCCCAGGTCGGCCAACGGATGACCGATGGTCGACAGCTCCCAGTCCAGCACCGCGACGATGCGAGGCTCGGTCGGATGGATCAGCACGTTGCCCAGGCGGTAGTCGCCGTGCGCAATGGCGGCCGGCTCGTCGGAGTCCGGGAGGTGCTCTGGCAGCCACTGCGCCAAGAGCTCCATCGTCGGCATGTCCTCCACCCGCGCGGCCTGCCATTGCCTGGTCCACAGCGCGACCTGGCGTTGCATGTAGCCCTGCGGTCGGCCGAACCCCTCCAAACCGGCGGCCCGCCAATCCACCCGGTGCAGTGCCGCCAGCACGCGCGCAAGGTCCTCGTAGATCGCCGCACGATCCGCCGGTGCGAGGTCTCGCAGGCCGGGGTCGTGGAAGATCCGGCCGGGGACGTAGTCCATCACGAAAAACACTGTGCCGATCACGGATTCGTCCTGGCAGAGCAGCCGCATGCACGGTACCGGCACATCGGAGCCTGCCAACCCCGACATGACGCGGTGCTCGCGTTCCACCTCATGCGCGCGGGGCAGCAGCTTGCCCGGTGGCTTCTTGCGCAGGACGTATTCGCCGCGGGCAGTGCGCACGTGGTACGTCGGATTGCTCTGTCCCCCTTGGAACTGGCGTATCTCGACGTGGCCGTCGAAACCCGGCAGATGCGCCCGCAGATAACGGGCAAGAGCGTCCTCGTCAAAGCGGTGCGCCGGCAACACCGGCACGAGTTCGGCCACGCCGTCCATCTGCGACACGTTAGTCAGGCATCGTCGTCGGCGACCAGCCCTTTGACGTTCTGGTAGTAGATGATCTTTCCGCCACCGGCCCAACTGCCTTCGGGGATCTCATGAATCAGGGTCCACACATGGAAGGCCCGGGAACCGTCAGGGTCGATTCCGGCCGCGGTGCATACCGCTGCATGCACGTCGGCGACGAGCTGCTCCCGACGATCCTGGGGCAGCGCACCCTCGAACACCGTCAGCTCGACGCGGAATCGCGGCGCGCCGGGTCCGCGGCCGCCGACCGACTGTGCGGTGGGCTCGAGGGCGTGGACGTAGACCACGGTGTTGTCGCGCATGAACGGGATGTCCGGTGCCCGTTCGGCCCGCAGCAGCACGGTGACGAGTTCGTCGGTCAACCCGGCCAGCGCCCTGTCGTCGAGCGAGCCACGTACGAACGTCAGGTCGATCATCGGCATGGCGGCTCCAGTTTCGCGATCACAGCTTCCGAAGGCCCCGTACCACTTTGGTGTAGGGCGCGGTCGTCATAGCGCTTTTGCGCAGACTGGGTTGAATCGCACCGGCGTTGCCCACTACGAGGTGGCGCAGACCATGATCGCGGAATTCGGCGATCTGGTCGATCACCTCGTCGGGTGTGCCCACCGCGAACAGTTCTCGCACCAGTGACGGCGGGACTTGCTTGACGTATTTCAGCGCGGTCTGCTCGTCGATGGTCTGCGGCAGGAAATCCTGTACACCGGTGAAGTCCGGGCCCAGAGGGTGTTCCGCGCCGTGGCGTGCCCAGTCCGCGGCGGGTGAGTTCAGTGTGAAAACTCTTGCGATATCGGAGTCCACCACCTCGTCGACCTCGTCGCGGGAGCGGCCGGTCACGACGAATCGAATGAGTGCCGGGGTGATCTGCATCGGATCGCGGCCGGCATCAGACGCCGCTGACCGAACGGTGCTCAGGTGATCGCCGTACTCGGATGCGCGAGTGGTTCCCGGAAACCAGCCGTCGGCATACCGCCCGGTGGCACGCAGCATCCTGGGCCCGTGTGCAGCGACCCAGATCTCGGGCCACTTGCCTTTGTACGGGGGGAGCGCGAAGGTCGCATCGTGTAGCGGGAAGTGGGGCGAGTCCCGAGTCACCGGCTCGCCGTTGGAGTTCCACAGAGCCCGGATGGTGGCCACAGCCTCCTCGAACCGCGCCACGGGTTTCGACCAGGGCACCCCGTAGGGTGCATTGCTCTCGCGTTCCCCGGTGCCGATGCCCAGGATCGCGCGGCCCCGGGTGAGCAGGTGCAACGACGCCGCGGCCTGGGCGGTGACCGCGGGATTGCGTCGGCCTGCGTCTGTCACGGCGACGCCCAGGCGCATCCGGCCGAGCCGGTTGTGCCCGGCGAGATAGCCGAGGATCGTCCAGGGCTCGAGGTGTGCGTCCATCTTCGGAACTATTCGCGCGGCGCCGACGTACTTCGCGGTCCACATCGACGGCGGCAGCACGGAGGTCAGGTGGTCGGCGACCCAGAAGGAATCCGCCCCGCAGGCAACACCGGTCAGGTAGTCGGCATGCACCAACGGTCTTGGGCCGTAACGCGAGTTGATCGTGTTGTGCATGACGCCTACGCGCAGGGCCGCCTTCTTGCGCCGAGACTGCATTTTCACAGCGGCGCTCTCGAACTTATTCTGCCAGATTGCAGTTTCGGCGACATGTCGACGATCAGACCAGGTAGATGGCCAGCACGGCAGCCCACAGGACGACGAGCCACGCGTCGGTGGCCAGCTTGATCCACCGCGGAGCAGTGCGCACCTCCATGAAGTACCGAATAATCATGCGTCCTTTGATGAACCCGAGAGCGATGACCGCGACGGTGATCGGCATGCTGGGGCCCACGGGCTCCCCGTGGCCGTGGGCGGGCGCCAACCACCACGACAGAATCGTGATGGCGCACAACGCGATCCACGCGTAGGTGGTGGTCCGGGTAGCGGCGGTGGTCACCAGGTCACCTCATCACATAGAGAAGGGCGAAGATGACGATCCAGAGCAGGTCGACCATGTGCCAGTAGGTCGCCCCGGATTCGACCATCGATAGGCGGCGTCGTCGCGGGTTGCGGAGTTCCCGCACGACGATTCCCAAGATCAACAGGCCCAGCCCGACGTGGAACAGGTGCACGCCGGTGAGCATGTAGTAGAACATGAAGAACTGGTTGCTCGGCATGGTGTAGCCCGCAGCGACCTTCGCGGTCCACTCGTAGGCCTTGATCACGATGAAAAGCACCCCGCAGAGCCCGCCGAGATAGGTCAGCCGCAGCCCGCGAGAATGGTCGCCTGCTCGAACGGCCTGCACGCTGCGTGCAACAAACCATGAACTGGTAAGCAGCACAAGGGTATTGAGTGCGCCGACGTTCAGGTTCAAGTGCTGCTGCGACTCCAGGAACTCGTGGGGTGCCATCGCCCGGTAGATCATGAAGATGACGAAGTAGGACCCGAAGATGATGAAGTCGCCGAGCACCATGACCCACATGGCTCCGTCGCCGGGCATGTGAACCGGGCGGGCGGCCGAGTGCGAAGGTCCGGCGATGTCCAGATCGCTCGCCGTCTGGTCTGTATTGGTCACGGCAGCGGCGCCTCGTCGGCGGGCTGAAGGTCGTTCGCCTTCTTGAGGAAGACGATCAGGCATGACAGCCAGAAACCGAAGACCACCGTGCCCACCCAGAACGCGATCGACCCGTTCCATGCGAATGGCCCAGCCTTTGAGACGAACACCGGAATGGCGAGGATTTCGGTGACGATCTGCCAGACCGTCACGTAGGCGAGCCACTTCGGGAAGATCTGGTTGCGGTCGTAGAGAATTGCGATCGCGAACGCGAACCAGGCGGTGGTGAAACAACCCAGCGATCCGACGTAGGACAGCAGCCCGAGGTCGTAGAGAAGGGCCAGCAGCTGCGGGTCGCGATCGGGACGGTAGACCGCCGTCAGGAAGCAGAACGCCACCAGCAGGCATCCGGGCAGGGCACCCACCGCCAAGGAACCCATGTATGCATAGCCCAACACCGACCCCACGGTCATGCGTTTGATGTGGTACACGACGATGCCGTTGGCCACCCCGGCGCCCCCGACGATGAGGACCAGGATTCCAAAGCCGATCTGGATGGTGGTGGCGTGCGCGTGAAAGAAATGCGCCATCTGGTCGGTGGTGACATCCGGCCGCGGCGGCGGCATCACCCGTGCCAGCGCAAAGAAGATGATCCCGAACGCGGTGTAAAAGGCAGGCACGATCCAGAACACAATCCAGACGTCGCGCTTGCCCGCCGGCCTGGCGCCGGGGTCGACAGGGCGGGCCGCTGACTCGGTGGAGACGGCGCTACTCACCGCGCCACTCCTTCGTCGACGGCCTGGCGTTGAAGCACACCGCGAAGCACGAAGAACATCACGGCGACGAACAGCGCGAACGCGCCGTTGCGGAGCCAGAACGACACCCCTCCGTCCCAGGCCAGCGGCCCGGTCCTGAAGATCGCTGCCCCGACAGCCGGTGCCATCGCCACCGCCGTGGCGAGGGCGTAGTGCCCGACCCACCGCGGAAACACCGGATTGGGTCCGTTGTCGAAATAGATCGCGGCTGCCAGGAGCAGGTTCATGGCGACGATCGCGCCCACCGGCGCGATGAAGATGATCCACGCCATGTCGTTGAGCAGCATCACGAGTTCGGGATTGCGGTCGGGCCGGAACGCCGCCGTCAGATAGAAGATGTCGGCGAGCGCGAACAGCGTCGCGCCGCTCACCGCGGCCGTCAGATAGCAGTACGCGAAGGCATGACTCTGCGTGGCCATCCGCTTCATCTGCACCACGATCACCATGAACATGGGCAGCAGCATGATCCCGCAGAGGTTGAAGGTGATCATGGAAAACCGGATCATCGCCTCGTTGTCCCGATAGAACGCCGCGACCTGGTTGGCCGGCATGTCGGGCGACATCGGCGGAAAGAAACCCGGGAACGCGGCGAAGGCGACCAACAGGATCGCCCCAAAGATCGGCACGCTCCACAAGCTGATCAGCTGGGTCCTGATGTTGGCGGTCTTGGGTAGGTCCTCGGCCTCGGCAAGAATCTGCATAGCACCTCGATTCCGCGGTCGCTGTACGACCGAGGCTAGCCGATCGGCTATCAGGCTGACAATAGCCGTCAGTCCGGCAGGTTGAGCATGCGCTGGGTCAGCTGGATCAGTGCGGCGCGCAGGGTGGCGGCGTCGATGTCGTCGACGAGCGGATTGACGATGCCGCCGGCGATGGCACCGGAGAACAGCGCCGCCGATATCCGCGCCTCGGTGTCGTCGCGTTGGTCGAGCAAGATCCCGTACAGGCGACTGATGAACTGACGAAACGGTTCGTACTCGCCCAGCAGCCGAACGATCACCGGATCGTTCTGCAGCATCCGCACCCAACCCCGTCGCTCGACAGCCGTGTCGATCACCCGGGTCAGCAGAACCTTCCTCGCGCGCAACGGATCCTCTTCGGCCTCAGCCGCCTCCAGCGCGTCCTCGAGGTTCGCCAACTCCATTTCGGTGACCGCGATGACGATTTCTTCTTTCGTCTTGAACTGGTGATAGACCGCGGCCTTGGTCACCCCGACCGCGTTGGCGATCATCTGCAGCGACGTCCCGCTGACTCCGTGATCGGCGAACAAGTCCAACGCGGCCTCGAGGATTCGGGTCTGAGCGGCGGTACGCGTGATACTGCCCATGCGGCGTCTGCCCTGCGGCTTCTCCGTGAGCACCGCTTGAGCGTAGCCCGGTCACGCCCGCGCCACCGCGCCACCTCGTAAGGTTGCGGGCATGTTCGAACGGCTGAAGGCGGCGGCCCGCGGAAAGCTTCAGCATGCGGTTTCCGAAGTGGTCGAGGACGAGCACGCCCGCTCACAGCAGTCGCGTCAGGATCTTCAGGCCGAGGTCGTGGCCGCCGTCGACCGGCTGGACCGGCACGTGCACGACGTCGCCGAGCGGCTCGGCGGACGCATCGACGAGGTGATCCGTCGCCAGAACGAGCTGGAATTCCGTGCCCGCCGCGACATCTGGTACGCACAGGACCTTCGGGTGACGGACGAGACCGCCGCGTTCGTGTTCGAGCACATGCCCAAGACCCCGGTGTTCTGGGACCCCCATGACACCCTGCGGTTCGCCCTCGGAGAGATCAAGGGCCCCGGTCTGGCGCTGGAGTTCGGGGTGGCTACCGGCACGACGCTCGCGATCATCGCCGACGCGGTGGCCGGCGACCGCGCGGTCTTCGGGTTCGACAGCTTCGACGGCCTGCCCGAGACGTGGCGAACCGGCTTCGAGGCCGGCGAATTCGCACAGCAGCCGCCCCGAGACATCCCAGGGGCCGTGCTGGTGACGGGCCTGTTCGAAGACTCGCTACCAGCCTTTCTGGCCGAGCACGACGAACCGGTCGCGTTCCTGCACGTGGACGCTGACTTGTACTCCTCTACCAAGACGGTGCTGGATCTGCTCGGCGCCCGGCTGGCCCCCGACGCGGTGCTGTTGTTCGACGAGTTCTTCAACTACCCGGGCTGGCAGCGCCACGAGTACAAGGCGTTCTGCGAGTTCATTGCACGGACGTCGCGCACATTTGAGTATCTCGGGTACACCGGCAACAACGAACAGGTCGCCCTCCGGCTGCACTGACACGCCGATTTCAACGTGGTGGAGGCAACGTACGAGAAGGGCGCGCCATGACGTTGAATTCGACGATGGGGAGCCAGCATCAGCTGTCGAACAGCCGCGCCCAGTTGTCCCTACTGATCAACTCCGGGAACGCGGCGCGGTACCGGTCCTGAAGTGATGGTGCCTCCGCTCGGAACTTGCGCAGCGACTTGGCGGCTCGCCTCGTGAGCTTGACGAGCTTGCGCTTGTCGCGCCGCCGGATGCGGACGCCTGCCTGCGATGCGTCGGTGACGACGACGTGGTCGAACAGCGAGATGTGCCACCACGCATTGTCATCGGAGGTGATCGCGACGGGTCCGGGCATGGTGCGGCCGAGCCACTGGTAGACCGCCCGCTTCATCAGCACCACGTCTAGCCTGTCCCTGCGCGGCAGGTGACCGCGCGGGCGCACCCGCGGCAGCGCGCCGGTGAGCTCCGCGACCTTCGCGGCTGGATGCATCACCGTCTCCGGGTATTCCGAGCGTTCCTCGCGGATCTTCGCCAGCGCCGCGGTGCCACCGTCGCGAAGAATGTCCGGACCCTCCAGAAAATCCTCGATGCCGCGAATCACGGTGTGCGCCAGGCCGTATTGCATCGACACCAAGTGGTGGGCGATCTCCCGCGCCAACGAATTGGCGGTCTTGCGCGCATCCATTGTGCCGCGCAGCGCATACGTGATCAGTGCGTTGCGGACCTGAAAGTAGCGCGTGAAGTCGTCGCGGTCCTTCCAGTGGAATTCCGCGTGCCACACTCCCGCGTTAGGCAAAGTGACCGTGGGAAATCCCGCGGCGAACGCCCGTAGGCCGTACTCGATGTCGTCCCATTGGAAGAACAGCGGGAGCGGCAGGCCGATCGCGCTGATCACTTCGGACGGGATCAGGCAGGACCACCATGCGTTGTACTCGGCGTCCACACGCTTTTCCTGCCGATTCTTGATCATGTCGGAGAAACTCAGCGCGTTCGCCACCCACCGCCCGGAGCGGAGTTTCACCAGGTCCGTCTCTTCGGCACTGGTGAGCAGTTTGCGGGGGTCCTTCAACAACAGCATCTGCGCGCCCACGCACGTCGGGGTGGGTGTCAGGTTCGCAAAAGCGTTGAGCCGCAACACAGATTCCGGCTCGCAGAGGATGTCATCATCCATCAGGATCACGTTCGCGTGGTCGGCGATGCTCGACACCTCGTAGAGACCACGCGTGAAGCCGCCTGCGCCACCCAGATTCGGCTGCCGGATGTAGACCAGCTTGTCACCGAGCTGCGCCGCGACGTCGTTGAACAGCGGCCGCGTCGCGACGGCGTCGGTGCCCTGGTCGGTCACGTACACCGCATCGATGACGGCCAGCAGCGTCTTGTCGCCGGCGATCGCCGCGACGGTGGCTGCACATTCGTCGGCGCGGTTGAACGTGCAGATGGCGATCGCGGTGGGACGGATCGTCGGCGGTGCGGGCACCGTCCACTCGAGGTCGGTGATCGTCAGCGGACCGCCGACGGCCGTGCATTCCATCCAGAGCGCGCCGCCGTCGAGAAACTCGTTGAGCCGAGCGCAGAGCACGGCCGTGCCGGTGGCGTCGAGCTCCGCGCTCGCGATGGTCCGGGCGGCGCCGTGCGCGTCTGAGGCCCTCAATCGCAACCGCGCAGTGCTCGACGTGTCGACGACCAGCTTCAACTGCACCTCGGTGACGGTGGTCCACCTCTGGAAGTAGCTGGCGGGCAGTCGGCCGAAGTAGGTGTTGGTGTCGACGGTCGCGCCCTGCTTGAGATGCAGAGCGTGCCGCTCGCGTTGGGCCTTGCCCCGCAGCAGCCGCACGTACAACTGGTCGGGCACCTTCGGGCTGGGCCCGGCGAACAAGCCGCGGGCGACCACCAACCGCTCGGGCGCGGCGTGCTCGGTCAACGCCTGCCTGAGCACATCGGAGCCGACATGACCCGGCGCGCCACGTTCGCGCTCGCTCATTGCTGCTCCTAGGTCTCCTACGCAGTAGTGGAATGTCTGAGACTAACAACTTCGTGCGGCCCTGACCGACCGCGAAACGGCCGGTGGACGCCATAGTGTAAGACCCGTGCAAACCCGGTCGAAGTCGGCCGTCGTCGTGGCGGTATTGCTGTTCTACGGGATCTACCCGACCTGGCTCGGCCTGGTGATGCTCGTCGCCCCTGGCTTCTTCTTCGACAGGCGCTGCGCTGTGGTCAAGCGTGCAGCTCCGGCAGCCGGATTGAACCGATCGGGTGGCTCGACCGGCCGAGCTATCGCCTCGAGCACGGCTGAACGAGTGACAAATGTGTTGCACGGCACCTGCTGCTATAGCCTGCGCAGTGTCACGAGCAGGAGGCACGCAGATGAGCGCGACGAACGACCGTCAGGCACTGTCCGAGATCGCTGAGCAGTCGGGCTGGCGGCGCAGACAGGTCCACCGCACCGACTTCTACCGGCGAGGCGCCCGCGAGGTGGAGGTGTTGTTCACCGAGGACAAGCTGACCGGCGGCTCGCTCTATGAGGAGCTGCATCTGCTGACGCACACCCGCGACAGACCGACCGTGGAAGGCTGGCTGACCAAGGCGCTGTAGCGAGCTCGCCGGCGCGACCGGGTGGCTCTTAGCGCAGGCGGCTCATCGCGCGGCCAGCGCGGCCAGCGTTTCTGCGGACGTGTACCTGGGCTCCCAGCCCAAATCCCTCTTCGCCTTGGACGTGTCCATCACCACCGACGTCCGGGCGACGTGCAGCCACTCCAGCGCCGACGGAATGAACGGCAATCGGGACAGCGCCGCCGACGCCGCCGACGCCGCGGCCCCAGGGACCCGCACGGGCCGGCCACCAAACGCTTTCGCCACATCCGACACGGTCACCAGCCCATCGCCGGCGATGTTGTAGGCACCCGGCGGCGCGGGCGCGACGGCTGCTAACGCGATTGCTGCGGCGACGTCATCGTGATGGACCAGTTGCAACGGGAACCCGGGATCAGGAATGACCGGCTTCAGCACCGGCAGTGCTTTCGAGATCGCGCGCACCGGAGCGGGCAACCGGCTCCACGGCATCGCATCGGCCAACGCGGGTGCGTCCGGTCCGGCGACGATGCACGGCCGCAGGATGAACACCTCCAGCGGTGAGCCTTCGGTGATCTCGGCCAGCGCCCCCTCACACGCGGCCTTCTGCTCCGAGTAGTAGTGCTCCGGGGATCCGCGGGGCGGCACGTCCTCGGTGATCGGTACCGGATTGTCGGAGTGGTAGCCGTAGGCGGCGACCGACGACGTGTACACCAGCCGCCTGGGCCGCGGCGCGGCCACGGTGGCTTCGAACACGTTGCGCGTGCCCTGCAGGTTGATCCGCGCGCTCTCCGCGCGCGATCCCATGATGATGAACGCGAGATGAATCACCACGTCGGCGTCGGCGACCAATCCGTCGACCGCGTCACGATCCAGGATGTCGCCTTGCCGGTAGGTGGTCTTGGTCCAGCCGTGCGCGGCCGCGTCGAACGGTCGGCGCGCCATCCCGACGATCTTCTCCACCCCGGGTTCCCGTTCGAGCGCCGTCACGGCCGCGATACCGATTTCACCAGTGGGGCCGGTCACGGCCACGGTCAGTCCCATCCGGGAATCCTGCCCGCAGCCAGCCATAAGCAAACCCGAATGGTCAAATGTCACATCCAGACGCTGAGCGCGGCTACAAAGGTGGGAAAGGCCAACCTATGGACGGGGCGCGCGATGGAGCTGATCTCACCACTCGACAACATCTTCCTGCTGGGCGAGTCGCGTGAGCATCCCATGCACGTGGGCGGTCTGCAGCTGTTCGAGCCGCCCGAGGATGCGGGCCCGGACTTCGTCCGGGACGCCTACGAGTCGATGCTCACTGCCACCGACGTGCAGCCGACGTTCCGTAAGCATCCGGCGTTCCTCGGTGGGATCACCAACGTCGCCTGGTCCGACGACAAGGACGTCGACCTCGAGTACCACCTGCGCCGCTCGGCGCTGCCGAGGCCGGGCCGGGTCCGCGACCTGCTGGAGCTGACGTCGCGCCTGCACGGCACTCTGCTCGACCGGCACCGCCCGTTGTGGGAGGCGCATCTGGTCGAGGGACTCGAAGACGGGCGTTACGCGCTGTACGTCAAGGTTCACCACTCGCTGATCGACGGTGTCTCGGCCCAACGACTGATGCAGAAGACCATGAACCCCGACCCCGACGACGACGAGCTGCGGGTGACATGGGCGATCAAGCCGCGGCGCTCGAAGGGGTCCAGCCCCGCCCCATCCAGGCTGCAGACGCTGACCAGGACCGCGGGTTCCGTTGCGGCGCTTGGCCCGTCGACGCTGTCGCTCGCGCGTTCCGCATTGATCGAGCAGCAGCTGACATTGCCGTTCCGCGCACCCAAGACGATGTTCAACGTTCGCATCGGCGGTGCGCGCCGCGTGGCGGCGCAGTCATGGTCACTGGAGCGTTTCAAGCGCGTCAAGGCAGCCGCTGGCGCCGTGACCGTCAACGACGTGGCGCTGGCGATGTGCGCGGGAGCGCTGCGGGCGTACCTGCTCGACCAGAACGCGCTGCCGGAGACGCCGTTGGTCGCGATGGTTCCGGTGAGCCTGCGCACCGACAAGGATGACGACCGCGGCGGCAACATGGTCGGCACGATCCTGTGCAACCTGGCCACCCATCTCGACGATCCTGCGCAGCGTTTGGACACCATCCACGAGTCGATGAGCGACAACAAGAAGGTGTTCACCCAGCTGCCGCAGATTCCGCAACTCGCGCTGTCGGCCTTCATGAGCGGAGGTGTGGCGCTGGCGCTGGTGCCGGGGTTCGTGTCGAACGCGCCGCCGCCGTTCAACATCGTGATCTCCAACGTGCCGGGCCCGCGCGTGCCGTTGTATTGGAAAGGTGCCCGCCTCGACGGCAACTACCCGCTGTCGATCGCCCTGGACGGGCAGGCGCTCAACATCACGCTTACCAACAACGCCGACAACCTCGACTTCGGCCTCGTCGGCTGCCGGCGCAGCATCCCGCATCTGCAGCACCTGCTCGGTCACCTCGAAACGGCGCTGAAGGATCTCGAACGGGCCGCCGGCGTCTGACGGAGCAATGAGACTCAGCGCCGGGCTGCTGCCGTTTCGGGTCCGTGACGACGTCGTCGAGGTTCTGATCGGGCACCCCGGCGGACCGTTCTGGGCGAAGAAGGATGACGGGGCGTGGTCGATTCTGAAGGGCGAGTACGTCGACGGCGAAGACCCGTGGGATGTCGCGCAGCGCGAGTTCACCGAGGAAACCGGGCTGGCGCCGCCCGCCGGGCGGCGCATCGAGTTCGACCCGGTGCGCCAGCCGAGCGGGAAAGTGCTGACCGCTTTCGCCGTGCACGGCGACGTCGACATCAGCGATACGCACAGCAACACGTTCGAGATCGAGTGGCCACGGGGGTCGGGACAACTGCGCGTGTTCCCGGAAATCGATCGGGTGCAGTGGTTTTCAGTGGCCGACGCACGAGTCAAGCTGCTAACAGGCCACCGGCCGATTCTGGACCGGCTCGTGGCGCAGCTGCAGGAGCGATGACGTCCGCAAAGCGAAGGCGGCGGCGCCCCCTCGGGACGCCGCCGCCTGGTTTCGGCGCCTGCGCTACGGGCAGGTCACCTCGAGTTCGAAGGGCTTCGTCTGCATGCCCGCCATGGGGTTGGACATATCGGCACCGACAGCGTTTCCACTGATCTTGTAGGTCTTGCCGTCCTTCTTCACGTCGGCGTTGCCCTGGCCGGTGCCGGCCGTGTAGGCCAGCGCCACGCCGTTGACTGTACCGAGTGCGACATTCTTGACCGTGGGGCTGTCACCTGTGCTCACCTGAGCGCCGATGCCAGAGGTCGAGCCGGGGTTGCTGGTATCACCGATCGCGATGTTGACTGTGTCGCCCTGCGTCACACAGCTGATTGCGCCCTGGATGTTCTGATCCTGACCATCGATGGTCACCTTTGCCTTACCGGTGCCCGACGCGGCCGTCTCCGTGGCGTTGCTCGACTTGTCGCTCGAACAGCCGGCCAGCCCTGCAACGACAATCGCCGCGCCACCGACGGCGACCACGAAACCTCGCTTCACACTGTTCTCCTTCTTCGTTGCCGTGGTCCGCCGAGATCGGCGAACCATCGACAAGCAGTATGGTGCTCGTCATCATCGATGGGCACCGGTTTGGGCGAAAAACATCGCATCCGACCGTCGACGCTCCGGGTCGCCGCAACACAGAGGTAAGTTCACCTGCATGCAGACGCTACGCACGCCCGACGACAGGTTCGCCAAACTACACGAATTCCCTTATTTTCCAAAGTATTCCGACATCCCCGATGGTGACGGCGGCGCACTGCGCGTCGCGTGGGTTGCCGACGGCCCCGAGGCCGCCGACCCGGTGTTGATGCTGCACGGAGAGCCGTCCTGGTCGTTTCTCTATCGCAAGCTGATCCCGGTGCTGGTCGCCGCCGGCCATCGGGTCGTCTGCCCGGATCTCGTCGGGTTCGGGCGGTCGGACAAGCCCACCCTGCGCGAGGACCACACCTACGCCAGGCATGTGGAATGGATGCGGACCTTGGCGTTCGACGTGCTGAACCTCGAGCGCGTCACCCTGGTGGGCCAGGATTGGGGCGGGCTGATCGGGCTGCGGCTTGCCGCCGAGCACCCGGATCGATTCGCCCGCATCGTCGTCGCCAACACCGGCCTTCCGACCGGCGACATCCCGATGCCCGAAATTTGGTGGCGGTTTCGCGAGTCGATCCAAGGATCACCGACCATCGACGTCGGCCGGTTCGTCCAGGGCGGATGCGCCCGGGCGATGACTGACGACGTGCGGGCCGCCTACGACGCGCCGTTTCCCGAGGACGCCTACTGCGCCGGCCCGCGCGCGATGCCCGGACTGGTGCCGACGGCACCCGACGACCCGGCGTCGGCCGCTAACCGTGCGGCCTGGGCCGCACTGTGCGAAAGCCCGACCCCGATGCTGGTGGCCTTCAGCGACAAGGACCCCATCACCGGAGCCATGGCTGCCATCTTCCGCAGCCAGATGCGCGGCGCCCAAGGCCGGCAGCACCCGGTCATCGAGAACGCCGGTCACTTCCTGCAGGAAGACGCCGGAGAGGAGTTGGCGCACCACGTCGTCGAGTTCGTGCAGACGTAGCAGTCAGCAATTCGCCTTGATGTCGAAACTGGCGGTGGTGCGCTTGGTCGGCTCGGCGGTAGTGGCGCCCTCAGCGGTGCCGTTGACGCGGAAGGTGGTGCCGATCACGCTGGCCTGAGCCTTGCCGATGTCATTCGGCCACACACTGCCGTTGAAGTCGGCGACGTTGTTGATCACCACCGACTGGGCGGTGACGTCGTCCCCGGTGGTGACGACCACCCGCACGCCGGAGTTGTCGTCTCCCGTCTCGATGGTGTGCATCCAGCCGTCCTGCCAGCAGCGCACGTCCTTCGTGGTGCCGGCGGACTGGCCGTTGATCGTGATCGAGGCGGTGACCGGCGGCAGCGACCCGGGCGGCTGCGAAGACGTGCCCTGCTTCGACGAACAACCCGCGACCACGACCACTCCGCATACGGCCGCCCCGGCTGCGACAACGAAACGGTTCTGCACCCGGCAAATCTATCGGTGCCTGTGCCGAACCGAAAGCAAAACTCTCGGATTGATTGAATACGTTCGTGGCCGAGCAGGGAAGTGAGTTCTTCACGGTCACCGCGTCGCTGCCAGGCCGTCGGGGGCGCTGCGGCGTGATCCGCACCCCGCACGGTGACATCCACACCCCGGCGTTCATTGCGGTCGGCACCCAGGCGACCGTCAAGGGCGTGCTTCCGGAGGCGATGAAAGAGCTTGGTGCACAAGCAGTTCTGGCCAACGCCTACCACTTGTATCTGCAGCCGGGCGCCGACGTCGTCGAGCAGGCCGGCGGGCTGGGTGCCTTCATGAACTGGCCCGGTCCGACGTTCACCGACAGCGGCGGATTCCAGGTGCTGTCACTGGGCGCGGGCTTTCGCAAGGTGCTCGCGATGGACACAGAGCGGGTTCAGGCCGACGACGTGATCGCGGCGGGCAAGGAACGGCTCGCGGTCGTCGACGACGACGGCGTGACGTTTCGGTCGCACCTGGACGGATCGTCGCACCGGTTCACGCCCGAGCTGTCGATGCGCATCCAGCACCAGCTCGGCGCCGACGTCATCTTCGCGTTCGACGAGCTCACCACGCTGGTCAACACCCGCGGCTACCAGGAGCGCTCGGTGCGGCGCACCCACGAGTGGGCGGTGCGCTGCCTCGCCGAGCACCGGCGCCTCAGCCCGGGCACGCCTTTCCAGGCACTGTTCGCTGTGCTCCAAGGTGCGCAGTACGAGGACCTGCGCCGGGCCGCGGCGCAGGGTCTGCGGTCACTTGACTTCGACGGCTACGGGATCGGCGGAGCGCTGGAGAAACAGAACCTCGCGACGATCGTCGGCTGGGTCACCTCTGAGTTGCCGGACCACAAGCCCCGCCATCTTCTGGGTATCAGCGAACCCGACGACCTGTTCGCGGCGGTCGCTGCCGGCGCTGACACGTTCGACTGCGTCTCCCCGTCCCGCGTCGCGCGCAACGCCGCGGTGTACTCGTCGACGGGGCGGTTCAACGTCACGGGTTCGCGGTACCGGCGCGACTTCACACCGCTAGACGCCGAGTGCGACTGCTACACCTGCGCGCATTACACGCGGGCGTATCTGCACCATCTGCACAAGAGTAAGGAGATACTTGCCGCCACGCTCGGCACGATCCACAACGTGCGCTTCGTGATCCGGCTCGTCGACCAGATCCGCGAGTCGATTCACCAGGGCCGCTTCGAAGATCTGCGCGAGCATGTCCTCGGCCGGTATTACTCCGCGCGTGCAGAATGACGGCATGACGACCGTGGAGGATTCCCAGGACCTGCTGCTGACGCTTTTCGACCCGGCGACCCGCGCGGACCCGTACCCGGTGTACCGACGGTTCCGGGAGTGCGGGCCACTGCAACTGCCCGGGGCCAACCTCACGGTGTTCAGCTCGATCCATGACTGCGTCGAGGTGCTTCGCCATCCGGCGTCAGCCAGCGACCGGATGAAATCGACTGTCGCACAACGGGCAATCGCTGCGGGCGAGGACCCACGGCCGCTTGGCAAGCCGGGTTTCTTGTTCCTCGACCCGCCGGACCACACCCGGCTGCGCAAGCTGGTGAGTAAGGCATTCGCGCCCAGGGTGGTCAAGGAGCTAGAACCCGATGTCACCGCGCTGGTGAACTCGCTGCTGGACCGGATCGACGAGCAGGGCCGCTTCGACGTCATCGCGGACCTGGCCTATCCGCTGCCGGTCGCGGTGATCTGCCGACTGCTCGGTGTGCCGATCGAGGACGAACCGAAGTTCAGCTGGGCTTCGGCGCTGCTGGCCCGCGCGCTCGATCCGTTCACCACCTTCACCGGCGAGTTGCCGGACGACTTCGAGCAGCGCATGCAGGCTCGCTCGTGGCTGCGAGAGTATTTCGCCGAGTTGATCGAACTGCGTCGGGGCGTGCCGGGTGACGACCTGCTGTCCGGCCTGATCGCGGTGGAGGAGGCCGGCGACCAGCTCACCGAAGAAGAGATCATCTCGACGTGCAATCTATTGCTGATCGCCGGACACGAGACCACGGTGAACCTGATCGCCAACGCGATTCTGGCCATGCTGCGGCAGCGTCCGCAGTGGGCCGCGCTGGGCACTGACCCGGCGCGGGCGGCGGCGGTTGTCGAGGAGACGCTGCGCTACGACCCGCCGGTGCAGCTGATCGGGCGAGTCGCCGGTGAGCAGATGAGAATTGGCGGTATCACGGTGCCGGCGGGTGACACGATGATGTTGCTGCTCGCTGCCGCCCAACGCGACCCCGACGTCAACGAGCGACCCGACGAGTTCGATCCGGACCGAGAAACCATCCGCCACTTGGCGTTCGGTCATGGCGCCCACTTCTGCCTCGGTGCACCGCTGGCGCGGCTGGAGGCGTCGGTCGCGTTGACGGCTGTGACGGCCAGGTTCCCGAATGCGCGGATCGACAGCGAGCCGTTCTACAAGCCGAACGTCACGTTGCGCGGCCTGCAGACTCTGGCCGTTGCCATCTAGCGTCGACCGTCTAGCGCGAGTGTGCATGTTTGTACCTCGACACGCCGTTGTCGGACGGACAACCATGCACCCTCGTGGAGTGCTCAGCGTACGGTCTAGCCAATGCGCATCGTGCTGATCGGCGCCGGTGGGGTCGGCTCAGCTTTCAGTGGGATTGCGGCACGACGCGGCTTCTTCGATCGCGTGGTGGTCTGCGACTATGACGAGGCTCGCGCCCGGGATGCGGCCGAAGCCGTTGATGACAGGCGCTTTTCATCCGCGTGGGTGGACGCTTCGTCGGTGCAGTCGGTGGCCGACCTGGTGCGCGAGCACGACATCACCCACGTGGTGAACGCGGTCGATCCGCGCTTCGTGATGCCGATCTTCGACGGGGCGCTGGCCGGCGATGCCGATTACCTCGACGTGGCGATGAGCCTGTCGAAGCCGCATCCGGAGGAACCGCACGGGCTCACCGGCGTCAAACTCGGAGACGAGCAGTTCGCCATGGAGGGTCTTTGGCGGGCGGCGGGCCGGCTTGCGTTGGTCGGGATCGGTGTGGAGCCGGGGCTTTCCGACGTGTTCGCGCGCTATGCCCAGGACCACGTGTTCGACGAGATCGACGAGTTGGGCACTCGCGACGGGTCCAACCTTCGGGTCGAGGGCTACGCCTTCGCGCCGTCGTTCTCGATCTGGACGACGATCGAGGAGTGCCTCAACCCACCGGTCATCTGGGAGGCCGGGCGCGGGTGGTACACCACCGAACCCTTCAGCGAGCCGGAGGTTTTCGACTTCCCCGGCGGCATCGGCCCAGTCGAGTGCGTCAACGTCGAACACGAGGAAGTGCTGTTGATGCCCCACTGGGTAAAAGCCAAGCGGGTGACGTTCAAGTACGGGCTGGGCGAGGAGTTCATCGACGTACTGAAGACACTGCACAAACTGGGCTTGGACCGCACCGAAAAAGTCGACGTCAACGGCATGCAGGTGAGTCCGCGCGACCTCGTCGCGGCGTGCCTGCCGCACCCGGCGACACTCGGTTCGTCGATGCGCGGCAGTACATGCGCCGGCCTGTGGGTCACCGGCGTCGGCAAGGACGGCAACCCGCGATCGACATACCTGTATCACGTCGTCGACAACGCATGGTCGATGGACGAGTACGGCCACCAGTGCGTGGTCTGGCAGACAGCGATCAATCCCGTTGTCGCGTTGGAGCTTCTGGCGAATAGCACGTGGAGCGGCGAGGGTGTGCTGGGGCCGGAGGCTTTCGACGCTGTGCCGTTCCTCGACATGCTGACGGACTACGGCTCGCCGTGGGGGCAGCAAGAGCTTCCCGCCTAGGCACACCCTTGGCGCGAAATCAGGTTACCCGCACGGTTTCTCGCCAAAAGTGTGCAGGTAACCTGATTTCGCCCTCATGGTCGGTACACCCACGGATCGCGCGGCAGCCGCGACGGGTCGAATATTGTGAGCAGCTGGCCCAGGCTTTCTGACGGCCAGCCCAGCGACGCGGACATCTGCACGATCGCGCGCTGAACGCCGATCTGGGCCAGCGTGACGGCGCCGTCTCGCTTGGCCAATCGCTGACCGTGCACATTGACCACCAGCGGCACATGCGCATACGCCGGCTGTGGATAGCCGAGCACGCCCGCGAGGTAAGCCTGCCGCGGCGAGGACGGCAGCAGGTCGTCGCCGCGCACCACCTGGTCGACGCCCTGGGCGGCGTCGTCGACCACCACCGCCAGGTTGTATGCCGGCACACCGTCGCCGCGTCGCACCACGAAATCATCGACGACGCCGGTGTAGTCGCCGTGCAACAGGTCGGCCACGGTGTGCTGACGGACCTCGGCACGCAACCGCAGCGCCGGCGGTCGCCCGGTTGCTGCCCGGCGCGCGGCGCGCTGGGCGCCGGGCAGCTCGCGACAGGTGCCGGGGTAGGCTCCCTGTGGCGCGTGAGGTGCTCGCGGTGCCTGCTGGATATCTCTTCTGCTGCAATAGCATTCGTACAACAATCCCCGCTCGGCAAGCGAGGTGATCGCGTCGTCGTAGCGCCTCCGGTGCTGCGTCTGCCACTCCGGCGGCTCGTCCCACGTCAGCCCGATCGCCGCGAGGTCTGCGAGCTGGCGGGAACCGATGTCCGCTCGGGTGCGGTCGTCGAGATCGTCTACGCGGATCAGGAACCGGCGCCCCGTCGACCGGGCGAACAGCCACGCCAGCGCCGCGGTGCGCAGATTGCCGATGTGCAGGTCGGCCGACGGGCTGGGAGCGAAGCGGCCCGCTGGGCGCATGGCCCGAAATCTAACTCAGCGTTCCCACGGCGCCGTGTCGCCCATCTTCTTGTAGTACTTCGCGAGGTGGCTCTTCACGCGGTCGATGTCGTCCTTCGGCAGGTCGACACCGCCGCGGGAGCCTTGCATGATCGCCCCCGCCGCCATCACGCCGCGCGGCACCGCCTTGAGGCTGCCGTCGATCACGTCGGCGATCAGCAGCTTGTACGCGGTGAAGTTGTCTTTCTTGTCGCTGTCGTACCAGACGTGGGTGTCGCGGTACTTCTCGTTGGGCTCGTCCTCGGCACCCGCCCATTTGCGGACGCGCTTCTCGGCGGCGTCGCCGTCCCATTCGCGGTCGCGGTCGGCCAGCGGCAGGTCCTGAAATGCAGTGACAGCCATGAATTCGGTCTTCCCGAAGGTGCCGGCCGGTAAACACCGCGATGAGTTCCTGGCCTCGCGGCCGTCTAGATCAATAACACCCCATAGACCAGGATGGACGCTGTGGACTTGCCCGTCACGCCACCGATCGAGCCGATGCTGGCCAAGGCCCGGGCGACCGTGCCCGACGACGAGGGGGTGTGGTCATACGAACCCAAGTGGGACGGGTTTCGCGCGCTGGTGTTCCGCGACGATGACGAGGTGTTGCTGCAGTCGCGCAACGGCAAGGAGCTGGGACGGTACTTCCCCGAGCTGCTCGACGCGCTGCTTCATGAAACCGCGCCGAAGTGCGTGCTCGACGGCGAGGTCGTCGTGCCGCGAGAGATCGGCGGACGGATCCGGCTGGACTGGGAGTCGCTGAGCCAGCGCATCCATCCCGCGCAGAGCCGCATCAGGATGCTGGCCGAGCGGACGCCCGCGCACTTCATCGGCTTCGACGCGCTGGCCTCCGGCGACGCGACTCTGATGGCCGCGCCCTTCCGTACCCGTCGCCAAGCGCTGACCGAGCTGATCGCCGAGAAGAAGTGGTGCCACGTCACCCGCACCACCGAAGATCCCGGTCAGGGCGCGCGCTGGCTGACCACGTTCGAGGGCGCCGGCCTCGACGGGGTGATCGCCAAGCGGCTCGACGGGCCGTATCTGCCCGGCAAGCGGGAGTTGGTCAAGGTCAAGCACGCGCGCGACGCCGACTGCGTCGCCATCGGATACCGCATCCACAAGAGCGGCGACGGGGTCGGCTCGATCCTGCTCGGCCTCTACGGCGACGACGGTGAGCTTCAAATGGTCGGTGGTGCAGCGTCATTCACCGCAAGGGATCGGCTCAGGCTGCTGAGAGACCTAGAACCGCTGCGCAGGAGCGACGACTTGGTGTACGACGGCGAGCCCAGCCGGTGGAACTCCGCCGCCGACAAGCGGTGGATTCCGGTGCAGCCCGAGAAGGTCGCGGAGGTGGCCTACGATCAGATGGAGGGCCGGCGATTCCGCCATGCGGTGCGGTTCATGCGCTGGCGGCCGGACCGCGATCCGAGAAGCTGCACCTTCGACCAGCTCGACGAGCCGCTGAACTACGATCTGTATGACGTACTGGAGTCGTAATGGCAACTGGCGCAGAGGAACTCAACGTCCAAGGCGTCAAGGTCCGGCTGACCAACCCGGACAAGATGTACTTTCCCAAGTTTGGAGCCAAGGGCACCAAACGCACACTGGTCGAGTACTACCGGGCCGTCGGCAGCGGCCCGATGCTCGCCGCACTGCTGAACCGGCCGACCCATTTGCAGCGTTTCCCGGACGGCATCGACGGTGAAGAGATCTATCAGAAGCGGATACCGAAGCATCACCCCGACTATCTGAAGACATGCCGGATCACGTTCCCGTCCGGGCGCACGGCCGACGCGCTGATGATCACGCATCCGTCGGCGATCGTCTGGGCCGCCCAGATGGGCACGGTCACGCTGCACCCGTGGCAGGTGCGGTGCCCGGACACAGAGCATCCCGACGAACTGCGTGTCGATCTCGACCCGCAACCCGGAACCGGGTTCAAGGAGGCCAGCACGATCGCGGTCGACGTGTTGAAGCCGCTGCTCGACGAGTTGGATCTGGTCGGGTACCCGAAGACCTCGGGGGGCCGCGGGGTGCACGTGTTCCTGCGGATCAAGACCGACTGGGACTTCATTGCGGTGCGACGGGCCGGCATCGCGTTGGCACGGGAAATCGAGAGGCGCGCACCGGATCTGGTGACGACGTCGTGGTGGAAGGAGGAGCGCGGCAAGCGGTTGTTCGTCGACTTCAACCAGAACGCGCGCGACCGAACCTTCGCGTCGGCGTACTCGGTGCGGCGGACCCAGATCGCGACGGTGTCGACACCGCTGACGTGGGAGGAACTCGCCACGGCGGATCCCGACGACTACACGATGGCCACAGTGCCGGATCTGGTTGCGCGGCGGCCGGATCCGTGGGCCGGCATCGACGAGAACAAGCAGTCGATCGCGCCGCTGCTGGAGATGGTGAAGGCCGACGAGGAGCGGGGCTTAGGCGATCTGCCGTATCCGCCCAACTACCCGAAGATGCCCGGCGAGCCCCCACGCGTGCAGCCCAGCAAGAAGGTCGCGGCGAACTGGGATGAAAGCGGCAATCCGGTCAACAAGTCGGACTAATTGCGCTTCACACCGCGGAGCGTCCCGTCGGCCGCTGTGCGGCCGCGTCCCTCAACTCCAGGTAGGCCTGCTGCGTGTGACGGGCGAGTTCCGGCAGGTCGTCGAACGCTGCGGCGTTCGCGACGAAGCCGAAGTCCATGCGGTCGTGGTAGGAGGTGAGCGTGGCGTTCAACCCGATCGAGGCGGCCAGCGCAGAAACCGGATAGATGTCAACGAGGCGTGCGCCGTTAAGGTACCGCGGCTCGCCGGCACCCGGAACATTGGAGATGGTGAGGTTGCACGCCGGGCGAACCAGGCGGTCCAGGTGCGTCGTGGCGGCAAGGCCGGCAAGCGCGACGAGCCCGATCGCGTAGGTGAACGCGGCGTCGGTCGACATGGCGCGCAGTTCCTTCTTGCAGGAGCCGATCGACTCCACCACTTGGCGGAATCGCTCCGGCACGCTGGCGGCGGGCTCGCCGAGCCGGACGAACATCGCCGACACCCGGGTGCCGACCGTGGTGTCGTCTTCGGCCCGCAGCGACATCGGACACATCGCGATGAACGGGTGCGCGAAGGCACGGCCGCCCTCCCGCAAGTAGGCGTGCAGGCCCGCGTCGACGAGCGTGACTGCCACGTCGTTGAGGGTCGCGCCGCTGCGCCGGGCGATCTCGTGCATCTCGTCGAGCGGTAGCGACAGCGTCGCGAATCTGCGCCCCGCGGTCAGCGGTTCGTTGGTCGGTGCGCGGTTCGCGATGAACGGCAGGCTGCCGTCCAGATGTGAGCCCGCAAGTCCGGCCACCGTCTTGCGCAGCGCGCCGATCGACACCTGATTGACGGCGCCGACCTGGGTGACCGCCGCGTGGATCGAGTCGGCGATTCTGCGTGCGACCGACGTCGGCGGGTGCGGTGCGGGCCCCGTCGCGCCGAGCGCAAAGCCGGGCGGAAGGACCGTTCGCCCGCCGGACGTGCTCAGGCCTGCGTACAGGCTTTTCATGCCCGAGGCGCCGTCGATGATCGAGTGGTGGATCTTCGTGTAGAGCGCGAACATGTCGCCCGGTACCCCGTCGATCACCCAGCACCGAAAGAGCGGGCGGTCGCGATCGAGCGTCGGCTCGTGTAAGTCGGCCACCAGCCGCAGCAGGTCGTCGTAGCAGGCTTCGGCGGGTAGCGACAGATGCTGCACGTGATAATACGAATCCCAGTCCGTCACCGCACGGAAGTGCGGAGCACCACCCCCCAGCAGCTCCGGGACGTAGTTGAACGGCGGCGCAGGCGGATAGGACCGGTAAGCATCCACCACCTCGCGCACGACAGATGCCCCGTCCGGCGGCTTCTTGAACAGCAGCATCGCCCCGACGTGCGTCGTGCCGGCCGGGGACTCCATCAGCAGCCACGAAAGGTCAATCGGCGGAATGGGTTTGGTTATGGCAGCAGCCTTGTGGTCGGTCATGGCGGCTCTCCTATCCGAAGTCAAGGCACATATTGCTCTTCGGCGGCACCGCCGACGAGAGCCTTCGGACCCCGAAGCAGCGGTCGAAAGTCGCCCGGAGTGAGGCGTGGCGCAGGATGGATGAGGTGACCACCGTCATCGTGATCGTGCTGGCGCTGTTGGCCGTCGGCATCGTGGTCGACCAACTCTTCCGGCTGAGGAAGTGGCTGAACCAGGCCCCTCCGAAGCCGAAGGATCTCGAGCCCCCGGATGAGCAATCGTGAGCAATCCCCGAACCTGTTACGGCTTGAGCAGCTAGGAGCGATCGCGGGGGCGCGTGGATCTGGCTAACTGCCCGCGGCGGGGGTTCCCTGCGCCCTATCATCACCCGATGACCATCGACCTGGCCCTACCGCGACCGATCTTGAGGTGGCTGTGCGCCGCCCTGCTTGTCGCCGGCGTGGTGTTCGGCCCGCCGATGGGCATCCCGTCCGCCGCCGCCGATTGCCCCGACATCGAGGTGATCTTCGCGCGCGGCTTGGGCGACCCGCCGGGGCCGGGCCCACTGGGCGCGGCCTTCACCGACTCCCTGCGGTCGAAGGTGGGCGGCAGGTCGGTCTCGGTGTACGGGGTCAACTATCCCGCCACCTCGAACTTCCTGGGCGTGGCCGACGGCGTCATCGATGCCAATAATCGCGTGAACGACATGACCGCGAACTGTCCCGGCACCAGGCTGGTGCTGGGTGGTTTCTCCGAGGGCGCGGTCGTGATGGACATGCTGGTCCTCGGCGCGGTTCCAGGCCTGGGCGCGATACCGGGCATCGGGGCGATACCGGCCCTGAACGCGGTGCCCGGCTTGGATGCCGTCCCCGGGTTGACGTCCGTGCCTGCGATGGGCGCGATGGGGCCGCTGGCGCCCAACGACCACATCGCGGCGGTGGCGGTGTTCGGCAATCCGCTCGACAAGGTGAGCGGTCCGCTGGGTGCGCAAAGCCCCGTGTACGGGGGACGGACCATCGACCTGTGCCACCCCAGTGACCCGGTGTGCGGCAAAGGCAATGACATGAATTCGCACCACCTCTACGTGCCCGACTTGACGGACCAGGCGGCCACGTACGTCGCGGGCTTGGTCTAGCGCCGGCCGCGACCGCTCAGTCGCCGGTGCGCTCGACGCGCGAGTCGAAGTCGCTGTCGAACGGGCATGCGCCGCTCAGCGTGTAGTGGCCGTGCCCGGTCAGCAGCGTGATCGGGTCCTGCTTAGGTTGGGGCAGTGGGTATTCCAGGCTTATCTGGCGCCGGGCGCTGCCGCCGTTCTGGCAGTGGGCGTCGCTCGACGTGTTCGTCATCACCCACTTGTCGTCCGAGAAGACCAGGTTCTTCACGTCGTCGGGATTGAGCCAGAAGCTCAGGCAGCGCTCGCCGGTGCGCAGGCAATAGGTCTGGATGTCGAAGCTCGCCCGCGCGGTGCGACGGTCGGTGAGGTAGGTGTCGGTTTCCTGGTACCGGCCGTGCAGCGATTGGGCCGGCGACACCACGCGGGGCGGCTGCGCTTCCGGGTCGGCGACCGACACATTGTCGGGGACGTCTCGGCTGCGGGTGAAGGTCACCTGCTGGTTGCGGGCACAGCTGGTGGTCGACCGGACGATGTATTCGCCCTGCAGAGATCCGTCCGACCGTTGTTCCAAAGACATCGACTCCCAGTATTCGGTCGGCGCGTCCTGACACGTCCCCGAGGCCGCGATGACGGCCGTCCAGCGTCCGCCGACCTTGTCAAGCACCATCGTCGACGCCGTCGACTCGGACCCGCTGACCTTTGACGCGGTGGCCACACATGCGCCGTTGCGGCACGCCGACTTGATCACCCACTTCTCCTGTCCGCCCGGTGCGTTGTCGTACGGCTGGCCGTTAGGCCTTGTGGCCGAGGCGAATTCGACGGCGAATGTGCCGGCGATGGGCCCGCCCGGGCGTGCCGTCTGATTACTGCCTCGAACCGCGACGAAGAAAACGACGAGAGCGACGATCAGCAACAGCACACCGATGGGGATCACGATCGATTTGCGTCTGTACCACGGCCAGGGCTTCTCCTCATCCACCGGCTGACCGGGTTCGGGTGGGGAGACCGGAGGCCGGACATCGGGTGGTCGGTGCAGCGTGGGTGACGACGGTTCGCGGTAGTTGCCGGGCGGACGGTACTGCGTGGGCGAGGACGCTTCGCCGAGATTCCGGGCCGGCCGGTGCCGCGTTGGGGCCCAGGCCTCGTCGATGTTTTCGGTGGGCCGGTTCTGGGTTGGCACCCGGTTCTCCCCGGCGTATTCGGCGGGACGGCGTCGCGTGGGCGCGGCGGCCGACGGCGCGGCCTCGGAGCGCTGCGCGTCGACCGGCGGTGCGGTGGTGAGCGCGTCTCGGGCGGCTCGGGCCAGCTGCGTTGTCGTGGGGTAACGCTCGTCCGGGTCCTTGGCCATCCCGACGGCGATCACGTCGTCCAGTCGCGGTGCCACTCCCGGCCGGGTGATCGACGGCCGCGGCGGCGGCATCGTCAGGTGACCGGCGATCTGCTGCTCGACACTGTCACCGGGAAACGGCCGGCTGGCGGTCAGGCACTCGTACAGCACACAGGCCAGCGCGTAAATGTCGGAGGGGGTGTCACTGCGGCCGGTACTGAACCGCTCCGGGGCCATGTACGGCCAGGTTCCGATCACGTTGCCGGTACCGGTCAAACCGGTCTCACCGGCTCCGCGAGCGATGCCGAAATCGATGAGATAGGCGAAATCGTCCTCACAGACCAGGATGTTGGACGGCTTGACGTCGCGATGCACGAGCCTGACCCGATGCGCAGCGTTCAGCGCGGAGGCGATCTGCTCGATGACCTTCACCGCTCGCGCGGGATCCAGCGGGCCCTCAGCCAAGACGTGCTCGAGGTCTTCGCCCTCGATCAGGCGCATGTCCACATAGAGCCGGCCTTCGATCTCCCCGAAGTTGTGGATCGGCACCACATGCGGGTTGTTCAGCGACGCCGCGGCGAAGGCCTCGCGCCGGAAGCGCTTCTCGAACACGGGATCTGCCGCCAGCTGTGCCGGTAGCACCTTGACGGCCACCACGCGCTGGGTCGCGGTGTCGAACGCTTTGAAGACTTCGCCCATGCCGCCGCGGCCCAACACCTCGATCAATTGGTACCGGCCGAACGGCGTTCCCTCCATTACACCTCCCGCCGGAGGCGGTGAACCAGCAGCGTCACAGCCATCACGATAAGCCGCCGCGCCGCAGTGCGTTTGCTAATGCGATCGGCTCCGCCTCTCGCTGCCGACGCCCAGTCGAATTTCCAGGGGCTGATTGCCGAGGCGACGACCCGTTACCCGACGATGCGTCGGATTCGTTAAGCGCATGGCTCATGTTTTCCGTTTTGCTGAATCTGTGACGTTGATGGGCAGGCGCTGCGACAATGCGTAGGTCCTGCGCGTACAGAAACGCCACATTGAAGGGATGCTCTGATGACCGTATCTCGCCGAATGCGCTTGGCCATGCTGGTCGCGACGGTGACCGCCGTCGTCGCTGCACTCTGCGGCGTGGCCGCACCCAACGCCCAGGCCTTCTACATCCAGAACCACGAGATGATCACGCGCAACGCGCTGCCCCCGGATCAAGTCGACCAGGCCGCCGTCTCTCAAATACTCCTCGGCCCGCCGCCGGGGGCAGGCGCGGTAGGAAGCGATGCGTTCTTCAACGACGAATTCCGGCATATCGACAACGCCAAGGATCCAACCGACATCTGCGCCCGCACAACGGAAGCGTGGAATTTCTTCTACCCGCTCATATTGGGTGGAGCACAGGCCACCGGTCCGGGTGGCGGCGACCTGGTGAATGGACCGGAGGCTCGCGCCGCCTTCGGTGGCCTGGCCCACGCGCTTCAAGACTTCTACTCGCACTCCAATTGGGTTGAGCTCAACATCGCCGCGGGAAATCTGGAACGGATGCCGCCGCCGCTGATGCCGACATGTGATCCAGCCGCTTTCCCGCCCGAGCTGCACACCGGATACTTCTCTATGCAATATTCCCCGGAGTTCCAGCTTGCCGGCTGCCCGCCCGAAGGGCCTCCAGCCGGCTTCGCCGAGTGCCACGACGCATTGAACAAAGACGGGTGGAACACTGAGCGTGGCATGGTCCCGGTGCCGGGAACCAATTGGAACAACTTCGATCTCGCGGCGCTGCTAGCCACCAGGGCGACCACCGATCTGTACCAGCAGGTGCGCGGCCTCATCGTCGGCAGCGCCGGCGAATGCGTGGCGGCGAACTTGTTCCAAGCCGACCGACATCAAGCCTGCTGGGGGTAACAGCCGAGGGCACACCGGGGCTTACCGGGTCCATCGCCCCGGTAAGCCCGGCCCGTGACTTCTAGGAGTTAGGAAATGGACAGCGCGATCGCTGAAAAGTCGTGGGACACCGCTACGTTCAGCGCCGCTGCAAGGGGGGGCATGGCACGTGTGAAGGACGGTCCGCCACGCCTCTCAGCGATCAGAGGAGTTGAGGCGCGATGAGTGCACCCCTTCGTATCTCCCGGCGGCGGGGCGTCGCGGTTGTCCTGGCTGCCGGTACCGCAGTAGCTCTGACGGCGGCGACCGCAGGGATCTTCCCGGCGCTTGCCGACCCGGTCACCGAGACGACCGCGCCGACGACGGTCGCAACCGTTCCGAGCACTGTGGTCACGCAAGCGCCGGCGACCGTGGAGACGCCGGCGGACACACCGCCCACGGTGGCGTCCCCCACCGTGGCGTCCCCCGCGGTGACGGAGCCGGCGACCGTGGAGACGCCGGCGCCCGTGACGACGCCGTCGGCAGCGGTCACGACACCGTCGGCGGCCGTGACAACGCCGTCGGCAGCGGTGTCGAGCCCGCCAAGCTCCGCGGCCGTCAGACCGTCAGCGTCGGCGACACCGAGCTCGGCAGCTCCGAGCGGCAGCGCGACTCCGTCGAGCGCGGGTGCGTCGACTCCGTCGAGCTCGGCTGGCGCCACGCCGTCGAGCACGCCGGCCGGGTCGACGACACCGACGCCATCCGGCACCCCGACGAGCCCGACGTCGCCCCAGGGCAACACCACGGCGTCGACCCCGAGTGGCGCGACCCCGAGTGGCGCGACTCCGTCGTCGGGCGCTGTCTTGCCGACATCGCCGATCACGGTGCAGGCCGAGCAGGTGACTCCCACTGAAACGCCGCAACGGCTGGAGGCGACTGCACAGAACATCGAACTCGCCAAGGCCGCGAAACCCGTCGAGGAGATCCCAGAACCCGCGCCGCAGAACCAAGTCGACCAGATCAAGAATCAGCTGATCAGTCAGAATCCGGGCGTCAACGCTCCGATCACCGTGGCGCCCGACAATCCGGCCGCACAAATCAGCGTCGTCAAGCAATTCCAGCCGGACTGGGTCCAGTACGACGAGTTCTACCGACCGATAATCCTCAACCCCTTCCCGGATCCGCTCCAGATCGTCTACCAATATGCGGGCGCGCCAAGGATTTTGGTGGTGCCCCCGCTGGCCAGCCTCGTCACGGAGGTAGCCGAGCTCGGTGCGTACAGCTTCACGGCGATGGTGCTCAACGCGGTTGGCGTCCCCACCAACGTGGCGGTGGGCAGCCTTTTCGGCGGCGGTTATCTTCCCGCGCCGGGCCAGCCCGCTCCGTCACCTCCGCCGGTGGTGAAGTACAACGACGTTCCTGTTCAGGTCAAGTACTCGAATGCGACATATCGGCCATTCGTGGTCAAGAGGATCGTCGACGTCGGGATGGATCCGAAGGTCGGTCAGCAGAAAGTTCTTCTCGACGGCGTGACGCCGGCCTGGGGCCAGTGGACGCAGAACGAGAACGGCGAACGGCAGTTCGAGGTTCATCAGACCCAGCAGTTCCCGGGCATGGACGAACCCGGGGAGGGGCCGTTACCGGGTGACTACCAGCTGCAGCTGGCGAGCAGCGAGTCTCCTGCCGGCGGCTTCAGCTCCAAAGACGTCCTGCTCATCGCGGCGGCGGCGATTGTGGCCACATTGGGTCTCGGCGCGATCGTGCTACCGATCTTCCTGGGCCGTCGGCGCGCGCGCCACTGAGCGTTAGCCGTCCGGTCCGGGTGCCAGCGTCACCTTGGCGGTGCGCTGCTGGCCGGTTCGATCCTGCCAGACCATGTCCACGGTGTCACCGGGATAGTGCTGGTCGAGCACGCTGGTCAGCGCGGTCGCATTGGTGAGCGGGATCCCGTCGAGCGTCAAAATCACATCGCCGCGACGCAGCCCGGCCTGCTCAGCCGGTGTTCCGGCGAGCACGTCGCGAACCGTGATGCCGGCAGCCGAACTTTGCGCGGTACCGACGCCGATGCCGAGCATCGCGGGCGCGCCGATGTGCACGTTGCCCCACGGCACCCTCGACTGGATCTGGCGTGCGACGCCCATCGCCCGGTTGATCGGAATCGCAAAGCCCTTGCCGCCCGGGGTGCCCAATCGGTAGTTCACGGACGCCGCCACGTTGAGGCCGATGACCTGTCCGGTGCTGCTGACCAACGGGCCACCCGAGTCTCCGGGTCGCAACGGCGCCGCGAACCCGATCAGGTCCGCGAGCTGCTCGGAGCTTCCGGTCAGTTCGTCCTCAGCCGCGACGTCGGCGCCCAATGTGCTGACCTGGCCTTCTTCGCGGCTGATCGCGTTGCCGTTGCCGTTGGCGTTGCCGAGGCTGACCACGGGCTCGCCGACCGTGACTTGATTGGAGTCACCGATCGGCGCGGCCGGCAGGTTTCCCGCGCCGAGCAGTTGGATCAGCGCGACGTCTTCCGTGCGGTCGTATCCGAGGAGCTGCGCCTTGAACGTCTGCCCGGTACCGACGCTGGACGCGGTGATGGTGTCCGCACCGGCTATGACGTGGTTATTGGTCAGCACGACGCCGTCCGGGCTGAGGACGATCCCGGCACCGTAGCCGACCACACCCTGGTACTCGACGATCGTGTTGATCTGGACGACGCTCTTCTCTGCGCTTGCAGACGCGGATCCTGCGGGATCGCCGGGCACCGCCCGAGCGACCGGGGTCGACGGCGCAGATGTGGGTGCGACCAGCGCAAGCACCGCTGCGAGCGCGGTTGCGATCGACAGCAACCGCGCCGTGCGGCGCCGTCGGGAAGTTGGTGCGGCCATCTGCTGCCTTTCGGGCTGGTCGGACTCCGTTTGGTTTCCATCTTGGCCCGATGCGCAAACTTTTGTCGAAAAGACAGGCCCCCGAAGCCGTCAGTCTTCGACGGCGACGCCCCCCGACTTACGACGCAGCCGCGGCCGGCGCAGCTTGCCCGACGGGCGCCGATTGCGCAGGCCACCGCGGGCCGGCTCGGCGGCGAGAGTGTCCTCCGGCGCTTGAGTGTCCGCGTCGGTCTGGTCTTCCGAACTCTCGGATTCGGCCGTTTCTGCCTCGGCCTGCACGGTGCCGGCGGGTTCTTCCTCGGCCCCTTCAGCCTCGTCGGCCCCTTCAGCTTCGTCGGCCCCTTCAGCTTCGTCGGCTTCGGCGGGCTCGGTCGTCTCGGCTTCTGCGGCTTCGGCGGTCTCATCCTTGCGGCGCCGCCACCTGCTCTTGCGTTCAGTCTTCTTGAGCGGCCGGGGTGGCGGCGGAGGCAGCTCGGCGATGAACGCCAGGTAGAACGAGAACACCCCGAGCAGGGAGATCGCCGCCGCGGCCCCGTAGATGCCGAACAGCCACCGGCCGGCCTCGTCGAGGGTGAACCAGATCTCGCTGATGGCCGTCCCGATGATCAGCACGCCGCCCAGCACGTGCAACACGATCGAGTTGAGCCGCAGCCTCAACGCCAGCTGCGGGGTTCCGTACTCGGGCCGGCGGGTGCGCAGCCAGGTGAACACGACGGGCAGGGCGGCGAGCCCGATCAGTGCGCCTGCGACGATCCGCAGCACCGTTCCTAGGGTGTGCGACGTGACCCCGGACAGCTCCCACCAGCGAGGGAGGACGAACAAGAAGTACAAGACGCCGGCCGCTATCGAAAACAGCGTGTGCCAGATCACCGCGACGGTGCGGCTCATGCCCCTCCTCAAACGCCCGTGGGGCGCTTATCGACCTTGGCGTGATGCACGGCCACCCAGTCACCGGTGCGCCCCACATCCCGACGGCGGAGGATGCGGGATTTGAACCCGCGAGGGCTGTTAACCCAACCCGCGTTCCAGGCGAGCGCCATAGGCCACTAGGCGAATCCTCCGTCGGCCATGGTAACCGACCGGTCCCGACGGGCCGGCGGTGTCTGTTTCGCTCCTCGCGTGCGCGGTCCTCGCCGGCCCAGGTACTACACTCTCCGTGGACCCCGCGCGGCGTCTATCCTGTGAACTCCCCCAGGGCCGGAAGGCAGCAAGGGTCAATGGGCTCTGGCGGGTGCGCGGGGTCCCCTTGCGGCACGGTCCGCAGCCAGCTTTCGGCCTCGAGGTGAAAGGCGCATGGTTTCGTTCACTTCCCTCGGCCGTGACGAGTTGATGGCCCAGCATGAGCTTCAGCAGGAGAACTACGCCTCGCTGCGCGCGAAGAAGCTGACGCTGGACCTCACCCGCGGCAAACCGTCTCCGGAACAGCTCGACCTGTCCAATGGACTGCTGAGCCTGCCCGGCGCCGAAAAGGATGCCTTTCGGGACGGCGAAGGCACCGACACCCGCAATTACGGCGGCCTGCACGGCCTGCCTGAGTTACGGGCGATCTTCGGTGAGCTGCTCGGCATTCCCGTGCCCAACCTGATCGCCGGCAACAACTCCAGCCTCGAACTCATGCACGACGTCGCGACGTTCTCGATGCTGCACGGCGGCGTCGACTCACCGCGGCCGTGGAGTCAGGAGCCCGTCGTCAAGTTCCTGTGCCCCTCGCCGGGCTATGACCGGCATTTCGCGATCACCGAGACGCTGGGCGTCGAGATGATCACGATCGGTATGCGCGAGGACGGCCCCGACGTCGACCTCATCGAGGAACTGGTCGCCGCCGACCCGGCGATCAAGGGCATGTGGGTCGTGCCGGTGTTCTCCAACCCCACCGGTGTGACGTTCTCGTGGGAGGTGGTGCGCCGGCTGGTGCAGATGCGCACCGCGGCGGCCGACTTCCGGCTGTTTTGGGACAACGCGTACTGCGTGCACACGCTCACCCACGACTTCGTGCGTCAGGTCGACGTGCTGGGGCTGGCGGCGGCCGCGGGCAACCCGAACCGGCCGTACGTGTTCGCGTCCACCAGCAAGATCACCTTCGCCGGCGCGGGTGTCAGCTTCTTCGGCGGGTCGCTGGGCAATATCGCCTGGTATCTGCAGTACGCGGGCAAGAAGTCGATCGGCCCGGACAAGGTGAACCAGCTGCGGCACCTGCGCTTTCTGCGCGATGCCGACGGGGTCCGGCTGCACATGCAGCGACACCAACAGCTGCTGGCCCCGAAGTTCGCGTTGGCGCTGCACATCCTCGAGGACCGGCTCGGCGACTCGAAGATCGCGTCGTGGACGGAGCCGAAGGGCGGCTACTTCATCAGTCTCGACGTGCTGCCCGGCACCGCCCGGCGCACCATCGGGCTGGCCAAGGACGCCGGCATCGCGGTGACCGAGGCCGGGGCGGCGTTTCCCTACCGAAAAGACCCGCAGGACCGCAACATTCGGCTGGCGCCGACGTTCCCGTCGATGCAGGACCTGGCGCAAGCCGTCGACGGGCTGGCAACCTGCGCGCTGCTTGCGGCCACCGAGTCGCTGCTGCTGCGCGGCTAATCCGGCGAGATGAGGTTACCTGCACGCGAATGACTCGAATTCCGTGCAACAAGTCTGCTGTCGGCGCGCGGTAGGTGCAGGCTCGGCCGCCGTCGGACCACCTCGGTAGCCTGCTGACGTGGCCCTGTACCGCAAGTATCGTCCGGCGACGTTCGCCGAGGTGGTGGGCCAGGAGCACGTCACCGAACCGCTGTCCACGGCGCTGACGGCGGGTCGGATCAACCACGCCTACCTGTTCTCCGGGCCACGCGGCTGCGGGAAGACGTCGTCGGCGCGCATCCTCGCCCGCTCGCTGAACTGCGTGCAGGGTCCGACGGCCACGCCATGCGGCGAGTGCGACTCGTGTGTGGCGCTGGCTCCCAACGGGCCGGGCAGCATCGACGTCGTCGAACTCGACGCGGCGAGCCACGGCGGCGTTGACGACACCCGCGAACTGCGCGACCGTGCGTTCTACGCGCCTGCGCAGTCGCGGTATCGCATCTTCATCGTCGACGAGGCGCACATGGTCACCACGGCGGGCTTCAACGCACTGCTGAAGATCGTCGAGGAACCGCCCGAGCACCTGATCTTCGTGTTCGCCACCACCGAGCCCGAGAAGGTGCTGCCGACCATCCGGTCGCGCACCCACCACTACCCGTTCCGGCTGCTGGCGCCCCGGACCATGCGGGCCCTGATCGAGCGGATCATCTCGCAGGAGGGCGTCGAGGTCGACGACGCTGTGTACCCGTTGGTGATTCGCTCCGGCGGGGGATCGCCCCGCGACACGTTGTCGGTGCTCGACCAACTGCTGGCCGGTGCCGAGAGCAATCGCATCGCCTACCCCAGGGCGCTGGCCCTGCTCGGCGTCACCGACGTTGCGCTGATCGACGACGCGGTCGACGCGCTGGCTGCGGGCGATGCTGCCGCGTTATTCGGTGCGGTCGAGTCGGTCGTGGACGCGGGGCACGATCCCCGGCGGTTCGCCATCGATCTACTGGAACGGTTCCGCGATTTGATTGTCTTACAAGCGGTTCCGGATGCCGCTGCGCGCGGCGTGGTGGACGCCCCCGGCGACGAGTTGGAGCGCATGCGCGACCAGTCGGCGCGGATCGGGACTGCGACGTTGACCCGTTACGCGGAGGTGATGCACGCCGGGCTGGGGGAGATGCGGGGGGCCACCGCGCCGCGGCTGCTGCTGGAGGTGGTGTGCGCTCGGCTATTGTTACCGTCGGCCATCGACACGGAATCGGCGCTGCTGCAGCGGGTTGAACGCATCGAGATGCGGCTGGACATGTCGGTGCCAGAGGCGGTCCGGGCCCCTCGGCCCGCGCCACCCGCGCCGCACCCGGATAAGCCCGCGCCGCAACCCGCGCCAACGCCCGCGCAGGTCGCCAAGCCGGTGCCGGCCGGTGAGCCCGAACCGATGCCGAAACCAGCTTCGCAAGCCGAACCGCCAACGGCGATCGGCGTTCCCGACGCCGCTGCGGTCAGGAGGCAGTGGTCGACGGTGATGGACAAGGTTCGGGAGCGCAGTCGCACCCTTGGCGCGATGCTGACGGACGCCGTGGTTTCAGCGATCGGCGGCGATACCCTCGTGCTGTCCCACCAATCTGGCAACCTCGCGAAACGTCTTGGCGAGCAGCGCAATACCGATGTGATCCGCGAGGCGCTGCGTGATGCCCTCGGCGTGGACTGGAAGGTTAGGTGCGAACTCGCTGCGGCAGCGAAGGTTTCTCCATTGGCTGAGGATGTTCATCGTGCTGAGGAGGACAGCATGTTGGCCGAGGCGGGGGACAAAACGGCGTCCGATGCACCGCGCCGCGACCCAGAGGAAGTGGCGTTGGAATTGCTGCAGAACGAGCTGGGTGCTCGGCCTATCGACCGGCCGTAATGCTAGCCTCTAGCCCAGGATCGGGAACCGTCGTTGTTGCGCGAGCTCCCCGAGAGCGGTCTGCATGACCGAACGAACATAAACGTCAACCTCATTGACGTCGGGGTCGGCGCCGAACTGCGCGACGATGTCGATCGGCTCCAACACCCGGGTAACGATCTTGGTGGGCAACGGCATGTTGGGCGGCATGATCACGCTGACTCCGAACGGAATTCCGACACTGACCGGCAGGATCTTGAGCCGCAACCGTTTGTCGAGGCCCAGCCGCTTCGCCAGCCCCGTACCCCGAGTAAGGAACAGCTGGCCCTCCTGCGCACCGATCGACACCGTCGGCACTATTGGAACACCCGCTTCGATCGCCGTCCTGACATAGCCTGTTCGGCCATTGAAGTCGATGAGGTTACGGGCCGACGTCGGCCGGTAGGAATCGTAATCGCCACCGGGAAAAACCAGCACAATCGCTCCCGACCCCAACGCCTGCGCGGCATTCTCGTGGCTTGCATGAATTATGCCGATGCGGAGCATGCTGTTCTCGAGCGGTCCCAGCATCACCGTGTTGTGTGCGAGCGTGTAAATCGGGCGGTCGTAGCCGAACTTCTCGTAGAAGTCAGACGCGAGGATGAGCGGGTCCGGGGTGAACATTCCTCCGGAGTGGTTGGACACCATGAGGGCCGCGCCGGGCGGAATCATCTCGATTCCGCGCACCTCCGACCGGAAGTAACGTTTCACGATCGGATACACCTTGTCTTTAACCTTTGCGGTGAATTCCGGGTCCCACTGCGCGATCTCAGGTTGTGCGATATCGGTCTCGTTCATGACTTTCTCCGTGGTGCTGGTGTGTAGCTCAGGACGCAAGGTCATGTTCGGCCTTGATGGCGGGTAGCGCATTGCGTGGATTGCCGGCGGTAATACCGCCATCGACAGGCAGCACGACGCCGGTAACGTAACGGGCGCGCTCGCTGCCGAGAAATATTGCAGCATTGGCGATGTCGACTGTCGTGCCGGTCATGTTGAGTGGCCGGTCCGCCGCGATAACGGCGCGGATGGCTTGGGTGACGCCATCACCTTGATCCGCCTCGGCGTCGCCGGTGGCCACCGATAGCAGTGTGGTCGGGATGCCGCCAGGCGCAATGCAGTTCACCCTGATTGCGTACTCAGCCAGGTCGATGGCAGCACATTTCGAGAAGTGCACAACTCCGGCTTTTGCGGCGCGATAGGTCAGCATGGTGCGGCCGGCGTGTAGTCCTCCGATCGAAGTGGTGTTGATGATCGAACCGCCGCCGTGACCTTTCATGTGACGGGCCGCGACTTGGGTACCGAGCATTACCCCGAGCAGGTCGACCTGTACGACCCGGTCGAAGTCGGCGAAGTCTTCCTCGAACAGGCTGGCGTGCATCTGGCCCGAGATGCCGGCGTTGTTGAGCATTATGTCCAGCCGGCCGAAATTCTCGACCGTGAAGGCAATGAGCTCGCTGACGTCGTGCTGACTCGAGACGTCGGTGTACTTGAATGCGCAATCGGGGCCTAGCTTCACCGCTAACGCTTCGCCCTGTTCCCGGTCGACGTCGGCGAGGACCACTCGCGCGCCCTCGGCGAGGAACTGCTCTGCGGTGCCGGCCCCGATTCCTCCTGCTCCACCGGTGATGATGGCGACTTTGTCGGACAGTTCATTCGGCATGGACATGGACCTTTCGTGAATCAGCCGCTGCGGGTGAAAATTCCAGATGCAACGCGGTGAGCCCGCGCAGGATGTATGTCGGAAGGTATTGGTAGCGCCGGTTGTCTGCCGGTCCGTGCTGGTTTTCCAAGATCCAGATGGCGGCGGTACGGTTCAGCAGTCGCTCGAGCGCGATCCGGGTCTCGGCTCGGGCCAGTGGTGCCCCCGGACAGCTGTGGATGCCTCGCCCGAACGCCAGATGCTGGCGGGCGTTCTTGCGGGCTGGATCAAAGGTGTCGGGATCTTCGAAGCGGCGCGGATCACGGTTGGCCGCGCCGTTGAGCACCATGACCGTGGAGCCGGCCGCTAGATTGACCGCGCCCACGGTGGCCGGGACGCGGGACAGCCGGAAGTCTCCCTTGACGGGGCTCTCGATGCGTAGCGCCTTTTCGATGAAGTTTGGCAGCAGGCTACGGTCCTCCCGCACCGCCTTTTGGATGTCGGGGTGCTCGGCCAGCACCTTCAGTGCAGTGCCCAGCAGTCGCACCGTGGTCTCCTGACCGGCCGCGAAGACGTTGGTGGCCACTCGCGCCACGTCGCCGACGTCCGGTAGGGAACCGTCGGGGAACACCGCGGTGGCCAACCCCGTCAGCACGTCGTCGCGCGGTTCGAGGCGGCGGTCCTCGGCATACGCGGCGAACGTGTCGTATAAGAACTCCAGAGGGCTGTGCTCCAGCGACTCCTCGCCCGTGCCGCCGACGCCACCGCCGGCGTTGCGATCGAGGTTTGCGACGAACTTGTCGCGGTGCTCGGCCGGAACGCCGAGTAGATCGGCGATCACGAGCAGGGTGAGCGGCTCTGCAAATCCCCGCATGAACTCTCCTTCACCAGACGCCAGGAAGCGATCCAGTACCTGATCGGCCAGCCGCCACATCGCGCGCTCGTTCTCCTTGAGGTGTTTCGGTGTAATCAGTCGCATCAGCAACGCCCGATGATTGGCGTGGGTGGTGGATCCAACGTCGGCAGCTGGTCGCTGAACGGCAGCTGATTGCGATGCTTTGCGATGAGATCTGTGACGTTGTCGCCTTCCAGCGGGACGGGAAAGCCCGGGAACGGACCGGTCACCGAGATGCATGACGAGAACGTCTCGGCGTCGTTGTAGACATCGACCGCCTCTTGCCAGCCGGTCACCATCGTCACTCCGTGGTGGTTTTCGCGGCTGACCGGGCACTTGCTGCGAAACGCAGCGAAGTAGGGGTAAGGGTCGGCCACGAGGTCGCCGTCGCGGAAGAAATTCCGCGATACGAGGTCGGAAATGGTCACGCGATGTGCTCCTTAGCTGGACGATCGTATAGGAGATTACTGGTCGATCGTATAGTTCGCAACTGGACGATCGACCAGCTACTGTGAGATGAGACACCCGGAGATGGGAAAGAAGATGGGAGAGATATGACCAGCGTCTTACCGCAGCAAACGAGCGACGTTCAGACCCGCCAACGTCTCATCGACGTCGCGGTGGAACTCTTCAATAGACGCAGCTACGCGGGCACGTCGTTGCAGATGATCGCCGACGAGCTCGGCTTCACCAAGGGCGCCATCTACCACCATTTCCGTACCCGGGAGGACCTGCTGCGCGCGATCGTCGAACCGATGCTCGAGGAGTTGCGGTCGATCGTCGAAGCAGCCGAACACCAACGCACGGCGCATTCACGCGCCGAACACATGCTCAGGGGTTACGCCGCTCATTTGGCGCGCAACCGCAAACTGGCCGCGGTGTTGGCTCTCGATCCCGGGGTGCTGGAGGTGCTACGGGCCAACCCCGACTGGAATCGCCTGGTCGGCCGTCAAATGGCACTGTTGGCAGGTGTCGAACCCGGGCCGGCCGGCCGAGTTAAGGCGACGGTCGTCATGGCCGGCGTCGCAGCTGCCGCCCACCCCAGGGTCGCTGATGTCGACGAGGACGAACTGTGCGATCTGTTGTTGGAAGCAGGCCGTCGCACGCTCGGCCTGCGTGCTCCACGCCGCTAAGGCGCCCACCACGGCCGCAGCGGCAGGCCACCGTCGCCCCCGTGTTGGTCGAGCTTGCCCGCCAGCACCTGGTGCAGCTGAATTGCGTTGTGTTCGAATCCAACTCGTGAGCCTGCCATGTACAGGCCCCACACCTTCGCGGTACCCAGCCCAACTTCCTCGACAGCATCGTCCCAGTGCTTGACCAGGTTCGCGCACCAGTCGCGCAACGTCATCGCATAGTGGTGGCGCAGGTTCTCTTCGTGCAGTACCTCGAGCCCGACGTTTTGAATGTCGGTGATGATCCGCCCGGATCCGGTGAGCTCCCCGTCCGGGAACACGTAGCGGTCGATGAAGCCGCCTGCGTTCGCGTTGTGCCGGTTGTCGTGGCGGGTGATGCAGTGGTTGAGCAGCAGACCGCCGGTACGCAACTTCGACTGCAGGAAGCGGAAATACGCCGGGTAGTTGTGCACGCCGATGTGCTCGGTGAGTCCGATCGACGAGACCGCGTCGAACTGCGTCTCCGTGATGTCGCGGTAGTCCCCGTGCCGAACTTCGGCGAGCTCGGTCAGCCCCTCGTCGGCGATGGCCTTCTGCGCCCACTCGGCCTGCTTGCTCGAGAGCGTCACCCCAATCGTCTTTACGCCCTTGCGTGCCGCGTAGCGCACCATGCCGCCCCAGCCACATCCGACATCGAGCAGCCGGTCGCCGGGTGCAAGCCGTAGCTTGTCGAACACCAACCGGTACTTGTTTTCCTGAGCTTCTTCCAACGTCGCGTCGGCATGTGGATAGCAGGCACACGTGTACGTCATCGACGGACCAAGCACCCACTCGTAGAACGTGTTCGACACGTCATAGTGGTGATGGATGGCTTCAGCGTCACGAGTTTTGCTGTGCCTCAGACCTTCCGCGATCCGGCGCCACCGGGGCAACGCCTCCTGCGGCGGCGGCGCAATGGGCTTGAGGTGCTCGAAGCCGATCGAGCGCACGATGTTCGCCATCACCCGCGCCGGCGGCCGCTTGAATTCGAGCTTGTCGGCAAGTGCTTTCAGGAGCTCATACGGGTCCCCGGGATGCACTCCGTGCGGTTCGAGGTCACCAGAGACATACGCCCGTGCCATGCCCAGCTCACCGGGCGCGGTGGCGAGGTACGTCGCACCTCGGGGAGTCCGCAAATCCAGACCGACCGTCACGCCGTCGGGCCCGGCACTGCTGCCGTCGTACGCGGTGAACCGCAGCGGCAATCGGCCCCCTGCTAATACCTCGAGGATCTGAGCGAGCGTCATTTTGTTCGGGGACGGGCGCACTGTGGTCTCACGAAACGTTGTCATCGTCGTTGCACCGCCTTCGCGTAGAGGTCAAGGAAGCGTGCGTCGGGATCGTACGTCTTCTTCAGCGTCTTGTAGGTCTCGCCGCCGTAAAGATCGTCGAACTCCTCGGCGGAGTAGTAGGAATCGGAGTAGAGCGACTTGTGTCCGTCGAGTTCACTGATCTTCGCTTCGATCCGCCGGTTGGTCTCGCCCTCAGCGGCTCCGACGGGTACCGAAGACCAGAAGCCGACGTTCACATATGTGCGCCCGGGCCGGATCGGGTACAGCGGCCATCCGTCGGGGCCGCGAAGACGCAACGGGCACAGCCAAATCGGCTCGATGGGTACATTGCCGAGGAACCAGTCCAAGAACTGCGCACAGCGTTCGATCGGCACCTCGACATCCTGCACCACCCGCTCGCGTGGCGGCCGCCCGTTGCGCTTCTCGATCCGGTCGGCGATTCCGAACCGCTGGTCGTAGCCGATGAGCTTCCAGTAGAAGCTGCTGCGCCGGTAACGCCGCGGCCACCACCGCCTGAGGTGGGGGTTTTGTGCACCGAATGCCCGCGAGCACCAGAACCAGTCGGTGTCCCAGCGCCACAGGTAGTCGTAGATCGTCAGCCGGTCGTACTTCTCAGCGGCGCCCTGATCTCCGGAGTGCTGGATCGAGCGGTAGTAGATCTGCTGGCCGGTATAGTCGCTGACCGGTCCGGGCGTACCGGTCTGCACGCCGATGCACAGGTAGCTCTCGTCGGCGCTGAAAACCACGCCGTCGAGATAGTCGACAGGAACGCCGTCGTATCCGCCGGTGTCGACGATGCGGTCCATCTCGGCCACCAGGTCGCTCAGCGAGTTGAACCTCAAGTGCCGCAATGCAACGAATGGCTTCACCGCTTCCAGCTCGATCTTCAGTCGAACCGAATATCCCAGCGTGCCATAAGAATTGGGGAACCCGCGATACAGATCGGGGTGCCGGTCGGGCGACGCGGTGACCACTTCGCCGGTACCGGTGAGGATGTCCGTTTCCAGCACCGACTCATGCGGCAGTCCGTTGCGGAAAGACGCCGACTCGATGCCGAGACCTGTCACCGCGCCGCCCAGCGTGATCGTCTTCAACTGCGGCACCACCAGCGGCGACAACCCGTAGGGCAGGGTCGCTGCCACCAGATCCTCGTAGGTGCACATGCCGGCGACATCGGCGGTGCGGGCCTGGGGGTCGACGGCGATCACGCCCGTCAACCCGGAGACGTCCAGGCCTGGGGCGTCGCGCTTGGCCCGCGCGCGGAACAGATTGGACGTCGGCTTGGCCAGCCGCACGGTGGCGGTCGCAGGGATCGCCCGATAGCTTGCGATCAACCGGCGCACGCCGTCGTCATGAGCTGACACACATATACGCTAATCCGCGGCCATGGTTAATGCGACCGAACCGCCTACCGCTAAGGAGTCTTGCCTGATGGGACAGGTCAGCGCGGCCAGCAGCGTTCTGATCGATGCGGCACCTGAGGCGGTGCTCGCTGCGATTGCCGACTACCAGACGGTGCGTCCGAAGATCCTGTCGTCGCGCTACAGCGACTATCAGGTGCTGCAGGGCGGCCAGGGCCGAGGCACCGTCGCGAAGTGGAAGCTGCAGGCCACCAAGTCGCGGGTGCGCGACGTGCAAGCCGACGTTGACGTCGCCGGTCACACCGTGATCGAGAAGGACGCGAACTCGTCGATGGTGACCAACTGGACCGTCGCTCCCGCTGCCACCGGGTCGACCGTGACCGTCAAGACCAGCTGGGACGGCGCGGATGGCGTCAAGGGGTTCTTCGAGAAGACGTTCGCGCCGCTGGGCTTGAAACGGATTCAGGACGAGGTGCTGGCGAACCTCAAAAACGAGCTCGAAAGTCTGCAGAGTTAGGTCGCCGTGCCCCGGTTCTGGGCCAAGAAGCCGGCGATGCCGTTCACCACTGCGGCGGCGTACTTCTGCCGGCCCTCCACAGTCGTGATCAGCGCCTCGTCGGCCGGGTTCTTCATGTTGCCGAGCTCGACGAGCACCGCCGGGTACTGCGCCAGATTGAGCCCGGCCAGGTCCGCGCGACCGTAGAGACCGTCCTGGCCGATGTAGTTGGCGGGCGGAATACCCGAGGCCTGAAGCTGGTCACGCATGATGCGGGCGAGCTGCATCGAGGGTCCGGACTGGGCCTGGTTCAGCGGCGGTGCCGAGTAGTTGACATGGAAGCCGCGGCCCGACACGGGGCCGCCGTCGGCGTGAATGGACACGATGGCGTTCGGCCGCAGTGCGTTGGCCATCGCCGCACGTTCGTCGATGCACGGGCCGAGGGCGTCGTCGTTGCCTCGCGACATCGCCGTGCGCACGCCCAGCTGGTTCAGCATCGAGCGGATGCGCAGGGTGACTTCCCAGGTGAACGAATGCTCGGGATACCCGTCGTCGGCGTTGGTGCCGGAGGTCTGACATTCCTTCGTGCCGCCCCGTCCGTTGGTGACCTGCCGGCTGATCGACGCGTCGTTGGCGCCGTTGTGGCCGGGGTCGAGAAACACGATCATCCCGGCGATGTTGGCGGGCTGGGCAGACACGTGCGGCGGCGACACCAGCGCCGCGGTGACTACCACCGCGGCGGCCAAAGCGGCGCCGACACGTACGCGCAGGAGGTCTGGCACTGCGTCAAAATAGCCTGCTCATGACTACTCTGGGCAGAGTCGATCCCCAGCCGCAACGAAGTCGAGACCAACAGGCAAGAGGACTGTGATGCAACCCGGAGACACGCCGGACATGTCGGCGCTGCTGGCACAGGCGCAGCAGATGCAGCAGCGACTGATGGAAGCTCAGGAACAGCTGGCCGCCAGTGAGGTGCACGGGCAGGCGGGCGGTGGGCTGGTGCAGGTCACGATGAAGGGCAGCGGCGAGGTCGTTGGGGTGTCGATCGATCCGAAGGTGGTCGACCCGTCCGACGTCGAGACGCTGCAGGACCTGATCGTCGGGGCCGTGGCGGACGCGTCTCGTCAAGTGACTCTGCTCGCGCAGGACCGGCTGGGCCCGCTGGCCGGCGGGTTGGGGATCTGACTTGTACCGCCATGTTTGAGGGCCCCGTCCAGGACCTGATCGACGAGTTGGGCAAGCTGCCGGGAATCGGACCGAAGAGTGCTCAGCGGATCGCGTTCTACCTGCTCTCCGTCGAGCCGCCGGACATCGACCGGCTGATGGCGGTGCTGGCCAAGGTGCGCGACGGCGTGCGGCATTGTGAGGTGTGCGGGAACGTGTCCGACGGCGAGCGCTGCCGGATCTGTAGCGACCCGCGGCGTGACGCATCCGTGGTGTGCGTGGTCGAGGAGCCCAAGGACATCCAGGCCGTCGAGCGCACCCGCGAGTTCCGTGGGCGTTATCACGTGCTGGGCGGGGCGCTGGATCCCTTGTCCGGCGTCGGGCCGGACCAGCTGCGGATTCGAGAGCTGCTGAACCGCATCGGTGAACAGGTGGAGGGCGTCGAGGTCGGCGAGGTGATCATCGCGACGGACCCGAACACCGAGGGTGAGGCCACCGCGACGTATCTCGTCCGGATGCTGCGCGACATCCCGGGGTTGGCGGTGACGCGCATCGCGTCAGGCCTGCCGATGGGCGGGGACCTGGAGTTCGCCGACGAGCTCACACTCGGCCGGGCGCTGTCGGGCCGCCGCGCCATGGCCTAGCCTAGGCCTAGCCTGCCTCTTTTCGCGTCTGCTGCGTCCGGCGAAATTGCATTCCGGCAGCCCGTTACTCGCGATTTCGCTGCCGATTTGCAATCTCGATGCGATGTCGGTGGTTCTGTTCACCATGTCCGCATGGGGGAGGTCTTGATTGGCAGCGAGGCAGTGTCCAGCGGTGTCTTGACGCGTCACGAGCTACAGCGGTGGTATCGGCCGATTTATCCCGGGGTGCATGCGCCAAGGGGATACAAGCTGTCGTTGCACGATAGGGCAATCGGTGCCTGGTTGTGGTCTGAACGTGCCGCCGTCATCGCCGGTGTGGCAGCGTCTGCATTGCACGGCGCTGAGTGGGTTGACGCAGATACCCCGATTGAACTGCGACTGAGCTGCCCGAGGCCTCCTCGTGGCATCGTCGCTCGGAACGAGAGTCTGGCCCACGACGAGTGGACGCACGCCGGACAGATTCCCGTGACCACCCCGGCGCGCACGGCGTTCGATCTGGGTCGGCATCTGCGGCGCGGCCAAGCACTGGCGCGGCTCGATGCGCTGATGCGGGCGACATCGTTCTCCATCGAAAACGTTGAGCTTCTGATCAAGCGCTATCGGGGCGCGCGCGGCGTCCGCCAATTGCGAGAGTTGCTGCCGCTTGTCGACGGCGGCGCCGCGTCACCTAGGGAGTCGTGGCTCCGCTTGCTCTACATCGATGCCGGCCTCCCAAAGCCGACCACGCAGATTCCGGTGTTCGATTCTGCCGGTCGGCTGTTGCGCACGGTCGACATGGGCTGGGACGACTTCAAGGTCATTGCCGAATACGACGGTGACCAACACCGCGTCGACCGCTGGCAGTACGTCAAGGATCAGAGGGTGATACCGAAGATCGAACGCCTCGGCTGGATCGTCATGCGGGTCATCAAGGAGGATCGCGAGGTCGACATAGTTCGGCGGGCACACGACGCGATGGTTTCCCGAGGGTGGATGCCGTGATTACGCCGAAATTGCATTCCAGCAGGCCTTTACTCGCGATTTCGCAGCCAATTTGCAATCTCGGCGCGAATCAGCGGGCCGAAAGCCGCTCGCGGCGCAGCAGCGCCACCTCGTCGAGGTCCAGCGGCGGCAACTCGCCGACCACCCGCGACAACAGCAAATCGGCCAGCGCAGGATTACGCGCGAGGCACGGGCCGTGCATGTAGGTGGCGACGACACTGCCCTGCACCGCACCGTCGAACCCGTCTCCCGCCCGATTGCCTGCCCCGCGAGTCACCGCACCGAGTGGCCGCGCGCCCGAGCCCAATACTGTTCCGCCACGGTGGTTTTCGAATCCCGTGAGCGACTCCGAAACGCCGTCGACAAGCGGCCGGCTGACCACTTCACCGATCGTGCGCACCGGTTGCGGTGCGGTCACCAGGTCCAGCAGGCCCACCCCGTCGACGCGCTCACCCGCCGACGTCTCGTACCAGTGGCCGAGCACCTGGATCGCCGCGCAGATCGCCAGCACCGGTGTACCCCGCGACACCGCCTGCTGCAGGCCCGGGTATCGGAGCAGGTGCTTGGTCGCCAGCCGCTGCGCGTAGTCCTCCGCCCCGCCCAGCGTGTAGAGGTCCAGTTCCGACGGCACCGGCTCGGAAAGCGTGATCTCGACGATCTCCGCGGGTATGCCCCGAAGCAGCAGCCGCTGCCGCAGCACCACCGCGTTGCCGCCGTCACCGTAGGTGCCCATCACGTCGGGCAGCACAAGCCCGATCCGCACCACCGAGTCAGCCACGCCGCCACCGCAGGAATTGTCTTGCACCTCGCGTCCTTGCTCCTCGCGTCCGCAATGCGCGCTGAAGTTGCAGGAACGCCGTGTAATTCGCGATCACCTCGACGTGCCCCGGTGGACACGACTCGATCGCGGCCACGGTGCCGTGCACCAGCGTGTGATCCACTCCCGCGTACGTCAGTCGCACGGCCAGGTCGGTGCCGCGCTCGCCGGCCGCGACAACGGCCGTGTCCTCGAAATGCTCGAACCGCACGTCCCACAGCCACGACAGGTCCTCGCCGTCGGGCACCTGCCCGTTGACCGCGATGACGACTCCGGCACCGTGCTTGTCGATCATCGACAGCGCCTCCTGCCAGCCGGCGGGGTTCTTGGCTAGCAGCATTCGAGCGGTGTGCCGGCCAAGAGCCACCGTGCGGTAGCGGCCCGCCACCTCGGACACACCTGACACCGCGGCAACAGCGCCAGCGGGTTCCGCGCCTAAAGACACGGCGGCCGCGACCGCCTGCGCTGCGTTGCCCCGGTTCACCGCGCCGGGCAGGGCAAGCGTCATCGGCAGCGCCAAACCGTCTGGGCCATAGAGCATCTCGCTGTCAAACCACCACTGCGGCGTCGGCCGTTTGAAGTCCGTTCCGGTGGAATACCAGTGGTCCTTGTCGCGGACGATCACCTCGCCGGACCGCGGGCAGCTCACCGAGTCGTTGGCCCAGCCGCCACCGGCCGCCACCCACACCACGTGAGGGCAGTCGTAGGCCGCCGACGTCATCAGCACGTCGTCGCAATTGGCCACCACCACCGCGTCGGGATGCCGGGCCAGCCCGGCGCGCAGAGTGCGTTCGATCGCGTTGATCTCACCGACACGGTCCAGCTGGTCGCGCGAGAGGTTCAACAGCACGATAACGCTCGGATCCACCGCATCGGCCACATGCGGCAGGTGCATTTCGTCCACCTCGAGCGCGGCCAGCGAAGCGTCGCGCGCGACCGCCAGCGCCGCGATCAGCCCCGCGTCCATGTTCGCGCCCTCGGAATTGGTGGCCACCCCCCCCAGCGACCCCAGGGCCGCCGCGGTCATCCGGGTCGTCGTCGACTTGCCGTTGGTACCCGTCACCAGAACCGTGTGCCGGCCTGCGCCGAGTTGGCGCAGCAGCGAGCGGTCCAGCGTCATCGCGACCAGCCCGCCGATCATCGAACCGGCCCCGCGGCCGGTTACCCGCGACGCCCACCGCGCGGTTGTTCCGGCCGCGAGCGCGATGCGTCCGCGGGCAGTGATCACCGGGGCAGTTTATGTCGACGACCCGGTCGATCTGCGACACGAGCACCGCGATCAGCGGTTTTGTCGGAGCCGCGTGCGACCCTGAGGGATATGACAGCGCCACCGAAGCTGGCGGGGACAGTGATGAGCCGCTTGCGCGAAGAGCAGATGGCTTCGTGGGGCAGCCCGGTCGACGAGCACGACGGCGGCTGGGCCGTCCTCGACGTCGAGACTTCCGGCTTCCGGCCCGGACACGCGAGGATCATCAGCCTGGCTGCCCTGGCGCTGAACTCCGACGGCACAGTGGCGCACTCGGTTTCCAGCCTGCTGAATCCCGGTGTCGACCCTGGCCCCACCCACGTGCACGGGCTGACCGCGGACATGCTGGCCGGCCAGCCGTCGTTCGCGCAGATCGCCGCCGAGCTCGTTGACATGCTGCACGGCCGCACGCTGGTGGCGCACAACGCCGCGTTCGACTACGCGTTTTTGGCCGCCGAAGCCGAACTGGCAGAAGTCGAACTGTCGGTCGACACGGTGATGTGCACCGTCGAGCTCACCCGGCGCCTGTCACTGGGCACCGAGAACCTGCGGCTGGAAACCCTGGCCGCGCACTGGGGCATCCGGCAGTTACGGCCCCACGACGCCTTTGATGACGCGCTCGTGTTGTCGCGGGTGCTGACGCCCGCGGTGGCGCGGGCCCGGGAACGCGGCGTGTGGCTGCCGGTGCGCCCACTGACACGGCGCCGCTGGCCGAACGGCCGCGTCACGCACGACGAGCTGCGGCCGCTCAAGATGGTCGCCTCGAGGATCCCGTGCCGGTGGCTCAACCCGGGTACGCACGTTCCCGGGCGCCCACTGGTTCAAGGCATGCGCGTGGTGCTGTCGGCGGAGGTGCGTCGCACCCACGAGGAGCTGATCGAGCGGATCATGCGCGCGGGGTTCTGCTACACCGACGTGTTGGACTCGGAAACATCGCTGGTGATCTGTAACGATCCGAACGCCCAGCACGGCAGAGGTTTTCACGCACGCGAGCTGGGGGTACCGACGATCTCAGACGCCGAGTTGATGTCCGCTCTGGATTCTGTGATCGGCGGTACGTCGGTTGAGGAATTCACCGACAGCACGGCAGACGGCCAGTTCGCTTTGTTCTGACCGCGACAGCTCAGCGCGCCGCCCGGTTGACCGCCGACACGACGGCCCCCAGCGACGCGGTGGTGATCGACGTCGCGATCCCGACGCCCCACACCGTGCGGCCGTTGATCGACGCCTCGACGTAGGCCGCGGCTTGCGCCTGCTCGCCCGACGACATCGCGTGCTCGGAATAGTCCAGCACCTGCACGTGGATGCCGACGCTCGACAGCGCGTGTACGAACGCCGCCAGCGGTCCGTTGCCTGCGCCGCGGATCTCGGTTTCGACGCCGTCGATGCGCACGGTGGCTTCGATCGAGTCGGTGCCGCCATCGATCTCGGCGGCGATCACCCGCTGCCGGACCCGTTCCAGCGGACGAACCGGGGTCAGGTACTCGTCGGCGAAGACGTCCCACATCTCCTTCGACGACACTTCGCCACCCTCGCCGTCGGTGATCTTCTGGATCACCTGCGAGAACTCGATCTGCAACCGGCGCGGCAGCATCAGCCCGTGGTCGGCCTTCATGATGTAGGCGACACCGCCCTTGCCGGACTGCGAGTTCACCCGGATCACTGCCTCGTAGGTGCGGCCGACGTCCTTCGGGTCGATCGGCAAGTACGGCACCTGCCACAGAATGTCGTCGACGTCTGCGTCGGCCGCGTCGGCGGCGTACTTCATCGCGTCCAGGCCCTTGTTGATCGCGTCCTGGTGGCTGCCCGAGAACGCGGTGTACACCAGGTCGCCGCCGTACGGATGACGTTCGTGCACCGGCAGCTGGTTGCAGTACTCGACCGTGCGACGGATCTCGTCGATGTTGCTGAAATCGATCTGAGGGTCGACCCCTCGGGAGAACAGGTTCAACCCCAGCGTCACCAGGCAGACGTTGCCGGTGCGTTCGCCGTTGCCGAACAGGCAGCCCTCGATGCGGTCCGCGCCGGCTTGGAAGCCTAATTCGGCTGCGGCAACGGCGGTTCCGCGGTCATTGTGCGGGTGCAGGCTCAAAATGACACTGTCGCGGCGAACCAGGTTGCGGTGCATCCACTCGATCGAGTCCGCGTAGACGTTGGGCGTGGCCATCTCGACGGTCGCGGGCAGGTTGAAGATGATCGGGTTGTCCGGCGTCGGCGCGATGACGTCGCCCACCGCATTGCAGACCTCGACGGCGTATTCGAGCTCCGTGCCGGTGTAGGACTCCGGCGAGTATTCGAAACGCCATTGCGCGCCAGGGTATTTCGCGGCTTCTTCGACACACTTGCGAGCGCCGTCGGTGGCGATCGCCTTGACCGCCTCCCGGTCGGCGCGGAACACCACGCGGCGCTGCAGAATCGACGTGGAGTTGTAGAAGTGCACGATCGCGCGCGGTGCGCCCGCACAGGCCTCGAACGTCCGCTCGATCAATTCTGGCCGGCACTGCGTCAGCACCTGGATGGTGACGTCGTCGGGAATAGCACCCTGCTCGATGATCGTCCGGACGAAGTCGAAGTCGGTCTGGCTGGCCGACGGGAACCCAACCTCGATTTCCTTGTAACCCATGCGGACCAGCAGGTCGAACATCCGGCGCTTGCGGGCCGGGCTCATCGGGTCGATCAGCGCCTGGTTGCCGTCGCGCAGGTCGACCGCGCACCACATCGGGGCGTGCGTGAGAACGCGGTCGGGCCAGGCGCGGTCGGGCAGGCGGATCGGTTCGACCTCGTCGGCGAAGGGGCGATAGCGCTGCACCGGCATCGAGGTGGCGCGCTGGGTGTTCCACGCCGGTTGGCCTGCGCGCGGGAAGCCGGAGGGAGTGGTGATGGTTCGTGCCGAGACGAACGCGTCGGCGAATTCTTCGGTCATTTCGTGCTGCTTTCCGGGAGGTCTGTTGACTACGACCGGCGCATCGCGAACACCCGCGACGGGAAGCCGGTCTGGATCAGACCCCGCCGCGGCTGCTGAGAAGGAGCACCCGCTGCACGTCGGTTACTGTACCGCATGCTGCGACCGGGCAGATCGTTGGCTGTGGCGTTGACTGCCGCGACGCTGGTGACGAGCTGCTCGGACCCGGTAGGCGGCAGACCCGTCCTCGCACATGACACTGCCGATCAGAGCTTCTTTTTCGCCGGTGATGTGCCAACCTATGGGCGGCAGGTCAGCGACGTCGACGTCGCTGACCTCGCCTATCTGCGGGCACTGCGCCGCATCGACGTGTGCGGGCTGGTCACCGGCGACACGTTGGCCAGTGTCGGCCAATTGATCTCAGTCGGAACGCTTTTCGCGTTCGACGAGTGCGACGCCGAGCTCAAGATCAGCGGCGTCAGCGAACGACGTCTGGTGTCGGTGGAATTGGAGATCTCCGCGACGGCGTCCAGCGGCTGCCAGGTGTCGGTCCCGCTGCCGCTGAACGCGTTGCCGGGGGCTGCACCGCAGCCCGACCGGGTCCAGCCAACCGTCAGGGTGGAGCTGATCGGCGCCGACGACTGCGGACTGACCAGGCGGATCGCCGACGCGCTCGCTGAGCGGCTGGGCAGCCAGCCGTTGCCGCCCCGCGACGGCGCGGTGACCTACCCCTCCCAGCTCGCCGAGCGCGACCCCTGCGAGGTGCTCGCGCGTCTCGACGACGTCGCAAGCTGGGATGTAGCCGGATCAGGGCCGTACCGGTGCCGGCTGCGCACCCGAGCCGGTGCCGTGGGGGTGAGACTGCAGCCGCACGTGGTCGACAACGGCCCGGCGGCCTGCTCGGCGGTGTCGTTCGTCGGCGGACCGATGCGGCGCAGAGTGATCGGTGTGGGCTACGTCGATCCGGCCGACGTGGTGATCCGGCCCGCGGTCGTCGTCGACAGCGACGAGCTCGACTGCGGCGCCGTCGCCGGGATCGCGACGCAGGCCGCACGGCTCTACGGCTGAAACGGTTGTCCCCAGCGGCTCGCGAAGGCGATGTCCTGAAGTGGCAGGCGTCGGCGGCCCCGGGCGTCGCGCTCGCGGACCGCAGGATCGACGGCGGCG